>ENA-OQCV01000384-OQCV01000384.1-human-gut-metagenome-genome-assembly--contig:-NODE-384-length-12308-cov-2.710697_pt1 | contig 12308 bp, 12 predicted proteins | sample MGYA00242766_ERZ504592 | MGnify/ENA primary metagenome ERZ504592 (study PRJEB26092, sample SAMD00036315) | human gut metagenome | host: Homo sapiens | study: EMG produced TPA metagenomics assembly of...
AAAGAATGTCCGAACTTTATAGTGTACTAAAATAAATGATATTATGGTTTGTTTCGGAGTTGATTTGTATCGATTTTCATTGATTTGTAATGATTGTTTTAGAAAAGTTGTATATAAAAAATGAAAAAGGAGATGAACAGATTGTTCTAACTCCTTCTATATCTGAAAGTAATATTAAGTTCTTGAAAATTAGCTCTTTGTTTCCCCCCGAGACGCGTACTCTACCGGGCTGAGCTACATCCCGAATTGCGGGTGCAAATGTACGGCTTTATTTTAAAATAGCAAATATTTATAGTGCTTTTTTTAATTGAATGAACCTATATTTTGCAGTTTCAAGGCTTTCGGTCAACGTGTCCTGCTCTCTTTTTGACTTGTATGCCTGCTTCGCAAGGCAATGGCTTTGAGCGGGCAGGCATACTTTGAATGAAGTTATTGCAGGTTTAGGCTGTTTCTTACGGAAGTGATAGCCGGACTTTCGGGCGTTACGGATTTCCGGGTACAATAATCGAATTCCGCAGATTTTTCGCCGCTAAATGATTTCCACTTCAGTTTCAATTTAACGGTCTTGCCTTCTGTATCAGGCAGGGCATCCAACTTGAAAGCAACCAGTCCGTCCGCATACCTGCCGTAAATGTCGCCCTTGGCATTGTGGCGGAATTCTACTTCATACGGGGTTTTCCGGATTCTCGCTCAGCAGCAGATTGACAAAGTGCTTTGTTTGATAGTCTCCTTGCTGAGTTCTAAAGCGAAGGGTCAGATAACCGTCTTCTGCGATGGTTACCCAATCGTTCACTATTTCCACCGGGTCGGTGCCGTATACGGTATCGTTCTCTTCACCCAAATCCTGGGGCGATGGGTTTGGTAAGGATACTGTCTATCCAGTTTATATGTACAGCTTGGGTGTAGATATCGCTGGGCTCGTCCACTTCCTTGTAGTTTACCAAAGCGCGGACTTCCTTCTCGCCGTAGGGAGATTTCGTCATGTTGGTAGGCAGCAGAGTGGTCTTGTCATCCAATTGCAGAAAGACTGTCTGGTCTGCATCGGTCTTTACCGTTACCAGGGCATTGGGGAATCTCATGGCATAATTATCATCGTCGTCCAGGCACGATTGGAGGCTTAAGGAGCTGATGGTTGCAATAGCGATTAAAATTTTCTTGTTAAAGATTGACTTCATTTTCATAGTGTACTCTTTTAAATTAAACATTTGGAATAGGTCTTGCTTTTATAGAAATAGCATATTTGCGAAAACCCTGCATGCAGCATTGTTAATTAATGATAAGAGCCGGAGTAAGCTGGTGCGGAATATTATTCCCCGATACATGAAAGATATTTGTATATCAGGTGGAATATGATTACCTTTGCTGTATGAGATGCACATCTCGCGTGTGTTGAGATGTATGTCTCGAACTGCATGAGATGTGCATCTCGTGCATGTTGGGGAATAGCTGTCCGGCCGTATGGAAACTGGCTTTCTGTTTAGGGGAAGTAACCTTCGGGTGGGGTGTCAGCGGTCTGGTTGCAGTAAGAAACATTATGTTCATTGTGAAAAGAGTATGAGTATAGTCTATTTGGTTCGAAAGAAGGTTTTCCGCACGGCGGAAGGGGTGAAGCAACTCTATTATGCTGTGCAGCGTGTGTTACAGCGGCGTGGAGGTGTGACGGCAGAGCTGCTGGCGCAGCGTATGGCATCCAGAAAAGGGATGAGTTCGGGAGACGTGCAGAGTGTATTGATAGATTTGCCGAAGTTTATAGAGGAAGCGCTGATGGAGGGAGAGTCGGTGACCATTAAGGGGCTGGGTTCCTTCCATGTGGCGGTGACGAGTGACGGGTTTGAGCATCCCGACGATGTGATGCCGGGCAAGGTACGCTTATCCCGTGTCTATTTTCGTCCGGATAAGTCGCTGGTGGCGAGGCTGAACAGCGGGATGGATTTCTACCGTTATCCGCTTAGCCGATATTTCCCTCACGATATGTTGCGGCCGGAAACGCTGCGAAAGGAGCGGGCCGAGGGAAAGACGGGAATTCCGGATGAGGACCCGGTTGGGATGGAAATGATACGGAGGACTTTGTGGGGGAGGAGTGAGCGATGAATGTGGAAGAATTCAGAGAATACTGTCTCTCCTTGCCGGGAGTGAGCGAGAAGATGCCTTTTTCCTAATGTGGCCGACAGATACAGCCGCGATGTGCTCTGCTTTTATGTGGGCGACAAGTGGTTCTGCTTTGTCAATATCGAAGTGTTCGACTTCTGCTGCATCAAGTGCCGCCCGGAGGAATCAACGGAGCTGCGGGCAAGGTACGAGGGGTGAAGCCGGGGTGGCACATGAACAAGAAGTATTGGAACAGTGTGTATTTTAATCAAGATGTACCGGACAGCATTATCCGAGAACTGGTGGCACGCTCCTATCGGCTGGTTGTGGAGAGCCTGCCGAAGAGGAGCGGGAGCGTTATACCCCCATGCACTCCCTATAAAAGTCGAACATTTCGAAGATAGTATCCTTGTCTGCCGTCTGGTTGAGACGGATGTCACCCACTTCTTTCAATAGGGTGAAGTTGATGACTCCGGCGGTATTCTTCTTGTCATGCTTCATCAGTTCGTACAGCTGGTCGTACTGTTTGCAGTTGAAGGCGAAGCTGCCATAATTCTCTTTGACGAACTGGATGGTCTGGCGCATCTTGTCCTTCGGGAATCCGGTCTTTATATAAGAAAGGTAGAGTTCGCAGACCAGCCCCCATGCCACTGCATAGCCGTGCAGCACCGGACGCCTTTCGGCAAGGGCAAGGCTTTCGAAGGCGTGTCCCACGGTGTGCCCCAGGTTCAAGGACTTGCGGATGCCATGTTCCAGCGGGTCTTCTTCTACGATGTGTTCCTTTACCTGCACGGAACGTCCTACCATGGACTTCAGCAAGGCATAATCTATCTTTTCCGTATCGAAGGCCAGCAGTTCCGCCAGATGTTCCGAGGTACTGATGAGGCCGTGCTTCAGCATCTCCGCATAGCCGGAGAAGAAGTTATGGGCATCGAGGCTGCGCAGGAATTCGGTTTCCAGCAGCACGCAGGCGGCAGGAGCAAAGACGCCGATTTCATTCTTCAGACCGTTGAAGTTGATGCCCGTCTTGCCTCCCACGGAAGCGTCGACCATGGCGAGCAGCGTAGTGGGAACGTTGATGTAGGCGATGCCCCGCTTGAAGGTGGAAGCGGCAAAACCGCCAAGGTCGGTTACCATGCCACCGCCCAGGTTGATGAGCAGGGAGTGGCGGCTGCCCCCTTTATCACTCAGGGCTTGCCATACGGCAGCCAGCGTTTCCAGATTCTTGTGCACGTCTTCTGCACCGATAATAATCTCTTCCGCTTCTTCCAGGGCGGGGATACCGTCCAGATGCGGGCGGCAGAGGCGGTGGGTATGCTCGTCGGTAAGGATGAAAAGCTTGTCATGGGGACACTTCGCTATGGCATGCGTCAGGCTGTTTGCCAGTCCTTCGCAAAGGATTACTTCTTGTTTACTCATCTTGTTAATTACAAATTACGAATTACCAATTACTGATGTTACGGATTATGAAGGAAAGGGAGCCTTCTTCATTATATTGTGGCACAAAGATAGCTCTTTTGGCAATAAAACGTTATCTTTGTCCCGTGAAATTCTATGGGTGGCAAGGTGTTTCCGTCATCTGCCTCCCGCTATTTGTAATTAGTAATTTGTAATTGATTGATAGAAATGAGAGCATTACTTCCCGTTTATTGCCGTCCGCTGGGTTATTTCATCATAGCTCTGGCGTTGTTCCTCCCTTTCATATTCCTATTGTGGGGAAAAGTGACAGATGCCAACTTGCTGTTCTATAAGGAATGCTCCAAACTCCTGATGATGATGGGGGCACTGATGATAATCTTTGCCTTGACGAAGAACGAAAACAAGGAGATAGAGCAGGTGCGCAACAAGGCCACGCGCAACGCCATCTTTCTGACTGTTCTTTTTATCTTCGGCAGTATGCTCTACCGGGTGGCGCAGGGTGACCTCCTTTCGGTCGATTCTTCTTCTTTTCTCATATTTCTTATATTGAATGTGCTTTGCTTGGAATTTGGTATAAAGAAAGCGACAGTTGATAGATTATTTAAGCGGAATAGTCGATAAATAAAGCAAATCGTCATGTGGGGCATTAAACCTTTTGCCCGGAAGTCTGTCAAATGAAACAGTGAATAAAAGGCATTGTTCATTTAAGAATAGACAAAGAATAGACACATGAAGAAAATTATCACGGGGATGGCGTTACTGTTGGTAACAACGCTGTCTGCATTCTCACAGACCAAAAACATTACGGTATCGGGCCGTGTCGTGGAGGACACCAAGGAGCCTGCGATACAAGCTACCGTGCAGTTGCTTTTGTTGCCAGACAGTGTCCAGGCATCGGGTACGGCCACTACGGCACAAGGTTATTTCACTCTTCCCAAAGTCAGTGCGGGTAAATACGTACTGAAGGTTTCCTACATCGGATTCAAGAGCCAGTACATCCCTTTGCACCTTTATGCCACGACAACCGCCAAGAACGTGGGTACGCTGACACTGGAAACGGATGCGGTGCTACTGGCCGAGGCTGTGGTTACGGCAGAAGCGCCGCAAGTGCAGGTGGTGGAAGATACACTGGTCTATAATTCCTCAGCTTATCGTACTCCCGAGGGAGCCATGCTCGAAGAACTGGTGAAGAAGTTGCCCGGTGCGGAGATTGACGACGAGGGTAATGTGAAAATCAACGGTAAGGACTTGTCGAAGATTATGGTCGACGGAAAGGAGTTCTTCGGCGGAGACGTAAAGACCGGTTTGAAGAACCTGCCGGTAGATATGGTAGAGAAACTGAAGACCTACGACAAAAAGTCCGATTTGGCACGTATCACCGGTATTGACGACGGTGAGGAGGAGACGGTGCTCGACTTGACCGTAAAGAAAGGTATGAATCAGGGTTGGTTCGGTAATGCCGACGTGGCCGGAGGGACGGAAGACCGCTATATGGCCGCTTCATGCTGAACCGCTTCGTGGACAAAACCCAGGACTGTCGGTAGTGGGTTCTGCCAATAACGTGAACGACCAGGGCTTTTCGGGCGGTGGCGGTCCTCCGCGCTGGCGCAGGAACAACGGACTTACTGCAACGAAAATGCTGGGTGTGAACTTCGCTACCCAAACCGATAAACTGGAACTGGGCGGTAGTGCACGCTACAACTATCAGGATGGGGATATTGCAAGTATCGGTTCTACCGAGGACTTTCTGCCGGACGGCAACTCTTACTCCAACTCGAACAGCAGGCAACGTAACAAAGCCAAGAATTTCAATGCCGATTTCCGTATGGAGTGGAAGCCGGACTCGATGACGAATATCATTTTCCGTCCCAACTTCTCGTACGGCAAAACGGACAATCTCTCCAATTCTGAGAGCGGTACGTTCAATTCCGACCCTTACAGTCTGGTGCAGCGGCCCCAATAAACTGGCTGAATCTGGAGAAGATTCTCAATCCGGACGATGACCCGTTGAGAAGTATCCGTATAAATGCCATCAACAGCGGTTCGCTGAGCGACAACAAGAGTGTGTCTACGGATGCAACCTTGCAGTTGAACAGAAAGCTGAATGACAAAGGACGCAATGTCACGTTCCGTGGAAGATTCGGTTATACCAATAATGACAACAACCAGTATACGGAGTCGGAAACACATTACTTCCAGTTGTTGAATGCTTTGGGAGGAGACTCCATCTTGGTTCGTAACCAGTACATCACTACTCCTACCAAGAACTACAATTACAGTGCACAGCTGACTTACAGCGAACCGATAGCCCGCGCCACTTTCTTGCAATTCAGCTATCAGTTCCAGTACAAGTATAGCGAGAGCGACAAGACGACGTATGATTTGCAGGGCTTTCCGGATTGGGAATTGTCAACCCAGCTTCCTACGGGATATGAAGAGCATGCAGTGGACAGTCTGGGCAAGTATGCGGAATACCGTTACTACAACCACGATGCATCCGTGTCCTTGCGCTTTATCCGCGAGAAGTACCAGTTGAGCGCAGGTATGTCGTTCCAGCCGCAGCATTCTGTGTTGTCCTATAAACGCGGCGACTATATGATTGATACCACCCGCAATGTGTTCAACTTCGCTCCGAACCTGGACTTGCGCATCCGTTTCTCCAAGGTGAGCCAGCTGCGTATGACATACCGCGGGCGTAGCAGCCAACCGAGTATGGAGAATCTGTTGCCGATTGTGGACAACTCCAATCCGCAGAATGTACGTATCGGTAATCCGGGCTTGAAGCCTTCCTTCACGCACAACATGCGATTCTTCTATAATACGTATAATGCCGAAAAGCAGCGCGGTATTATGTCGCACGTCAACTTCTCGGCAACGCAGAATAGCATCAGCAATAGCCGTGTGTACAATTCGGAGACTGGTGGATGGACTACAACTCCGAAGAATATCAACGGTAATTGGAATGCGTTCGGCATGTTTGGCTTCAATACGGCACTGCCCAATAAGAAGTACACCATCAACTCCTTCTCCAATGCCAACTATCAGAACAATGTGGCTTATCTGACGTCCGGTAAGGGAGCGGATGCCGTGGAACGGAAGAATACGACCACCAACCTGACGCTGGGCGAACGTCTGAATGCTGCCTATCGTAACGACTGGTTTGAATTCGGCTTGAACGGAAGCATCTCCTATTCAATAGAGAAGGATAAACTGACGCCTGACAATAATCAGGAGCCCTATACCTTCTCCTACGGTGCCAATACGCAGATTTCCATGCCGTGGAACATGACGCTCTCTACCAATATTGCCAACCAGAGCCGTCGAGGATATACGGACAGCAGTATGAACCGTAACGAGCTTATCTGGAATGCACAGTTGTCGCAGACTTTCCTGAAAGGGAATGCCACCGTCAGCTTCGAGATGTACGACATTCTGAAGAAGCAGAGTAACATCAGCCGTTCGCTGACTGCAAGCGGCCGCTCGGTGTACGAATATAACGGCGTGAACAGCTATTGCATGCTTCACTTCATCTATCGTCTGAATATTTTCGGCAGCAAGGCCGCCCGCGATAAGATGCAGGGCAGACGCGGCTTCGGCGGTCCGGGCTTCGGTCCGGGTCATGGTCCTGGCGGTTTCGGAGGACGCAGGCCGTTCTAAAGCGGAGGGGATCACCCCCATAATCAGCTTGTCATTCTGATACACTCTCAATTCTGTGGCAGGTTTCTTTTTGATTATTTTTCAGACGCGGATGACGCAGATAAGAATATTAAAAATCTGCGTCATCCGCGTCAAAGCGATAGCAAGTATAAGTTTTCAGACAAGTTGGGGGAAGAGGGACTTTTATGTTAATCTCTGTAATCTTCGGTGAAAGTTTCTGTGTTTTTCCTACATTTGTTTCACACTTAATTGTCTGTGAACATGCTTGATTGGAACTTCATTGCCAGCCAGATTGCTACGATAGCCTTCGACATTGTTTATTTCGGTGCCATCATCGGAACGATTGTCGTCATTATCCTCGACAACCGCAATCCGGTGAAAACCATGGCATGGATACTGATACTGATGTTCCTTCCCATCGTGGGGCTGGTGTTTTACTTCTTCTTCGGGCGTAGTCAGCGCCGTGTGCGCATGATAGGGAAGAAGAGTTACAGCCGCTTGTTGAAGAAACCTATGGCGGAATATCTGGCGCAGGACTCATGTGCGCTTCCCATCAATTACAGTCGTCTCATATCCTTGTTCCGTAATACCAACCAGGCTTTCCCCTTCGATGGAAACCGGGTGGAAGCCTATACCCTGGGGCTCTCCATGCTGCAATCCCTGCTGCGCGAACTGGGGAAAGCAACGAAGCATATCCACATGGAATTCTATATCTTTGAGGACGATGCCATTGGGCGCTTGGTGCGTGATGTCCTGATGGAAAAGGCGCGTGCCGGGGTAGAGGTACGTGTGATTTATGATGATGTGGGTTGCTGGCATGTTCCCAACCGTTTTTTTGAAGAGATGCGCGAGGCCGGTATCGAGGTACGCAGCTTTCTGAAGGTACGTTTTCCGCTTTTCACCAGTAAGGTGAACTATCGTAATCATCGGAAAATAGTTGTCATTGACGGGCGCATCGGTTTTGTGGGGGGGATGAATCTTGCCGAACGCTATATGCGCGGATTCTCATGGGGCATCTGGCGGGACACACATCTGCTGCTGGAGGGCAAGGCTGTTCACGGATTGCAGACCGCCTTCCTACTCGATTGGTACTTTGTGGACCGTACACTGATTACGTCTACCCGCTATTTCCCGAAAATAGAAAACTGCGGTACTTCCTTGGCGCAGATTGTAACGAGTGAGCCCGTAGGCCCATGGAAAGACATTATGCAGGGACTTGTCATATCCATTTCCAGCGCAAAGAAATATTTCTATATCCAGACTCCCTACTTCCTGCCCACCGAAGCCGTACTTGTTGCTATGCAGACAGCCGCCTTGTCAGGTGTCGATGTGCGTCTGATGTTGCCCATGCGTGCTGATAACCGCTTGACGCATCTGGGTTCCTGCTCTTATCTGGCAGATGTGCTCTATTCGGGAGTCAAGGTCTATTTCTATAAGAAAGGCTTCTTGCACTCCAAACTGATGGTTTCGGATGATGAGTTGTCCACGGTAGGCTCTACGAATGTGGATTTCCGCAGTTTTGAACATAACTTTGAGGTGAATGCCTTCATCTATGACACAGAAACAGCGCTTCAGATGCGCGAAATCTTCCTTCAAGACCAGCGCGACTGCGTACAAGTATTCCTGAAGAACTGGGTGAAGCGCCCCTGGTATCGTAAGGCTGCAGAGAGTGTGGTGCGGCTGATGGCGCCGCTGTTATAATGAAGAATGATGAATGAAGAATTTCTTGAAGTGTATTCATATCGTACCATTCTTCATTCATCATTTAAATATCGTGAAGTTCACGCTCCCGTATACCCTTCTCTCCACAAAGTGCGGATGTTCCTCGAAACTGTTTTTCTTCCCGTGTTCCAAGACGAAGAGTCCGTCTTCTTTCAGCAAGTTGTTCTCGAAGATGAGATCGGGCAAGGTTTCCAGCCCGGCAAGCTCGTAGGGAGGGTCGGCAAAGATAAAGTCGAACTGCTCGCGTCCGCTTTTGAGGTATTTGAATACGTCACCGCGTATGGGTAGGCACTTGTCCGTCTTTAATTCCTGCATAATTTTGCAGATGAAGGCATAGTGGTCGCGGTCTTTTTCCACGCTGATTACTTGGTCGCAGCCTCTGGACACAAGCTCGATGCTGATGCTGCCCGTACCGGCAAATAGGTCGAGGGCACGGATGCCGTCCTCAAAGTCCATGTAGTTGGAGAGCACATTGAACAGATTCTCTTTGGCAAAGTCTGTGGTGGGGCGTGCCTTGAAGGAGTGGGGCACGTCGAAACGTCTTCTTTTGTATATTCCGCTGATTACTCGCATAGGGTTATGGCTTGCAGGTCAAGATTAGTGGCGGGATTCATGATGAATACCTGCCGGATGAATTTTCGCAGTTCGGGCAGTAGCAGTTCTTTGTCGTTCAGGTCACCGGTTAGGTGCAGCTCATCACGCTCCTGCTCGAAGCCGAGTTGTTTCCATATATATAATAGGTAGTAGACACGGTCGGGTGTGCTTCTGCATTCAAAGGAATTGGCAAGAAGGAGGCGTCCGCGCTCGTAGCCGTATACGTCTACGGCATCTTTTCGCAAGTGTGCATACATCTTCCGGTTGTTGCCCAAGCGGCTCTTTGAGGAGAAGAACTCAATGAAGGGGCTGGCTTGGGAATAGAACTTGACATCGGGATACTGTTCGCGAAGGAAGGAGCAGGCACTCTTATCCATGCCGAACAGTACGACAGTGCTGTTCTTATGCAGTATGTTGTATTGTACGGTTTCGTTTTCCCGTTTAGGATGGTTGTGATAGAAAATGATTTCCGTTTGTTCGTCCTCGAAGAACTCCAGGGGAATGAACGTGAAGCGTTTGTCTGCCATGAGCACATTGACACGGCGGAAGGGACGTTCCAGCCATGCCAGTTCGCGGAAGGTCTGTTTCAGATTGGCAGTGAGGGAGAAGGACTCGTCCACTGCACGGTCGTAGTAAGAGAACTCGCCGTCGCCCAGAGGGTTGAACACGGAAAAAGAAAATCCATCCGTACTGAGACGGATGGATAATGTATACTGTTCCGATTTATTAAAATCAGTCGTTTCTATCATACGTTTGTCGGGGTGAGATTATTCCCAGTTACCGGCGTTGTTGTTAGCTGTTTCCAAGCTACCAATCATCAGACCGCAGTACTTGCCAAGTTTGGTTTGTACGTCCTTGATGTTGGCAATTTCTTGTGCATCCAGACCGTTCAAATAAACTTCGTACGGAGTCTTCACTTCGAGCAGACAGAAAGGAGCGCCGGATTTGGCTGTATCGTTCTTGATGGCCATTTCGAACTGTGCACCGTTTCCGAAGGGAACATATCTCATTGAATCGGGGTTGAAACCTTTCGGGAAGATAGTATCCAATACGGCTACCCACAGAGTGTCACGCTTGAAGTTTTCCAATCCCCATTTCTTGACGTCAGCATAGTTACCTGTCTTCTTTGCCTTATTGATGATGTTGATGGCTTTCTTTTCAGTCAGACCGTCTTCCAGCTGCTTATCGTTCAGTTCTCCTTGCTTGAAGATGAACGGAAGTTTCTGGTTTTTAACAAAGTCAATCAGAGAGTCGAAGCTTGCAGTATATTGCTGGTCATGTAAAGTACGATATTCCAATTGTGCTTTACGGATGTCAATCAGACGTGCAATGACGGCTGCGTCTCTGTGCTTCTTTGCTTTTTCAAAGTTGATAGGACCCATAATGCTGGTGTAACAAATATAAATTAGCACCAAAGCACATAAGCCTAAAATGACATTAAATACTGTTTTCATGATAAATATGTTTTTTAGTTGTTATATTCGCACCGCAAAAATAAAAGAAATTAATTTAAAAACGATAGTTCCCTTACTTTTTCTGTTACAAAAATGATAAATAACTATTTAGAAAGGCAAATTAAGGAAAATTTTCCTTACCAACCAACTCCTGAGCAAGAAATTGCTGTAAAATCTTTATCGGAGTTCCTTCTGTCACCCCGTAGCGAGGTGGTTTTTATGCTTCGTGGTTATGCGGGGACGGGTAAAACATCGTTGGTCGGTGCCTTGGTGCGGACGTTGGATAAGTTGCAACAAAAGTCGGTATTGCTGGCACCGACCGGACGGGCGGCAAAAGTTTTCTCGGCGTATGCGGGGCATCCGGCGTTTACAATTCATCAAAAAAAATTTATAGACAGCAATCTTTCTCCAATGAGCTGAGCAATTTTTCTGTGAACGATAATTTGACAACTCACACTTTATATATAGTGGATGAGGCCTCGATGATTTCCAATGAGGGACTGTCCGGTTCCATGTTCGGCACGGGCAGATTGCTGGACGACCTGGTGCAGTTTGTCTATTCCGGCCAGGGATGCCGCCTGCTGCTGATGGGCGATACGGCACAGCTGCCGCCGGTGGGGGAGGAGCAGAGCCCTGCCCTCTTTGCCGATGCCTTGAAAGGCTACGGGCTGGAAGTGGTGGAGGTGGACTTGACGCAGGTGGTGCGTCAGGAGCAACAGTCGGGCATTTTGTGGAATGCCACCCGCCTGAGGCAGTTGATAGCGGAAGACGATTGCTACAGCCTGCCGAAGATAAAGGTTTCGGGTTTGCCGACATTAAAGTTCTGCCCGGAAATGAGCTGATAGAAACGCTGAGCTCTTGCTACGACCATGACGGGCTGGATGAAACTATCGTGGTGTGCCGCTCCAACAAGAGGGCGAACATCTACAACAAAGGCATCCGTGCGCAGATTCTCTGGCGTGAGGATGAATTAAACACCGGTGATTTGTTGATGGTGGCGAAAAATAACTACTTCTGGACGGAAAAGGAGAAGGAGATGGATTTCATTGCCAACGGTGAGATTGCCGTGGTGCGCCGCGTGCGCCGTACGCGAGAGCTGTATGGTTTCCGCTTTGCGGACGTGACGCTGGTCTTTCCTGACTATAACGACTTTGAACTGGAAGTGAACATGCTGCTCGATACGCTGCATACCGACTCGCCTGCGCTGCCCAAGGCAGAAAACGACCGGCTTTTCTACTCCGTCCTCGAAGATTATGCCGACATCACCGTGAAGCGCGAGCGGATGAAGAAGATGAAGGCAGACCCGTACTACAACGCCTTGCAAGTGAAGTATGCCTATGCCGTGACTTGCCACAAGGCGCAGGGCGGGCAATG
>ENA-OQCV01000385-OQCV01000385.1-human-gut-metagenome-genome-assembly--contig:-NODE-385-length-12300-cov-2.847285_pt1 | contig 12300 bp, 15 predicted proteins | sample MGYA00242766_ERZ504592 | MGnify/ENA primary metagenome ERZ504592 (study PRJEB26092, sample SAMD00036315) | human gut metagenome | host: Homo sapiens | study: EMG produced TPA metagenomics assembly of...
CCTGCTGCTGCTGAAGCGTAACTTTCAGCCGGCAATGGGCGAATGGTCTCTGATGGGAGGATTTGTACAAGAGGATGAAAGCGTGGACGATGCTGCCAAACGCGTACTGCATGAACTGACCGGACTGGACAATGTATACATGGAGCAGGTCGGCTCATTCGGAGCCATCGGCCGTGACCCGGGCGAACGTGTTGTCTCTATTGCCTACTACTCACTAATCAACATCAATGAGTATGATAAAGAACTGGTGCAGAAACACAATGCATTTTGGGTAAATATCAACGAACTGCCGGAACTGATTTTCGACCATCCGCAAATGGTAGCGCAGGCACGGAAGCTGATGCAGCAGAAGGCCTCTACCGAGCCGATAGGCTTCAACCTGCTACCCAAGCTGTTCACCTTATCGCAGCTACAAAGTCTATACGAAGCCATCTATGGAGAAGCCATGGACAAACGCAACTTCCGTAAGCGGATAGCCGAACTGGACTGTATACGAAAAGACGGACAAAATAGACAAAACCGGCTCCAAACGGGGAGCTGCACTATATCAGTTCAACGAGAATCTATATCGTAAGGCACCGAAAATTTAAACTGTAAAATAGAGTTATGTTAGAAGCACTGAAAGAAAAAGTATTCCATGCCAATCTTGAGTTGGTGAAGCATGGACTGGTTATCTTCACCTGGGGCAATGTTTCGGCCATCGACCGTGAGACGGGATTGGTAGTCATCAAGCCCAGTGGTGTAAGCTACGATGACATGAAAGCTACAGATATGGTAGTGGTGAATCTTGACGGTAAGGTCGTGGAAGGACGGTTAAAGCCCTCTTCAGACACGCCGACCCACCTGGTTCTCTATAAAGCATTCCCCGAAATCGGCGGTGTGGTGCACACGCACTCTACTTACGCCACAGCCTGGGCACAAGCCGGATGTGACATACCGAATATCGGGACAACACATGCCGATTACTTCCACGACGCCATACCCTGCACAGCAGACATGACGAAGGAGGAAGTGGAAGGAGCGTATGAACTGGAAACGGGAAATGTCATCGTAAAACGCTTTGAGGGGGCTGAACCCGGTACATACTCCCGGAGTATTGGTAAAGAACCACGGTCCTTTCTCGTGGGGAAAAGACGCACACGAAGCGGTACATAATGCCGTAGTGATGGAGCAGGTGGCAAAAATGGCAAGTATAGCCTATGCCGTGAACCCCAATCTGACCATGAATCCGCTGCTGATAGAAAAACATTTCAGCCGCAAGCACGGTCCTAACGCTTATTATGGACAGAAATAACTATCATTCTTTAAATATAAACTATAAAAATAAATTGTATGAACACATTTGAACAATATGAAGTATGGTTCGTAACCGGAGCACAGCTCTTGTACGGAGGTGACGCAGTTATCGCAGTAGACGCACATAGTAATGAAATGGTGAAAGGTCTGAATGATTCCGGGAAACTGCCCGTAAAGGTAGTATATAAAGGTACGGTCAATTCATCCAAAGAAGTAACCGCTACCTTCAAAGCCGCCAACAACGACGATAAGTGTATCGGAGTCATCACCTGGATGCACACCTTCTCTCCTGCCAAAATGTGGATTCACGGTTTGCAGGAACTGAAGAAGCCATTACTACACTTCCATACACAGTTCAACAAGGAAATTCCCTGGGAGACGATGGACATGGATTTTATGAACCTAAACCAATCGGCTCACGGCGACCGCGAATTTGGACACATCGTGACACGTATGCGAAAGAACCGCAAAGTGGTAGTAGGCCACTGGCAGGACGAAAAAGCCCAAAACCAGATTGCCGCATGGATGCGCGTAGCTGCCGCATGGGCTGATGCGCAGGATATGCTCATCATCCGCTTCGGCGACCAGATGAACAACGTGGCTGTGACAGACGGTGACAAGGTCAGTGCCGAACAAGTATTGGGCTATCATGTGGACTACTATCCCATCAATGATGTGATGACACACTACAATGCTGTCAGCGACGAGGACGTGAAGGCACTCGTAGCAGAATACTTCAAGCTCTACGACCACGCTCCCGAACTGGAAGACGCACGTACGGAAGCCTACACCAAAGTATGGAACTCCGCCAAGGCCGAAATCGCCATTCGCCGCGTGCTGAAAGACACGGGTGCCAAAGGCTTCACCACCAACTTCAACGATTTGGGCGACTTTGACCAAATTCCCCGGACTGGCCTCACAGCGACTGATGGCGGAAGGTTACGGCTTCGGTGCCGAAGGCGACTGGAAAACTGCGGCACTATACCGTACCACTTGGGTGATGAGTCAAGGCATGCCGAAGGGGTGCTCCTTCCTCGAAGACTATACGCTGAACTTCGACGGAGAAAAGAGCGCCATCCTGCAGGCACACATGTTGGAAGTCTGTCCACTGATTGCCGAACAGAAGCCGAAACTGGAAGTGCACCGTCTGAGCATCGGTATCGACAGCGAAACAGCCCGCCTGGTATTTACCAGCAAGCAAGGTGAAGGTGTAGCCGCTACCATCGTAGACCTGGGCAATCGCTTCCGCCTCATTGTGAACAAAGTAGAATGCATCAAGAGCAAGCCTCTGCCCAAGTTGCCCGTTGCCAGCGCACTGTGGATTCCAATGCCCAACCTCGAGGTGGGCGCTGCAGCCTGGATTCTGGCCGGAGGTACACATCATACCAGCTTCTCCTACGACCTGACGGTGGAATATTGGGAAGACTTTGCCGAAATGGCCGGCATCGAAATGGTAGTCATCGATGAAAATACCACCATCAGCGAGTTCAAAAAAGAACTGCGCATGAATGAAGTCTACTATATGCTGAACAAGGCACTTTGCTGATAATCATTACGGATTACCGATTGCGGACTACTAATTACACGTACCACAAACGTAACTAGTAGTTTGCAATTAGTAATCCGTTGTTTATAATCGTACTATAAATCCGTAAATTATCATTAATACCATGAAATTAGATGCAAAATCAACCATTGAGGCAGGTAAGGCCATCCTTGGCATAGAACTCGGTTCCACACGAATCAAGGCGGTTTTGATTGACCAGGAAAACAAACCCATCGCCCAGGGAAGCCATACTTGGGAGAATCAGTTAGTCGACGGACTGTGGACATATAGCGTCGAAGCTGTCTGGTATGGGTTGCAGGATTGCTACGCAGACCTTCGTGCTAATGTAAAGAGCCTTTACGATACAGAGATAGAAACCCTGGCAGCCATCGGTGTCAGTGCCATGATGCACGGCTATATGGCATTCAACGAAAAAGAAGAAATCCTTGTACCCTTCCGTACCTGGAGAAATACTAATACCGGCCAGGCTGCCGTAGCCCTATCCGAACTATTTGTCTACAACATCCCTCTGCGTTGGAGCATTTCCCACCTCTACCAAGCCATCCTCGATAATGAAGAACACGTTCCATCCATCAATTACCTGACCACCCTTGCAGGTTTTGTCCACTGGCAAATAACCGGTCAAAAGGTACTGGGCATAGGAGATGCCTCCGGTATGCTCCCCATCGATCCCATCACCAAAAACTATTCTTCTGAAATGGTGGATAAGTTCGACAGACTTATTGCTCCGAAAGGATACGACTGGAGGCTTCGAGATATTCTGCCGAAGGTATTGTCGGCCGGTGAAAACGCAGGCTTCCTTACTCCCGAAGGAGCCAGTCGCCTCGACGTATCGGGACATCTGAAAGCAGGAATTCCCGTCTGTCCGCCCGAGGGTGACGCAGGAACCGGCATGGTTGCCACCAACGCCGTAAAGCAGCGCACTGGAAACGTATCGGCAGGCACCTCCTCTTTCTCAATGATTGTATTGGAGAAAGAATTGTCCAAGCCCTACGAAATGATTGACATGGTAACCACCCCCAGACGGAAGCCTCGTAGCTATGGTGCATTGCAACAATTGCACTTCCGACCTCAATGCCTGGATCAATATTTTCAAAGAATACCAGGAACTGATGGGTATCCCCGTAGATATGGACGAAATCTACGGAAAGCTCTATAACCACGCCCTGACAGGCAATGCAGACTGCGGAGGCCTCATCTCATACAACTACATATCAGGCGAACCTATAACGGGACTGGCAGACGGACGTCCACTGTTTGTACGTTCGGCAAAGCGACAAGTTCAACCTTGCCAACTTCATGCGCACCCATCTGTATGCTTCAGTGGGAGTTCTCAAAATCGGCAACGACATCCTTTTCAATGAGAGAAATCAGAGTAGACAGAATCACCGGTCACGGAGGACTCTTCAAAACCAAAGGAGTAGGCCAGAGAATACTGGCAGCTGCCATCAATTCACCCATTTTCCGTTTATGGGAAACAGCCGGCGAAAGGGTGGTGCCTGGGGTATTGCCCTCCTCGCTTCCTACCTCGCAAATAACGGAAACAGCCAATCCCTTGCCGACTTTCCTGGACAAGCATGTATTCACCGGAGATGCCGGTATTGAAATCTCACCGACAGCCGAAGATGTAAGCGGATTCAACACCTACATTGAAAGCTATAAAGCAGGTTTGCCCATCGAAGAAGCAGCAGTAAGATTCAAGAACTAAGTATTTAATAACACTAAAAAACTATGAACACAAAGTTATTTATCAGTAGCATATTTCTCTCCACCTCGTTGTCACTCTTCGCACAGAAAAGTGCCACTATCACTTTACACACAGACCAGAGCGGGCAAATCATTCCCAAAGAAATCTACGGCCAATTTGCAGAGCATTTGGGAACTTGTATCTATGGCGGACTTTGGGTAGGTGAAAACTCCGATATTCCCAACATCAACGGTTATCGCACCGACGTATTCAATGCACTGAAGGAGCTCCGTGTACCCGTCCTTCGCTGGCCGGGAGGCTGCTTTGCCGATGAATACCACTGGATGGACGGTATCGGCCCTAAAGAAAACCGCCCCAAAATGGTGAACAACAACTGGGGAGGCACTATCGAAGACAACAGTTTCGGAACCCATGAGTTCCTCAATCTCTGCGAAATGCTGGGTTGTGAACCCTATATCAGCGGAAACGTAGGCAGTGGTACCGTAGAAGAACTTGCCAAATGGGTGGAATACATGACCTCCGAAGGAGACTCCCCATGGCACGCCTGCGCCGCCAGAACGGTCGCGACAAAGCCTGGAAAGTGAAATACCTCGGTGTGGGTAACGAAAGCTGGGGTTGCGGTGGGAGCATGCGTCCCGAATATTATGCCGACCTCTACCGCCGCTATTCCACCTACTGCCGCAACTATGACGGCAATAGCCTTTTCAAGATAGCCAGCGGTGCCAGCGACTACGACTATAACTGGACCAAAGTGCTGATGGACCGCGTAGGCGGCCGTATGCACGGTCTTTCCTTGCACTACTATACCGTCAGCGGATGGAACGGCAGTAAAGGCGCCGCCACCCAATTCAGTAAAGACGACTATTACTGGACACTGGGCAAATGCCGCGAAATAGAAGATGTCATCAAGAAGCATTGCACCATTATGGATAAATACGACCCTCAAAAGAACGTAGCTCTTATGCTTGACGAATGGGGAACCTGGTGGGACACTGAACCGGGTACCAATCCCGGACATCTGTACCAGCAGAATACATTGCGTGATGCTTTTGTCGCCTCCCTCAGCTTCGACATCTTCCATAAATATACCGACCGTCTGTAAAATGGCAAACATTGACCCCAAATCGTCAATGTATTGCAATCCATGATTCTGACCAGCGGAAAAAACATGGTACTCACCCCCACTTATTATGTATTCAAAATGTACAATGTACACCAGGATGCCACCTACATTCCTCTTGAGCTGAACTGCGACATGATGGATGTACGCGACAACCGCAGAATACCAATGGTCAGCGCTACCGCCTCCAAAGACCCAAACGGCAAGATACACATTTCCATGTCCAACGTAGATGCAGACAATGCACAGGAAGTGACCATCAATCTGTCTGGAACGAAAGCCAAGAAAGCAGTTGGTGAAATATTGACTTCCACCAATCTGACGGACTACAATTCATTTGAAAATCCCGACAATGTGAAACCCGTTCCGTTCAAAGAGGTAAAAATCAATAAAGATATTCTCAAGATTAAACTTCCGGCCAAATCAATCGTTACTATTGAGTTACAGTAAAACTACCGTGCACCGCACAAAATCAGCTAAATACGTTTAGTATCATTTTAGCGCAAAAAGGCAGTAATACTGATAAAAAAGACACTCTTCGAGTGTTGTGAATTACGCATAAAGAGTTATCTTTGCCCTTGGAAAACCTACAAGGACCAAATAACCTATTGATAATATTCAAAATTAATTAGATTCAATATGAACGACAACAAACTTATGAACCGTGCGGCGGACAATATCCGTATCCTTGCTGCATCCATGGTTGAGAAAGCCAACTCCGGGCATCCGGGCGGTGCCATGGGTGGTGCTGACTTTGTAAATGTACTCTTCTCAGAGTTCCTGGTATATGACCCTGAAAATCCGGCTTGGGAAGGTCGTGACCGTTTCTTCCTCGACCCGGGACACATGTCACCGATGCTTTACTCTACATTGGCCCTGACCGGCAAGTTCACGCTGGACGAACTGAAAGAGTTCCGCCAATGGGGAAGCCCTACTCCGGGACATCCCGAACGTGACATCATGCGCGGCATCGAAAACACTTCCGGACCGCTCGGCCAGGGACACACATTTGCAGTCGGTGCAGCCATCGCAGCCAAGTTCATGAAGGCACGTTTCGAAGAAGTAATGCCACAGACCATCTACGCTTATATTTCTGACGGTGGCATCCAGGAAGAAATCTCCCAAGGCTCAGGCCGTATCGCCGGAGCATTAGGGTTGGATAATCTCATCATGTTCTATGATGCCAACGACATTCAGCTTTCTACCGAGACAAAGGATGTGACCATCGAAGATACCGGCAAGAAATACGAAGCTTGGGGCTGGAAAGTCATTAAAATCAATGGTAACGATCCCGATGCCATCCGCGGTGCACTGAACGAAGCCAAAGCTGAGAAAGAGTGTCCGACGCTGATTATCGGTCATACCGTAATGGGTAAAGGTGCACGCAAGGCAGACGGCAGCAGCTACGAGGCTGATTGTGCCACGCACGGTGCTCCTCTGGGCGGCGACGCTTATATAAACACTATCAAGAATTTGGGTGGTGACCCGACAAATCCGTTTGTCATCTTCCCCGAAGTGGCCGAACTATATGCCAAGCGTGCAACTGAGCTGAAGAAAATCATGGCTGAAAAGTATGCAGCCAAAGCCGCATGGGCAAAAGCCAATCCGGAAAAGGCTGCCAAACTGGAAATGTTTTTCTCCGGCAAGGCTCCCGAAGTGAATTGGGCCGCCATCGAACAGAAAGCAGGCGTTGCCACCCGCGCAGCATCTGCCACTGTGCTCAGTGCTCTCGCCACTCAAGTAGAAAATATGATTGTTGCTTCTGCCGACCTTTCCAATTCCGACAAGACAGACGGATTCCTCAAGAAAACACATGCCTTCAAGAAAGGTGACTTCAGCGGTGCATTCTTCCAGGCCGGTGTTGCCGAGCTGACTATGGCATGTTGCTGTATCGGTATGGCACTGCATGGCGGTGTAATCCCCGCTTGCGGAACTTTCTTCGTATTCTCCGACTACATGAAACCTGCCGTACGTATGGCAGCCCTGATGGAAGTTCCCGTGAAGTTCATCTGGACACACGATGCCTTCCGTGTAGGTGAAGACGGTCCTACCCATGAACCGGTAGAGCAGGAAGCCCAAATCCGCCTGATGGAAAAACTGAAAAACCACAAGGGACATAATTCCATGTTGGTACTCCGCCCGGCAGATGCAGAAGAAACAACTGTGGCATGGAAACTGGCAATGGAAAATACCACAACCCCAACCGGTTTGATTTTCTCCCGCCAGAACATCGCCAACCTGCCCGAAGGCAACGATTACGAACAAGTTGCCAAAGGCGCTTATATTGTAGCCGGCTCCGATGAAAATCCAAATATAATCCTCGTTGCTTCAGGCTCGGAAGTTGCCACATTGGTAGCCGGTACTGAATTGCTGCGCAAGGATGGCATCAAGGTGCGTATCGTGTCCGTTCCTTCCGAAGGTCTGTTCCGTAGCCAAGCTCCGGGATATCAAGAAGGCATTATCCCGTGTGGTGCCAAGGTATTCGGCCTGACAGCCGGTCTGCCCGTCACACTGCAAGGGCTGGTAGGTCCCCGCGGTAAAGTATGGGGATTGGAATCATTCGGATTCTCGGCACCTTATAAAGTGCTGGACGAAAAGCTCGGTTTCACCGCAGAGAACGTTTACAAGCAAGTAAAAGCAATGTTATAATCATTATCCGATGTGCTGATGTGCTGATTGCCCGCGCCCTACAAGTTGCAGGCATCAGCACATTGGCACATTGGTATATTAACTGACCATCATGAAAATCAAGTAGGAATCTGTTCCGACCATGCAGGCTTCGAATTGAAGGAATATGTTCGCGGCTGGTTGGAAGCCAAAGGCTGGGCTTACAAGGACTTCGGGACCTACTCAACCGAGAGTTGCGACTATCCCGACTTTGCACATCCTTTGGCACTGGCCGTTGAAGCCGGAGAGTGCTATCCGGGAATTGCCATCTGCGGAAGCGGTGAAGGTATCAGCATAACGCTGAACAAGCATCAGGGTATCCGCGCAGCCCTCTGCTGGACGGCAGAAATAGCCCATTTGGCACGCCAGCACAATGATGCCAATGTGCTTGTCATGCCAGGGCGATTCATCAGTACCGAAGAAGCCGACATGATTATGAGGGAATTCTTCAGTACACCATTCGAAGGCGGACGCCACCAACGAAGAGTGGACAAGATACCGGTACACTTGTAAAGCAGTAGAATCACATTCTTTATGATATCCGCCCGAAGCTCTGACATTCTGATAGAATCGTGAGAAACTTCGGGCATTTTATTTGCCCCTTTTTCTTATTTTTCACAGTGAAGATGCTCATTGTCTTCAAATAAAAACTATCTTTGTGGTTCGATAACCCGGATATTTTTTAGATATGGAACGACTGAATACCATAAAAGAGCTTATCAACCAGGGAAATGTAGAGCAAGCCATCCAGCAGCTTGACGAAATACTGCAAACAGACTTTCCCGGCAAAGACGAAGCTTACTACCTGCGGGGAAATGCCTATCGGAAACAAGGCAACTGGCAACAAGCACTGAACAACTATCAGTATGCCATCGACCTGAACCCCGAAAGCCCGGCACAACATGCCTATCAAATGGCTATGGACATCCTGAACTTCTACAACAAGGATATGTACAATCAATAAATAAAGAACGTAAATTATGGCAAAAATCAAAGGAGCAATCGTAGTAGACACCGAGCGTTGCAAAGGCTGCAACCTGTGTGTTGTGGCTTGTCCGCTCAATGTAATAGCCCTCACCAAAGAGGTGAACGTGAAAGGGTATAACTATGCCCACCAGATATTGGAAGATACTTGTAACGGCTGCGCCTCGTGCGCCACAGTATGTCCGGACGGATGTATCTCAGTATATAAAATAAAAGTAGAATAAATCTGTAAATCAGTAGAATATGGCAGAAGAAGTTGTATTAATGAAAGGAAACGAAGCCATCGCCCACGCAGCCATCCGTTGCGGTGCAGACGGTTACTTCGGATATCCCATTACTCCGCAATCGGAGGTATTGGAAACTCTTGCCGAACTGAAACCCTGGGAGACGACCGGCATGGTGGTTCTTCAGGCAGAAAGTGAAGTGGCAGCTATCAATATGGTGTACGGCGGTGCCGGAAGTGGTAAAAAATGGTCATGACCTCCTCCTCCAGCCCCGGTGTCAGCCTAAAGCAGGAAGGTATCTCTTATCTGGCAGGTGCCGAGCTGCCTTGCTTGATTGTAAACGTTATGCGCGGCGGTCCCGGTCTGGGAACCATCCAACCGAGCCAGGCCGACTATTTCCAGACAGTAAAAGGAGGCGGCCACGGTGACTATCGTCTGATTGCCCTTGCTCCGGCTTCCGTACAAGAAATGGCAGATTTCGTAGGACTGGCATTCGAACTTGCCTTCAAATACCGTAATCCGGCAATTATCCTTGCCGACGGTGTCATCGGCCAGATGATGGAAAAAGTGGTGCTCCCGGTACAAAAGCCACGCCGCACCGATGCGGAAGTCATCGAACAATGCCCATGGGCCACTACCGGCAGAACCAATGGCCGCAAACCCAACGTCATCACCTCATTGGAACTGAAACCGGAAGAAATGGAAAAGAACAACATCCGTTTCCAGGCCAAATACAAGCAGATAGAAGAGAATGAGGTTCGCTTCGAGGAAATTCATTGCGATGATGCCGACTACCTGATTGTAGCCTTCGGCTCTATGGCACGCATCGGACAGAAAGCAATGGAGCTGGCACGCGAAGAAGGAATCAAGGTAGGTATGCTCCGCCCCATCACGTTGTGGCCGTTCCCGACCAAAGCCATTGCCGCGTATGCCGACAAGGTGAAAGGTATGCTCGTTACAGAATTGAATGCCGGACAGATGGTGGAAGATGTCCGCCTTGCCGTGAACGGTAAAGTGAAAGTGGAACATTTCGGACGCCTCGGCGGCATTGTTCCCGATCCGGATGAGATAGTAGATGCATTGAAAGAAAAACTGATTAAGAAATGAATCCTGATAAAATAAGAAACGTACTGAACATTCTCTTCATGGTACTTGCCTTGGCAGCTATCATTATATATTTTGCTGCAAAAGATGACTTCAAGCTGTTCATCTACGTCTGCGGCGCGGCGATATTCGTCAAGTTGATGGAGTTTTTCATACGGTTCACCAACAGATAGGAGAAGTGATTATGACAAAAGAAGATATTATAAAGCCCGAGAATCTGGTTGCCAAGAAACCGACTCTGATGAACGACAATCCCATGCACTACTGCCCGGGATGCAGTCACGGCGTAGTTCATAAACTCGTAGCCGAAGTTATCGAAGAAATGGGACTGGAAGACAAAGCAATAGGCATCTCCCCCGTGGGATGTGCCGTGTTCATCTATAATTATATAGACATCGACTGGCAGGAAGCCGCCCATGGACGTGCGCCCGCACTTGCCACTGCCATCAAGCGCCTTTGGCCAGACCGCCTGGTGTTCACTTACCAAGGAGACGGCGACCTGGCTTGTATCGGTACTGCCGAAACCATCCACGCCTTGAACCGCGGCGAAAACATCACCATCATCTTCATCAACAATGCCATCTATGGTATGACCGGGGGACAAATGGCTCCCACTACCCTTGTAGGCATGAAGACATCGACCAGCCCTTACGGACGTGACGTGCATCTGCACGGCTATCCGCTGAAGATGGCCGATATTGCTGCACAATTGGAAGGAACCGCTTACGTGACACGCCAAAGCGTACAGTCCGTTCCCGCCATCCGCAAAGCGAAAAAGGCTATCCGCAAAGCATTCGAGAACTCTATGGCAGGCAAAGGTTCCAACCTTGTGGAAATCGTTTCCACCTGTAACTCCGGCTGGAAGATGTCTCCTGCGAAATCCAATGAATGGATGGTAGAGAACATGTTCCCCTTCTATCCGCTGGGCGACCTGAAAGATAAATAATCATGCTAAAGACAGAAGAACAATGAAAGAAGAAATCATTATAGCAGGCTTCGGTGGACAAGGTGTATTGTCCATGGGAAAGATTCTGGCATATTCCGGACTGATGGAAGGCAAGGAAGTTACCTGGATGCCGGCCTACGGACCGGAACAGCGTGGCGGTACGGCAAACGTTACCGTAATCGTGAGCGACGAGAAAATCTCCTCGCCCATCCTGAGCAAGTATGATGCGGCTATCATCCTGAACCAGCCTTCACTGGAGAAGTTCGAGAGCAAAGTAAAGCCGGGCGGCATACTTATCTACGACGGCTACGGCATCATCAACCCGCCTACCCGTAAGGATATACACATTTACCGCATCGACGCCATGGATGCAGCCAATGAAATGAACAACGCAAAGGCTTTCAATATGATTGTGCTTGGCGGACTGCTGAAGATTGCTCCCATCGTAACGCTGGAGAACGTTATCAAGGGATTGAAAAAGACACTCCCCGAACGTCACCACCACTTGATACCCATGAATGAAGAGGCTATCAAACGCGGTATGGAGCTGATTAAAGAGGTCTGAAAAAAAGCAGACCGTCCGTTTGAGGTAAACAGATGGTCTGTCAGCCCCGAACGGACGATGCGTTCAGTATAAACGGATGATGTATTTCAAAGCGATACATCATCCGTTTTTCATTGCCC
>ENA-OQCV01000386-OQCV01000386.1-human-gut-metagenome-genome-assembly--contig:-NODE-386-length-12294-cov-2.822717_pt1 | contig 12294 bp, 10 predicted proteins | sample MGYA00242766_ERZ504592 | MGnify/ENA primary metagenome ERZ504592 (study PRJEB26092, sample SAMD00036315) | human gut metagenome | host: Homo sapiens | study: EMG produced TPA metagenomics assembly of...
TATGAGGTTATCCGTGCTTCTTCTTGTTGGCTGTTGAGCTGGCGGACGGAGTGTCAGCTCAGTTGGTAGATAAAGTGCTCAGTGTTTAGGTGAGGATAGTGTGGGGAGTGTCACAGTGGCAAGGACTGACTCCGATTCGATTCAGTTGTCGCTTGTCCGGCAGGAGTTGGAAACAGCCCGGCTGAATGAGGCGAACCTGCGGATGGAAATGGAGCAGATGAAGTTGGCGGGCTATGCGGCCGATTCGGTGAAGCTGGCATTGCAGAAACAACGCATTGATTCGTTGCGGACGGTGACACCGGGTATTCCGGTGGTGGTGGAGAAGGACACTTTGTTCTATCTGTATGCCAAGCGTGGAGGGCATACGGCCCCAACAGCGAGCCAAAGATGTAAGCAACGTCATCGAAGCATTGGGCACGCGTTTCAATCTGCGTCCGGACTCTGTTTATTTAGAGAGTACGGATATTGTTACAGACTTGATGTATGGCGAAAAGGTCATCATTTCCTTTACCGATCAGGATGCTTTGTGGGAAAACTGTACCCGCGACCAGCTGGCCGCCAGCAAGAGGCATGTCGTGGTGGACAAACTGAAAGCCATGCAGAAGGAGCATAGCTTGTGGCAGTTGGGTAAGCGTATCTTGTACTTTATCCTGGTGCTTGTGGGACAGTTCTTCTTGTTCAAGTTTACCAACTGGCTGTTCAGAAAACTCAAACTACGCATTCAGAAGCTGAAGGATACCAAGCTGAAACCGATCTCTATTCAGGATTATGAATTGCTGGATACGCAGAAGCAGGTCAACCTGCTGGTGTTTGTTGCCAACCTGGTGCGTTATGTAGTCATGCTGTTGCAGTTGCTGCTGACGGTTCCGTTATTATTCTCCATTTTCCCTCAGACCAAGAGCTTGGCTTATACATTATTCTCCTACATCTGGAATCCTATAAAGGTCATCTTGAATGGAATAGCCGACTATATACCCAATCTGTTCACTATCTTTGTGATATGCTATGCGGTGAAGTATCTGGTCAGACTGGTGCGTTATCTTGCCAATGAGGTGCAGGCTGAACGGCTGAAGATAAACGGCTTCTATCCGGATTGGGCCATTCCTACCTATCATATTGTGCGCTTCTTGCTTTATGCGTTTATGATTGCCATGATTTACCCTTATCTGCCGGGTTCCAAGTCGGGAGTCTTCCAGGGAATCTCCGTGTTTGTCGGCTTGATTGTTTCGCTCGGTTCCAGTACGGTTATCGGCAATATCATTGCAGGACTGGTCATAACCTACATGCGGCCTTTCAAGCTGGGTGACCGCATCAAGCTGAACGATACTACGGGCAACATCATTGAGAAAACACCGCTCGTCACCCGCATCCGTACTCCGAAGAATGAGGTGGTGACCATTCCGAACTCTTTCATCATGTCTTCCCATACGGTCAATTACAGCCAGTCTGCCCGTGAGTATGGATTGATTATCCATTCGGAGGTCAGTATTGGCTACGATGTTCCGTGGCGGAAGACACATCAGCTGTTGATAGAGGCTGCATTGAATACTCCTGGAGTGATAGATGATCCCCGTCCGTTTGTATTGGAGACTTCCCTTCAGGATTATTATCCGGTTTATCAAGTGAATGCCTATATCAGGGATGCCAACAGCCTTAGCCAGATTTACTCTGATTTGCATCAGAATATCCAGGATGCCTTCAACGAAGCAGGCATCGAAATCATGTCTCCTCACTACATAGCTACGCGTGACGGCAGTGAGACGACCATACCCAAGGATGACTTACGGGAGAAAAAGGCAGTAAGGGAGCCGGTTATCGTGCCAGTAAAATCTCTGCAAACGGTACGTAGAACATAAACATCCTCCATTCCTTTGTCTGGAAATCATAAGTTTCGATGAAGTCGCCTTCACGATAGCCTGCAAACTGCACGTAGAGTTTCCTTGTCTGCCCGTCCTTGGAGTAGTACATGGCAGCGGAGCGTACGGCGTTGGGGTAGGTGGCGAAAGGCTCTTTCAAGTTTCCGGCAGTAGTATCCCATAAGCAGAATTGCGTATCTCCACCATTGGCACGGGAAACGATATAGCCTCCTTTGCATTGCAGGCTGTTTGGGTTTTCGGGGGATGGTTCCATAATCCGGAAAGGTATCAAGGCTTCGGCTTTGATGGGGTCGTAGCAGTGCATCTTTTCTTTGGCGATGTCTATCACGACGGGCGAGAAGGTGTCGTCGCCGTTGTTGGCCGAGAGCAGCATGTGGACGTCGGCTATCACGCCCGGATAGCGTGAGAGGGATTCGGGCTTCAGTCCATCCGGTAATGGTATTTCGGGAGTATGTATCGGTGGCATATTCAACCGGGTATATACCGGATAAGAGATGCTACAGTAGGTGAGGAGCTTATCTCCGGCCATTTCCAGGGAAACAGTGTTGTTGAAGTCCGAGCAGATGGTAATTGCGTTACGTTCTACCGGGTTACACCAATAGTGCATGCAGAGGTCGTATCCGTCGATGAAACTACTGCCGTCTTTCTCCCGTATCCCGCAGAGGATGTTGGTGCCGGGGATGTTGGCGGCAAGGTGGAAATCTTCGTCGTCATGGAACTGGATTACTTCCGATATTTCTTGTGTTACCAGGTCGATACGGTGATGCCGCGGGGAACGGTCGGTGTGTAAATGGCGTGGGAGTTGGTGATACCGTAGAGATATGGTTCTTCGGGGGATTGTCCGTCGGCTACCGAAATCTGGCCGAGAGGCTGAAGCTGTCCTGCCCGTTCCAGGAACATTTCTACCCGTGAGGCGGGCCAGTGTCCTGGGGGCAAGGAAAGTAATGCTGTTGGTGGTTTGCTCCGTGGTAACGGCGCGTGTGTAGCGTGAATACCCTTCGGGAAAGAGAGGATTGTCGGCTATCGGCCAGTAGATGTCCAATATGATTTGGTCGCCGCTCTGCAAGCCGTCGGCTTTGACGGTCACGGCATCACCGGGATTGAAGGTCTTTCCGGCATCGGATATGGTGATATTGGTCACAAAAGCGGGTTGTTTCTCTTTGTCGTCATCACTGCAAGCGGCAAGTAGCAGGCTGATTAGTAGCAGGAAGTGTATCTTCTTCATCATAGTTATGTATTGACAAATGCAAATATAGGGCGTTTTTCTTGTATTCCTGCGGATAGGCTTTGCTTTTTGTCGTATGAGATGGAAAAATCCTCCTACGAAACATGGTCTTTTGCTTCGTGGGAGGAAAGTGGTTGTTCGGCAGGGCTTCGGGGGAATGCGCCTGCTTGCGTGCCGGCTTGGATTATTTGCTGCGCGTCACCGTGTGCAATACATTCCCTTTCTTGTCAATCATGCGCAGTTCCAGTGTCTTTTTGCTGGCCGATACAATGGAGAAACCCGGTTCGGGGCTGCAGAATACGGTCCCTTCGATGGGCTTCACCTTGCGGGCGAGCGAACCGGCAGAATTGGTGATATAGTCGATGTCGCTGCCTGCCACGCGTACGTGCTGGAAGTTGTGGATGTGCCCGCAGATGTACATATCCACCTTGTGCTTGCGCAGGATGGGATCGAGACGTGCCTGCATATCCGCGCGTTCGCTCTCGTCCTTCGGGGTTTCGGCATAGATGGGATGGTGTCCGGCAACGATAACCCAGTCCTCTTTGGCGGCAGTCAGTACGGAATCTATCCAGGAAAGTTGTTGCTGGTAATCCTGCTTGCAGGCATCGGGATAGGTCTCGCTGTCGTTGCGGTATTTGTCAATCATCGGGGCGGTGTCTACCCAAAGGATGCGGATGGTAGCGCCGTTGTCCTCGAACGTCTTGGTATAATAACGGGCGGGCATGGTCCAGCGGCGGCTGATATTACTGTAGTCGAGCACGAGCCTGCGTATTGCCACGGTATTCGTGGTTGCCCAGCAGGGGGAACCAGTCTATCATCAGCTCCGGGTGGCTGTAAATAAGTTCGTAGTTGGTCATCCAAAGCGGGTCGTTCACGCTACGTACGCCTTCAAAGTGGTGTACATCGCCGGTGGCAAGAACGAATTCGGGGCCTACTTCTTCTGCCATTTGTCCCATCAGTTCGGCGATGGGCTTTTGGTCGTAGTAGCCGTTACGGCCGAGGTCGTTGGCTACGTAGAAGTTGAACTTCTTGTCGAAGATGGAGTAATCGGTGATTTGGGCAATGGCTGCGTTGCCGAGTAGGGCAATAAACAGTAAAAGGAATATTTTCTTCATTGTCATTATTAAATTGTTGAGTAGTTAATGTTGATAACTTGTTGAGATAGAATTCGCTGTTTAAAAATTAATCTTCACTCCCGCATTCACTTTCACGCCGTAGTATTCTGCCTGCATGGTACGGTCTTTTGTGCCCTGGTAGTAGCGTAGCGGCTGGTTCAGCAGGTTGTTGGCTTCGGCGTAGAAGGTAGTCTTGAACTTCTTTCCGAAGGTATAGCTGGCGTTTACGTCCATATAGTTCACCTTGTCGTAGTAGCGGTCGTAGAAGGTGCTTTCTCCCATTTCGTCGATGAAATCGGAAGCGAAGTTATAGCTCAGGCGCAGATTCAGACCGCCTTTTTCAAAGTATAGGGAAGCATTTGCGGTATGCTCCGGAGAGCCTGGCATGCTCAAGTCTTTCTCATTCTCGCGACCTTCGAAGTTGAAGTCTTCCACACGGGAGTGGGTGTAGGTGTACGTTCCGTAGAAACCTACACATTTCAGAGCGGGAGCAATGAAGCTGAAGTCGCGCTGGTAGGATAACTCTACCCCTACCAGGTTGGCGTTGCCCGCATTCTTGGGTTGGGTGAAGCGGGTGTAGGTGTTACCCTGGTATTCGTAGTTGGTGCTCACCTGGTCTACGATGAAGTCGTCTATCTTCTTGTAGAAGATGCCGGCACTTATCAGACCGATGCTGCGGAAGTAGTAGTCGGCACTCAAGTCGAAGTTGTAGGAGACGGTAGGTTTCAGCTCCGGGTTTCCGATGGTGATTTCGTTGTCGGAACGCTTGATGTTCACACTGGGCACGAGGGCCGAGTATTTGGGGCGTGACAAGGTTTGGGTAAACGAACCGCGCACTTTGAAGTCATCGTTTACATTCCACTTTACGAGCAGCGACGGCAGGAAGTTGATGTAGCTGTTGCGCTGACGGTCGGTCTTGCTGGTGAGGTCTTCGTCGGCATCGTAGGTGCGTCCCGTATAGGCAAGGTTGGTGTTCTCTATGCGAAGTCCGGTCATCAGTTCCACGTCTTTTGTCAGATTTTTGGTCGAAGCGGAGGTAGCCGGAAGTCACGGTTTCGCGGGCGTTGAAGTTTCCGGCAAGTTCTTCCTGCACCTGCTCTTTCTCAAAGAGGGAAGCGTTGTTCAAGTCTAAAGAGCCGGTGTATTCCTTGCTGGCGTAGATACCTGCCTGGTATTTGTTGTTGGGCATGAAGTTCTTGTTGGTCTGGTCCACTGTATTTGCCAGGCTGTTCGTCATGAAGGCATCCTCGTCCAGAGGAGAGTATTCGTAGAAGTCCACTTCTTTATCCTTGGTCTTGCGCACTACCTTTGCGCCGAACTTCAGCTTGTTGCCGTTCTTGAGGGGAAGTTTGAAGTTGGCGGAGAACTTCAGGTCCTGCTCCTTGATGTCTTCCTGCTGTTCCGTCAGCTCTTTCAGGCTGAATTCATCGTTCAATGTCATGGTAGAGCCTGTTTTGGGGCTGGCAAAGGGTTGGCGTTCGTCGCTCAGGTCCATGTCGAACTTCTGTTTCTTCAGTTGGAAGTCGATGTAGCGTTCGTTGGGACGTTCTTCGCTGGCTTTGGCATAGCTGGCGTGCCAGTCCATGGAGAGGGCGCCGAAGAGGTGTTCGCCGCCGAGGGCAAAGTCCATGGTGCGCTGGCGTTCCAGGCGGGCGTTACGGTTGTCCGGCGTACCGGCTTTGGTCTGTATGCGTACGGTGGCGTTGCCGTCGGGGTCAAGGTCTTTCAGCGTGGTACGGTAGCGGTTCTCCCAGTCGTTGCGGTTGTTGAAGATGCCTTTGAAGGTCAGTTTGTGGTTGGCATTGATGTCCCAGTCCAGTGCGGCGGAGTAGCTTTGGCGTTCGCGGGTGACGTAGTATTGGCGGATTTGGTAGTCGTTGACGTACGTCTTGCCGTTGTCATCCTGCTCCCATACAAATTCGGTGTCGTAGGAACCAGAAGGTGAGCTCTGATAGGAGGCCGATACAATCAAGCCGAGTTTGTCGTTGAAGAAGCGGTCGCCGTAGGTGAAGCCAAGGTTCAGTTGCGCCTTTTCGCTCACCCAGTTGTAGCCGGTTCCGGCGGTGGCGGCAATGGTACGCTTGTACGGGGGAGTTCTTGGTGACGAGGTTGATGCTGCCGCCGATGGCGTCGCCGTCCATATCGGCGGTTACTACCTTGTTCACTTCGATGGTCTGAATCATGTCTGCCGGAATGAGGTCGAGCTGTACGTTGCGCGTATCGCCTTCGGCAGAGGGAACGCGGTTGCCGTTGATGGTGACGGAGCTGAGGTCGGCACTCGTGCCCCGCACTTGCCCGAAGCGTGCCTCGCCTTGGTCGTACTGCACGTTGATGCCGGAGATGCGTTTAAGGGCGTCACCGATGTTGGAGTCGGGGAACTTGCCTACCTGGTCGGCAGAGACTACATTCGTAATCCCCATGTTGTTTTTCTGTGAGTTGATGGCACGGCGCTGTCCCTGGAAGGCGCCGCCTACCACCACTTCCTGCAACTCCACGCCTTCGTTCAGTACGACGTCTTTTTCCAGTGTACGGCCTGCGGGGATGGTGATTTTCAGTTCTACGGGAGAGTAGCCCACGTAGCTCACCTTTACTGTATAGGTTCCCGGGTCAAGGTTAGAGAAAGTGTAGAAGCCGTTGACGTCGCTCGTCACGCCAGTGTGTAGTTTCTCGATGTAGATGGATGCGCCCGGGAGAGTTTGTTTAGTGGCGTCGATGATGCGTCCACGTACAGTTCCTTGTTTCGTGACATTTGCTTTTTCGTCGGCAATGGCCGTATTGACGGTGGCGGTGAATAGGAGTAAGAATAAGAATGCTCTCAAAATCTGTTTCATACTTGTTATTATCTGTTAATAATCTGCCGCAAAAGTAGAGGGTTGCCGTTACGTGGAGATTGCGGAGCGTTGAAGAACAGATAACGATTCAGTTACAATGAGGTTACATAAATTCTTGGAGGTAGTACCCTTTCGGCGGTATCTCCCTTTGCCGTCATCTGGCAGACTGATGCTAAAGATGCACGAGATGTGCATCTCGGACTGTATGAGATGTACATATCGAGCAACATGAGATGTACATCTCGTGCAGGGGAAGGTATAGGGGTTGGTGTCTTATCCCGTAGCCTGGCAGCGGATAAGTACCTTCTTCTCGTCTGCCAGAGTAGTGGCAAAGAGATAAGTGCCTCCCCTTCGGCCAATTTCAGTCGTTTGCGCAGTTCGGCCACGGTGGCGGGGAAGTTGCGCACGGTGAGGTTCGCCTTTTTCTCGGCAGCCAGCATCTCTTTCACTTCTTTCTTGCCGAAGCCGCAGGAGGAGGTAATCCGGAACTTGCGGCCGGGGAAGTCCGGCAGGAAGTGGTCCGAGGTGTAGAGGTGGCTGTTGGGATGCAGTTTTTCCACCTTATACAATGAGGAGAGGCTGCGGAATGCACCGGCTTTCAGCACGGAGGCATTCGGTTCGTAGAGGTATGATTTCAGTTGAGGGGTGTAGGGGCATGCACGCTCCTTCTCCTGCCGGCGGGTGAAGACGAGGGCTTGGGGAGCCGGTACACCGGTGAAGTTGACGCAATGGATGGGGATGTCGTCTGCCGGCACTCCTTCGCCTTGTCCCAGCAAGAGCAGCAGTTCCTTGCATTCGTTGCCCACGGAGACGATGTGTGCCTCTCGTACATGCTTCAAATCGTTCAGGGCAAGGGTGAGGTCGAGCATGGGGGAGAGTTTTACCAGTACGTGTCTTGCCTTGCGCAGCAGCAGTTCTTCGAGGGCGGCTATATCGGGTTCGCAGTCGCCGATGGCTACGGTCTTTCCGCCGTGTCCGTCGCGGCGGGCAGGGTCTATAAATATACAGTCCACGGGTTCCATCTCTTGCAGATGGCGGACGCTGTCTGCGTGGCAGACGGAGATGTGGTTCAGGCCGAGGACAGGGAAGTTGTGTGCGGCTATCTGGCAGAGGGTTTCCTGGCGCTCGACGTAAGTGGCATGCCCGAAGCGGGAGGAGAGATAGGCGCAGTCGATGCCGAAACCTCCGGTGAGGTCGGTAAAGGTGCCGGCTGATGCGGGGGTACTGTTCTGCGCGGGATGTTCTTGTTCTGTATGTAGCAGGTTAGTTATAATCTCCGCTTTATACTGTGCCGTTGCTTGGGAGGAGCATTGTTCCAGAGAAAGGTGGGCGGGGTAGAGTATATGCTCGTTCTCGGCCCATGCGGGTATCTTCTCTTTGGGCAATCTGCCAGCCGGAAATCTGTGTGATGGCGGCGGGCATGTCTACCGAAGGGTAGCGGCGTGCCTGCAAGGCAAGGCTGCGCACGTCGTCGCGGCGATGCTCGCGGATGAAGCGGAGGGTGTCTTGGGATAAAGGCATGGCTTGGCTTATTTATTCTGATGCAAAGTTATCTCAAAAAGGACAAAGTGGGGCATAAATTCGCAGCTTTCTGTCTGATTATTTTTTCAGACACAGATGACGCTGATAATACAGATTAAGAATATAAAAATCCGCGTCATCTGCGTCATCCGCGTCAAAGCGATAGCAAATTTAAGTTTCCGGACAAGCTGGGGGTGAGAGTTAAGGGATGACCCGGTATCGCTCCTTTGCCGTCTGCCTGCTGACGCGGTTGAAGTGCCACCATTCGCTGGGTAGCGGGTGGAATCCGGCTTCTTTCATTACCTGCCGGAGCAGCAGCCGGTTTTCACGTTCTTGTTCCGTAAGCTTGCCTTGTGCCACGAGCACGGCTTCTTCTGTGATGTGGGCTTCCCTGCCCAGATGGTCTACCGGGGTGCCCATGGGCAGAGGAGTTCCTTTATCGTCGAGTATGCTGATGTCCACCGCCAATCCGTAGTTGTGCAGGCCGCCGCCGCGTGAGGGGTTGGAGACATAGATGTATTGGAGGTTCCTTTCACTACGTTCCACATCTTCTGCTGTACGGACAAGGGGCGCGCTGCGTCGTAGACGATGAGGCTGTAGCCGGGGTACTGTTCTTTCAGTAGGCGTTGTGCCCGCTTCAGGCTTTTCATGGCATCGGGGTGCAGGTAGGCTTCTTTCAGGTCTTCGTATAATAGGGTTCCGGTGAAGTTGTCGGCACGGGTGTACATCAAGTCGATGGCGATGCTGCTGTCCGCTTCGGCGATGTTGACGAAACCGAGGGAGTCCAGGTAGCGGGCTGTCCGGCTTTTAACCGGAGCCGGAGGGACGGGTGCCGCTATGGTGTCGGCGTACGGGATGGTGGTCTCCGTATCTGGGTCTTGTGCCTGCTTTGGCGCTTGTTTTCTGCTACAACCGCATAGTGAGCAGCCAAGCAGCAGATATAACAAGTAAAAGAAATATCGTTCCATCTTACAAGGCATTCTTGGCGGTAAGGATTGATTTCATCAAGGCTATGTCCGAACTGACTTCTCCCTGCATCAAGTATTTGTTTTTCCGTTGGCAGGTGGCTTCGTAAATCTCCTTTGCTTTTGCTGTGTCCTTGTCCCGGTAGAGTGCCAGGGCGCAGAGCAGCCGCTGTTTGGAAGACGTCACATCCTTATATTGCCGGATGTAGGTATCCAGCTCATCGGTATATAATTCTTCTGCCCGTGCGGTCCTCTTTGTCACCAATGCGGTGAAGAGCAGCTCGCAAGCGGTTTCCTTTATCAAAAGCCCGATGACTTCGTGCCGGTGGCTCATTATTTTCTCAAATGCATTGTAGGCGGCTTCCCATTCTTCGCAGTCGAGCAGGCGCGAGGCGCTCATCAAGGCTATGGTGACCTGCAGGGCATCTTTGTAGTTGATGTCTTCCGTTTGGCTGAACCATTCGGCAGGCATGTCCTTAGGACGCATGCCCTCTTGCACCAATGCGTTGATGCGCAGCTGGGTGACCAGTGCCTGCTTGCTCTTGCTGTCCTTGAGAAGCAGGCACATGTTGTCGGCATCATTGCCGATGCCGCCCATCTTCATGGGGATGCCGTTCATCCCTGCAAGGAGAATGCCAATCAAAGAGAGCATCAGAAGGAAGAATTTCAGCAGGTAAGGCAGCCCGTCGTACGGTCAGCAGGGGAGGAAGGCAAGGATGGCGGTCAGCAGGTTGGCAAGCACTCCACCCAGGTTGTACAAGGTGGTTGGGATATCTTCAAGAGGCCTTTCGGGTGGGGTAAGCAGGCATTGGCCTCCGTTCGGCAAGGCTGAAACGCTTGATGCATAATTTCCCGTCTTTCCGTATGAAGGTAAGGTTGAAGATGCGGAAGGAGACGAAGCGGTAGTCGGTTGCCAGTCCGCAGACAAGATGCCCGCCTTCGTGCAGAAGTACTTGCAGGAAGATGGAGAACAGCAGAATCAGTATGGCTAACAGGGAAATTCCTACCGTCTCCAGCATGCCGGTTTCGGCAAACTTGCTGTGTAAACCGTCGAACGAGTCTCCCAAAACCAGGACTCTTACACCTATTACTCCTACGAAACCGATGCATGCCCCGACCATGAATCCTCCGGCCAATTTAAGTACTTTCTTCATCCTGATATCTTGATAAATGTGTTTGCCGGCAAAGGTAAAGGATTTTATCTGAAATGCAACAGCTTGCCCCATGTATCATAAAAAGAAAGAGATTGTGATTGCCACAACCTCTTTCCGTCACCTAAACCCACTACGCAGGCTACAGATAGGGAATTATAGTAATATAGATACCCGTAATGATGGCTTCTTGCTTTTCTGTCCTTATCTTAGGGTATACTTTCCCAAATCTTTGTTATGTTCGTAATATTTCCGAGTATATCCTATAGATTCCATCTTCTCTTTATTGACAGTTTAATAATCTGCATTTTCGAATTCCACAATATGAGGCAGTATTGGAAATCGGTTATCATGATGCTGGTTTATTCTGTGCTTTTATCAGTAACCAACTACTGACTCGCTTTTTCAATATTTTTGCATATGATAGTTGCGTTCTTGGTATACTCTTTGTCAATCCCATTATGCTGGCAATGGTCGTTTTAAATTTCGAACATTCTGCTCCGTGCCAGCATGCAGGCCCCAACTACTCCAGCCTTGTCTTTTAGCTTGGAAACAGTCACCGTGGCGTCTTTGTTGACCAGATTCAATGAGTATTTCCTTATTGCCGTTTTGATTGGCTGCACTATATAGTCTCCTGTTGATGATAGTGTACCCCCGATTATTACTAGTTCCGGATTGAATATGCTTATTAATCCAGCTATTTGCCTTCCCAGTTTTTGGCCTATTTCTTCCACTATCTCAATGCATAGCAAGTCCTCTTTATTGACTGCGGTGATGATTTCATCCAAGGTGGGCGGATTTTCTGCAGTCCGTTTTGATAGTATGGAACTTTCTCCGCTACCGATTCTTTCCAACAGGATGCGGTGTAGTGCCGATCCTGAGGCTTCCGTTTCCAGGCATCCTTTTTTGCCGCAGTGGCACAGTATTTCATTATCGAAAACATTGACATGCCCGAATTCTCCGGAAAATCCAGATTTTCCCGTGTATACCTTCCCGTCTATGATGATGCCGATTCCGAGTCCCCAGCTTATGTTGACAAAGATGATGTCCTTTTCCCCTTTGACGCATCCTTGCATATGCTCTCCATAGGTCATGGCCCTTGTGTCGTTGTCTATGCAGACCGGGTATCCTATCTTTTCATTCAGTACATCCGCCAAAGGACGCTCTGAAAAGTTGAACATGCTGAAACTATATCCTGATTCCGGATTTACTCTTCCGGAGATGTTGATGCAGATGTTCATTATCTTCTTGTCGTTGATTTCCGTTCCCTTTATGAAGTTTCGGATGAGTGCACACAGTTCTTCCAAAGCTTCCTGTGTATTTTCGAACTTGTATGGTATGTTCATCTTGATTTCCACCATATCCCCCTTGAAATTGATCAGTCCGATGTTTATGGCAAATTTCTTAATGTCCACTCCAATGAAGTATCCTGATTCCGGGTTGAGTCCGTATAGGCTTGGATGGCGGCCGCTACTGGTCTCCAGTTTCCCATAGTCGTTTATATAGTTGTCCTCACACATTTCATTGATGAATTTGGTGGTTGTGGGCACACTCAGATCGAGTTCCTTGGCCAAATCGGTAATAGTGGAGCTCCCATTATATATATAAT
>ENA-OQCV01000387-OQCV01000387.1-human-gut-metagenome-genome-assembly--contig:-NODE-387-length-12282-cov-4.307116_pt1 | contig 12282 bp, 15 predicted proteins | sample MGYA00242766_ERZ504592 | MGnify/ENA primary metagenome ERZ504592 (study PRJEB26092, sample SAMD00036315) | human gut metagenome | host: Homo sapiens | study: EMG produced TPA metagenomics assembly of...
AAGACAACTTTAACAGAGCGTATAAGAGAGTTAAGGCAAACAAGGGAGCGCCGGGAATTGATGGCATGACCATTGAAGAGGCTCTTCCATATCTAAAGGAACATCAACAAGAGATAACTGACCGCATTTATCGTGGAAAGTATACTCCGTCTCCAGTAAGACGAGTTGAAATTCCCAAACCAGATGGTGGTGTGCGAAAGCTTGGCATACCAACAGTGATAGACCGTACACTTCAACAGGCAATAACCCAACAGTTAGTGCCAATCTATGAACCGCTGTTTGCAGATGGTAGCTATGGCTATCGTCCGAACAGAAGTGCAAAAGATGCAATACTTAAGGTTAAGGAGTATGCAGAACAAGGCTATACATTCGCTGTAGTCCTTGACTTGTCAAAGTACTTCGATACTCTTAATCACGAAATTCTCATCAATCTTCTACGAAAGAATGTAAAAGATGAACGTGTAGTACAGTTGATAAAGCGCTATCTGAAAAGCGGTGTAATGGAAAACGGAGTGGTCATTGACACAGAGGAAGGCTCACCACAAGGTGGAAATCTATCACCATTGCTGGCAAACATCTACCTCAATGAGTTCGACCAGGAATACCTGAAAAGAGGTGTTCCATGCATAAGATATGCAGATGACATCGTGCTTCTTGCAAAGAGCAAGCGAGCATCAGAGAGACTCTTGGAAAGCAGTACAAAATATCTTGAGGAGAGGCTGAAACTTACAGTCAACCGAGAAAAGAGCCGCACAGTCAGCGTGTTTGCAATCCGAAATTTTAAATTCCTTGGCTTTGCATTGGGAAGGAACGGAAAAGGCATATATGTCCGAGTTCATCCGAAGTCATGGAAGAAGTTTAAGTCCAGACTGAAGGAGTTATCTTCCCGTAAGCGATGTCAGTCAATCAAGCCAAGCCTTGAGAAAATCAAAGTATATGCAAGAGGATGGCTTAACTACTACGGAATTGCAAGCATGAAGAACAACATAGATGATATCAACGGATGGCTCTATCACAGAATACGCATGTGCATATGGAAACAGTGGAAGAAACCTAGAACGAAATATAAAAATCTAGTCAAGCTGGGAATCCCAGAACACTATGCGGCAACAATAGCAAACAGTCGCAGAAAGTATTGGTATATCAGCAATAACAAAGCTGTGATTTGGGCGCTGAATAAAGAAAGACTGATAAACAGTGGCTTTTACGATTTAGCCACAGCCTATCAGTCTGTGCACGTCAACTATTGAAAGCGCCGTATACCGAACGGTACGTACGGTGCTGTGAGAGGACGGCGGTTAGTCACCGCCTCCTACTCGATTCATGGGCATAATTTCTACAGTATCTAGGCAGCTTCGCTATGCGCTCACGCGAGAGCACACGCCGCCACTCCACACCGAGACCCGTGACCTACGCCCCTTACGTTGTGGCAAAATGGTCGCGTGTGTGCACCGGTTTTCGTCCGGTGCTTACGCTTCGTGCTTGTAAAATGTAGGTATGGTGTGTCTTAAGATATAATTAATGGGTTGAAAATTGTGTATATTGATGTTACAATTTCTACGGTTAAGAGTTTGGTAGGATTTTCGGACGTGACAGATATCTGCAGGCCGGTGATGTATACCGAATTTAATACTTTAATTGTAGAAATTAAGAATCTAAGTATGGAGGTGAATTTCATGGACAGTAGTGATGGTCTTGGGCGAAGTAAGAACAGCATCGGTGCTGATATACAAGTGAGTATTGTATTGGCAGGCATAGTGGATTCTGTCCGTGGAAGGATTCATCACCGGACAGTTTTTAGAGGTACAGTGTAGGCATATTAAGGAATAACAGCATACATTGTGCTGTATTTTGCTGTGCACAAATGCATACTTGTTTATATATCAGAGCACCGTTAGGTGCTTTTTTCGTGCGCAAATTTATGGAGTGCACGGGTTTCGTCCTTTCTATCATGGAATGATTTTTATGTTCCAAAATCCCGGGATTTTGGAGAACCACATATGTTTATTTTATGTGGAGAATGCTATCGGAAATGAGAAAGGAGAGAAATGGAGATGAATACAAAGAAATACGAAGAGCTTCTTGTTCTATTGAGAAGCCACAAAACGGATAAGGAAATTCTGGAGGTTTTGTCAGATTATCATGAGAATGATATTGCTGATATGCTTGCAGGAATGAACGAGAAGGAGCGCAAACGTCTTTACAGGCTCCTTGGAACACAGCGGACAGCTGAGATTTTTGCATATCTTGATGAGCCGCAGGCCTATTTTGATGAGCTGTCTGTGGAGCAGGCGGCAAGGGTAGTATCGCTGATGGATTCGGATGATGCTGTCGATTTGCTTGAAAATCTGGAGGATGAGGACAAGAAGGAGATTGTAGAGCATCTGGATGAGGAAGCGGAAAAGGATGTCAGGATGCTTCTGTCATATGACGATGATGAAATCGGCAGCTATATGACAACCAACTACATCTGTATTCCGGGCGGCCTGACAGTGAAGCAGGCGATGAGCCAGCTCGTGAGGCAGGCGGGCGAAAACGATAATATCATGACTATATATGTGGTTGATTCAGATGAATGCTTTGCGGGAGCTATTGATTTAAAGGATTTAATCACAGCCAGGGAAGGCATGAATCTGGAAAGCATTATAGCCCATTCATATCCATATGTGCTCGACCATGAGAAAATCGATGATTGTATCGATACAATCAAGGACTACGCTGAGGATTCAATTCCGGTGCTCTCAAAGGATAAGCATATCCTCGGTGTCATCACATCTGATGATATTGTAGAGATGGTAGACAATGAGATGGGCGAGGACTATGCAAAGCTCGCCGGACTGACCGCAGAGGAGGATCTGAAGGAGACCACGCTGCAGAGCATGAAAAAGAGAATGCCATGGCTTATCATCCTGCATTTTTTGGGAATGATAGTGTCTTCCGTAGTCGGAATATTTGAGAATGTGGTAGCGGCTTTGCCGATAGTCATCTGCTTCCAGTCGCTGGTGCTTGACATGGCAGGAAACGTAGGAACACAGTCACTGGCTGTCACAATCAGAGTGCTCATGGATGAGAATCTAAGCGGTAAGCAGAAGCTTTTGCTTGTAGTAAAAGAGGTAAGAATAGGCCTTGTAAATGGTGGCTTGCTTGGAATAATGGCACTTGTATTTCTCGGAATATATGTGCATATGTTCAAGGGCTACACATGGCTTGGAGCATTTGCGGTATCAGGCTGTGTAGGAGTTTCACTGCTTGTGGCAATGGCAATTTCAAGCCTTGTGGGCACAGTGATTCCGATGTTTTTCCACAAGATAAGATTGACCCGGCGGTTGCGTCTGGTCCGCTTATCACGACGGTGAATGATCTGGTGGCAGTTGTGACCTATTATGGACTGGCATTTCTTTTCCTGATTGAGTTGTAATATTGGTCGTAGTACATAAACATTTAGAATACAGGAAATAAAAGGATAATTTGTAATTTGTGTTTTGGATGTAAATCCGCTATACTATTGATGTAATATTGCGGATTTGTTTCTATAGAAAGAGGGTAAAATATGCCTGAGATATCATTATTTTATGGGATTAGAGTCACTATGTATTATAATGACCATATGCCACCACATTTTCATGCTGAATATAATGGACATAAAGCATTAGTAGATATTAATAATATACAAGTAATAAGAGGCTCTTTGCCGAATAAACAATTACGATTGATATTGGCCTGGTGTACGATTCATCAGGATGAATTAATGCAGAATTGGGAATTGGCCAAGGACATGAAACCATTGAACAAAATTAATCCACTTATATAATGAGAGGTGAAATATATGAATGAATATTTTCCTACAGTTGTACAGGTAATACCTTTAGATAATTATCATGTACAGGTTTTCTTTGATGATGGTAAAATAGTTGATTATGATACAACACAGGATCTTAAATCTTCAATTTTTGAGCCTTTGAGAAATATTGAAAATTTTAAAAATACATGTACGGTAATGAATGGAACGCTTGCATGGGATATTTCCGGAAAAATGGATGAAAGTGATTGTATAGATATTGATCCATTTACATTGTATGAATTGAAGGCTATTAATAGCCTGATTGCGTAAGATTAGAACCATTTTCACGTATCACAGCCTTACAATCCTTTTTAAAGCAGGCAATTAGTTTTTATTGGCTTTATTTGGTAACTAGTGTATACTATTTGCATATAACAGCTTCGTTAAGCAGATATAAATACACATAAAAGAAAGGTATAATCATGGACATCGTATTAGGAAATTACAAAGGATTAAAGGCAAACATCCCTTATATTGCATATACAGAGGAGGATGTTAATTCACAGATAGCGACACTTCTTTCAGGAAATCCTGTCAGAGAGCAGAAAACAGGCCCGTTAGCGATGGGTGACACGGCAGTAATAGACTACGAGGGCTTTAAGGACGGAGTTGCGTTTGAGGGCGGAAAGGCTGAGAAATATCCTCTGGGAATCGGTTCAGGCTCTTTTATTCCGGGCTTTGAGGAGCAGCTTGTAGGCATGGAAATCGGTGAGGACAGAGACATCAATCTCTCATTCCCTGAGCAGTATCATGCGCCGGAGCTTGCAGGAAAAGCGGTTGTTTTCAAGGTTAAGCTGCACGAGATTTATAATGAGAAGGAAGCAGAGCTGAACGATGAGTTTGCAGCATCTCTCAATTTCCCTGAGGTACAGTCAGTGGAGGATTTAAAGAAATATATCAACGAGTATCTTGAGTACCAGGTAGAGGCAAGAAAGGCTGATGCGGCAAGAGAAAAGCTCTATGACCAGATTCTTGAGAGCAGCTCATGCCTTGTTTCGCCACAGGCAGTAGAGACAGCGGTAAATATGCAGCTTCAGCAGATGGCAGCATCATTTGCACAGCAGGGTGTGGCTATGGAGCAGTATCTTCAGATGACAGGCAAGACTATGGATAGCTTAAAGGATGAACTCAAGCCGGTTGCACAGAAGCAGGTAAAGCTTGAGGCTGTTCTCGATGAAATCATCAGAGTGGAAAATATCACTGTATCTGACGAGGAGATGGATGAGCAGTATGAGCTTATTTCACAGAAGTATGGTCAGCCTGTTGACGTTGTAAAGCAGGTGCTTCCAAAAGGCACAGCTCAAGCCGGATTTACTTCGTATGAAGGCATCACAGCTCATCATCGATGCGGCTGAGATTATCATGGAAGAAAGCTGGGAAAAATAATGTATAGAATATTTTTGGTTGAGGATGACGAGACCATAGCAAAGCTTGTCAGAAGACATTTGGAAAAATGGGATTATGATGTGCATGTGGTGCAGAAATTTGATGCTGTAATGTCAGAATTTGCATCATTTGATCCCCATCTTGTGCTTATGGATATCGGTCTGCCGTTTTACAATGGGTATCACTGGTGTACGGAAATCAGAAGGGTATCAAAGGTTCCTGTGGTTTTCCTGTCATCCGCTGCTGATAATATGAATATAGTGATGGCAGTCAGTATGGGGGCAGACGACTTTATAGCAAAGCCGTTTGACCTCGATGTGCTGACCGTAAAGATACAGGCTATCATCAGGCGCTGCTATGATTTTGGCGCAAACAACAGTGTTTTGGAGCATAATGGCGCCATGCTCAATATATCTGATGCCACCATAACCTATGACGACAAAAGGCTCGAGCTTACAAAGAATGAGCTCAAAATATTGCAGACACTTTTTGACAACAAAGAAAGGATTGTATCACGCAGCCTTCTAATGGAAAAGCTGTGGGAGAGTGATGCGTATGTGGACGAGAATACACTTTCGGTGAATGTCAACAGGCTGCGTAAAAAGCTGGATTCTATAGGGCTTGAGAGCTTTATTGTCACCAAAAAAGGGGCTTGGGTAAGGCTGGGGTGAGAGGTCATGGCAAAAATACAAAACAAACCGCATCTGACAAATTTTATAAAACAAAACTATATATGGATTTTGATGATAGTCACAATGACCTGTATCCATTTGCTTTACATGTACCTGATTGGTGCGCGCAAACAGGATCTGGTGTATGCGGCAGTGCTTGATGCAATACTTCTTCTGATAACAGTTTTGGTTGGATTTTTCAGATATAGCAGCAAGGTAAAAGCTCTAAGCAATGCTTTAAAGCGTCCGGTTGAGGAACAGGCACAGCTTCCGGAAGCAACAGATGATGTGGAGATACTTTATCATGGACTGCTGGAAAATCAAAGTATTGCAAGAAGTGAGTCAGAAAGCAGTGCTGCAATCAGACAATCACAGATGAGAGATTATTACTCAATGTGGGTGCACCAGATAAAGACCCCGATATCGGCTATAAAACTACTGCTTGAGGCAGAGCGGGAGGAGCTTGGGCAGTTTATATGTGATGATGAACAGAGTCAGTGCCATATAGGCGATATGAACGGTGGGAATATCGGTGCTGCCGGATTAAATGCTGCTTTGAAACAACAGGCTGTACTCACAGAGCTGTCAGATAACATGGACTCGTTAGAGGACGAATTGTTCCGCATAGAGGAATATGTCAGTATGGCTTTGCAGTATCAGCGTGTGAGCAGCACAGAAAATGATTTTGTGCTTGAAAAAGTCAGTGTGGATGGTGTCATACGTGATACCATTAAAAATATGCAAAAATTATGATACGAAGGCATATTGGGATAAATTATTCAGGAACCGGGCAGGAGGTATATACTGACGGAAAATGGCTTGCATTTATGCTGGAACAGATACTTTCAAATGCCATAAAATATACACCGCATGGGGTTGTTACAATAGAAACTGCAGAGGAAAAAGACCGGTTTTTTATTACAATAAAGGATACCGGAATAGGAATCAAAGCCGAAGATCTGCCACGTGATTTTTGAAAAGGGCTACACAGGCTACAATGGTCATGCCGATAAGAAGGCTACGGGAATTGGGCTTTATCTGTGCAGGCAGATGGCAGACAAGCTGGGGCATACAATCCACATGGAGTCAGAGATTGGAAAAGGAACTAAGGTGTGGATAGGGTTTGATCTGGATTATGCAGATACGAGGGATTAGGATAAATCGGTGTAATAAGTTTGACTGGAAATTGTATCCAAAATCAGATATAATAATATATTATGAGAAATAAAAGAGTATGTGATTATATAGCGGAAAGCTATTCAGAATGAAATTTTATCAGGACGTATGTCATCAGGAGTGCCATTGCGACAGGAAGAGCTTGCGGATAGTCTCGGTTATTCGAGAATACCAATCAGGGAGGCATTGCAGATACTTGAGTCGCAGGGATTGGCAAAGCGACTGGCAACAAGGCATGTGGTGGTGGCTGATTTTTCGGACGAGGTGATAACGGAAATCTATGAGCTGCTTTCAGATGTGGAGATAAAACTGTTAAAGGGCATGCTGCAGTCTGGTATATGTTTGTGGGATAAAGCGGTCAGTGATAACAGTGAGCAGCCCAATTGCGTATATGAGCCATCTGCTATAAATGAAAAATTGTATGCAGAGCTGCAGTTTCATGAGACAATTATATCCAATAGTCATAACGAGTATTTTACACATATTCTTGAAAATGGTCTTTGGTGCTATATCAGGTTTGCGGTTGAAGAGACGGCAGCAGGCAGGGAAAATGCGCGAAGACTTGAGCTGTTATCGAAAATAGCAGAGGCATATTCGGATAAGGATATAAAGATTGTCAGAGAACTTTTGGGAGAATATTTTGGAAGTCTTTGTGAGGCTGTTATAGCAGAGAGGGAAGAAAGCAGCAGGTAATTGGTGACTTATTTTATACTGAATAATGACAGATGATTCGGAAGCATATAAAATTAAAAGATAACAAGAGGAAAAAAGTAATTATGATAGGACTTAAACCGATAAAGATTCCGTCAGCGAAGGAGCGTGTAGCATCGGAGCTGCGCAAGGCAATTTTTGTCAAAACAGCTAAAAAGAGGGAGAAAATCTTACACTGGAAAGTGTAGCGCAGCAGCTTAATGTATCTATAACTCCCGTGCGTGAGGCTTTTTCAGATATTAGCGCATGACGGACTTATCAAGCTAAGACCGAATAAGGGAGCAATAGTACTTGGAATTACAGAGACGTACATAAGGGAGCACTATCAGATTAGAGGCATACTCGAGGGCGCATGTGCAGGTTTTGCTGCTTCACCTGATATCGATATCAGCAAGATAGAGCAGTCATACCTGGATGCAAGGGAGATGACCGCTTCCGGAGATTATAGCAGATATGCGGATTTAAACCGTGAGTTTCATAGTGAAATCTGGGCAGCATCTGGCAACAAAAAGATGGAAAATATGATCGCAGAACTATGGAACGGACTTTCAATGGGCAGCATGGTCACAGAGGAGGAATATGCGGGCATTTCTATAAAGGAGCATGAGGCTATATACGAAGCAATCAAGGCTCATGATGTGCAGCTTGCACAGCGGAGGATGTATGAGCATATCATGCGTAGTCGTGATGATATGCTGACATATTATGTGTAGATGTAAGTTGCTAATTTAACACATTACTTGTAATAGATGCACAAATTGAATAGGTGGAATATATATAAATTGCCGAAATTGTCAAAAATGGTATTGACGATTTCGGTTTTTTGTTATATCTTAAACTTAGAAATTGGATACAATATCAAATATCAAATATTAAACGGAGGAGGAAAATGATATGAGTCCAGCAACAATAACACTTTTATTCTTATTGTTTGCCGTTGTAATGTTCGTGTGGGAAAAGATTCCACTTGGGGTTACATCCATGATAGTATGTGTCGGTCTTGTTGTCACAGGCGTACTTGATTGGAAAACAGCCTTTTCGGGATTTATCGACAGCAACGTAATTCTTTTCGTAGCGATGTTTATCGTCGGAGGAGCATTGTTTGAAACCGGTATGGCAAACAAAATCGGAGGAGTGGTCACACACTTCGCCAAAACAGAGAGGCAGCTTATCATAGCAATCATGGTAATCGTGGGACTGATGAGTGGCGTACTTTCAAACACAGGAACTGCAGCGGTTCTCATTCCGGTAGTTATCGGAATTGCTGCAAAATCAGGATACTCTAGATCGAGACTTCTTATGCCACTTGTTTTTGCGGCAGCCATGGGTGGAAACTTATCTCTCATCGGTGCACCGGGAAATCTCGATAGCACAATCAGCCATGGGAGAGATGGGACTTAGCTTTGGATTTTTCGAGTATGCAAAGGTAGGACTTCCGATACTTATAGCAGGTATTCTGTACTTTGCATTTATAGGATACAAATTCCTGCCTGAAAAGCAGGGCAGTACGGAAAGCTCATATGATGAGCAGAAGGATTTCTCAGATGTGCCTAAATGGAAACAGATGATGTCATTGATTATCTTAATCCTTACACTTTTGGGAATGATTTTCGAGGACAAGATTGGCATCAAGCTTTGTGTCATCGGCTGTGTCGGAGCACTAGCCCTTATCATTACAGGCGTTATTAGTGAGAAAAATCGCACTTAAATCAATAGATTTGAAAACCATTTTCTTATTTGGTGGAACTCTTTCACTTGCAGCGGCGCTTCAGGAGACCGGGGCAGGCGAAGAAATCGCAACAGCGGTTATCGGTATACTTGGCAAAAATCCATCACCATACGTTCTCACATTCGTAGTGTTCATGCTTTGCTGTGTACTTACGAACTTTATGTCAAATACCGCCACCACAGCACTTTTGGTTCCAATCTGCGTATCAATTGCCACAGAGATTGGAGCTGACCCGAGTGCAGTACTTATGGCATGTGTTATCGGTGGTTCATGTGCATACGCCACACCTATCGGTATGCCTGCCAACACAATGGTCATTACAGCCGGAGGATACACCTTCAAGGATTATGCAAAGGCCGGTATTCCACTTATAGTAGTGGCGACCATTGTAAGTATGGTCTTACTGCCAATCTTCTATCCGTTCTTCCCATAAGAACGGATGGGAGTGGGTAAACAATAAATTAAATTAATATTTAATTATTTACACGATTTATATTAGGAGGAAAAACTATGTCAAACGAGAAACAGGTAGAACAGCTTACCACCTATATGGCAAATTTTATCGCCCATATAGCAAAAAAAGTTACCGGATGATGTCATTGCAAAACTGACAGAGCTCCGTGACAAAGAGGACAGTCCTCTTTCAAAAACAATTTACGATACAATGTTTAGAAATCAGGAGCTTGCGGTACAGCTAAACCGTCCAAGCTGCCAGGACACAGGAGTACTTCAGTTCTGGGTAAAATGCGGAACAAAATTCCCTCTTATCGATGAGCTTGAGGTGCTTTTGAAGGAAGCTGTCGTAAAGGCAACATTTGAGGCTCCTCTTCGTCACAACAGTGTTGAGACATTTGATGAGTACAATACCGGCAAGAATGTTGGTAAAGGAACACCTACAGTATTCTGGGATATTGTTCCAAACAGTGACAAATGTGAAATCTACACATACATGGCAGGAGGTGGATGTACACTTCCGGGAAAAGCTATGGTACTTATGCCGGGAGAGGGCTATGAAGGAGTTACAAAATTCGTAATGGATGTTATGACTACTTATGGTTTAAATGCATGCCCACCTCTCCTGGTAGGTGTAGGTGTAGCAACATCAGTTGAGACAGCAGCACTTTTATCAAAGAAAGCACTCATGCGTCCAATCGGCTCACACAATGAGAATGAGAGAGCCGCAAAGATGGAAACACTTCTCGAGGACGGTATCAATGCTATCGGCCTTGGACCTCAGGGAATGGGTGGAAAATACTCAGTAATGGGTGTAAACATCGAGAACACAGCCCGTCATCCATCTACAATCGGTGTAGCCGTAAACGTAGGCTGCTGGAGCCACAGACGCGGACACATTGTTTTTGATAAGGACCTTAACTATACAATCACAACACATTCAGGGGTGGAATTATAATGGTAGAGAGAATTAATGGAAAAACAATCTTAACAACACCAATCTCAGCAGAGGATCTTAAAGGAATCAAAAAATAGGAGATATTGTATACTTAAATGGAAGCATGACAACATGCCGTGACGTAGCGCATCGCCGTCTCGTTGAGGAGGGAAGAGAGCTTCCTGTAGATGTAAGAAACAATGCTATTTTCCATGCAGGACCAATCATCCGTCCACTCGAGAATGATAAATTCGAGATGGTATCTGTTGGACCGACAACAAGTATGCGTATGGAGAAATTCGAGTACGAGTTCGTAAAAGAGACCGGCGTACGTGTTATCATCGGAAAAGGTGGTATGAAAGAGAATACAGAGCGTGCATGTAAAGAGTTCGGTGCCATTCACTGCGTATTCCCGGCAGGAAATGCAGTAGTAGCCGCTACAGAGGTTGAGGAAATCGTCCGCGCAGAGTGGAGAGATCTCGGAATGCCTGAGACACTCTGGAACTGCCGTGTGAAAGAGTTTGGCCCACTTATCGTATCTATAGATGCAGAGGGTAACAACTGGTTCGAGCAGCAGAAAGTTGAGTTCAACAAGAAAAAAGATGCAGCAACAGAGGAAATCTGCAAGCAGGTAGGATTCATCAAATAGTTGCCGGAGCCTGGTATCAAATTTATTTAGAACCCAATTGCCATGAAAGTATTCTGGCAAAATATATACCCGCAGAATGCGGGAGAAAACATAAAAAAATTATAATTTTTCCGCGACAAAGGCTCTCACATAATTTGACTATTATGTGGGAGCTTTTAGATATATGAAATTAATCAAATAATTTAAAAGAGCAGTTGCGGTATATAGGGGATGCCCTGATATAATCAAAAAAATTTACTGCAATAAAAAAGATTATTGGCGGTAACTAGAAAAAAAGAGAGGAATAAATGATAATGAAGCAATTCCTGAGAAAAACAATGAAAAATGTAGCAGCCTACGTGGAACTTTTTCTGTCGGCAGTACTGGTGTTTGTGATCGTGGTGCTTATTATAAAGCTTATAGGGCAGTGCTTTTTCGATATATGGCATGATAAAATTAAACTGGAGTATTACATGGAATATATCATGTCGCTTGCAATCGGCGTGGAGTTTGTGAAAATGCTTTGTACTCATAAGCCGGGCACAATCATAGAGGTGCTTTCGTTTGCGACAGCCAGGCAGATGATTGTGGAGCATCTCAATGTATATGAGACACTTGTCGGAATAGGCGCGATAGCGGCGCTCTTTGCAATCAGAAAATTCCTGTTCTGCAGTTTTGATGAGGCGGACCACATGATATGCCGTGGCAGCCAGACGGTAGCGAGGGCGAATTTTATTTCAGGAACAAATA
>ENA-OQCV01000388-OQCV01000388.1-human-gut-metagenome-genome-assembly--contig:-NODE-388-length-12244-cov-3.452587_pt1 | contig 12244 bp, 16 predicted proteins | sample MGYA00242766_ERZ504592 | MGnify/ENA primary metagenome ERZ504592 (study PRJEB26092, sample SAMD00036315) | human gut metagenome | host: Homo sapiens | study: EMG produced TPA metagenomics assembly of...
AGAAGGAAAAAGAATATATAAAAAACTGTGCATAATAGCACAGAAAAGCTCCATAACCAGATAAAAAAAAGAACCGCGGGACACGCGGGGATAGCCTGTTTTAGCTTTGCCCTGAAGGGCAATTGAGCAGGAAGCTCCCACTTCAAAATCTGTAAGATTTAAGTGGCGAGAGCATGTCACAGAAGCTATTCGTCTGGCAAAGCCCAATATCGAACTGAGTGCCGAAAAGACAACCGCAATGTTGTATACACTGGCTGATAAATTCTTAGATAAGGCTGAGTTAGACGAAATTAAGGAGGTAATCAGAATGACCAGACTTGGACAGATGTTAATGGATGAGGGAATGGAACTTAAAGAAACCGACTCCATTAAAAAACTTATGAAAAATATGAACTGGACCATTGACCAAGCAATGAACGCCCTGGAAGTTCCTGAAGATAAACGTGAAAAATACCGCAAGACAATCACTCCTGACAATTGACGGATAAAAGTACCGCCATATTGACTTCTTATAGGTCAATATGGCGGTATTTTTTCATCTTATCTGTATTGTCAAATTTGTCTCCTATTGGTATTGCTGAATCTATAGGGCTTTCGCCTCCATCATATACATAGGTTGTGGATTCTTCGTAGATATCATCAGAGGGATCCTTATCCATTTTTTCTTCAGACACCTGATGCGCTGTGTCGTTTTTTGACTTCATATAACTGTAATGTGATTGTGTTTGCTTCCGGGGGAAGATTTCTTCATATCCGGGGATATAGACCTATCGTTTGCCGGAACATAGTTTCCTGACCATTTCTTCCTGTTTCCTGATAGCAGATTTTGTTTCCCTGATCGTCTGTTCCAATCAGATAATAATCACTGTCAATATATACTGTTCCATGATACATTCCGTAAATTGTACTTTCAAATGGATTCCATCTGAATTCTGTGAGATTCAGGACATTGGAATCCATTTTAATATTCTGATTCAGATTTAAATCCACAGTGTTTTTTTCCAGCTCTTCTTTTGATGTTTTAAGTTTAAATGTATAAGGTTCTGTATCAGCCTGTGTTTTCTGAACATTTTCCCATGTATCAGCATCGTCCATTGCAATCGGCCAGACTTTGAACTCTATGTTTACAGTTCCCTCAGTGTTGACTTCTTCTCCGATTGTAAAATCTTCCACTGTTATTGGATTTTCTGAGAAAGCATTAACTGTTCTTTGGCCTAAGCCCTGCTGAATTTCCTGACCGTTAATGCATACTTCTGTATATAAAAGTTTGTCTTCCACCGCATCCTTCATATCTGCGTCTAAATCTTCGCTGTCGGAATACGCAATCCATAAATTTTTTAGCTGTCCATCACAATCTCATTTTAATGTTATGGTGATTCCATCTCTTGAAATGCTTTTTCCTACAACATTTGTATAAGAATCGGTATCACCGTTCTTAATTCCCAATGCCTGTCCGATCCATGAAGTTACTCTCTGTAATGCTGCTTTTACATCTTCCTGATATCTTAATGTGCATCCAACCATAATAAGCAATATGATCCCGGCGACTGCTGTTTTCCAACTCCTTTGTATATGGAAAAAAACGATGCTGTTTTTTCCATGGTTTAGAAGCTTCATATATGTATTTATCATCCAGATCACCGATCAGTTCTAATGTTTTAAATCCTTTTTCCATATAAATGCTTCACCCTTTCCCATAGTTTTTTTCTGCTTCGATAGAGGCTGGATTTGATTCTGCTTTCTGAAATTCCATGACGGGCTGAAATTTCGCTGATGCTGTCCATATACCAGTAGCGTCGTATAAAAATGTCACAGTCACCTTTTTTTCAGGGATTCCAGAAATTTTTCAAGAATTTCCAGAATCTCTTTTCTCTGGATTTCATCATTCAAAGAATATGCTGTTAAATCCTCTATTTCTTCCAGTTCTTTGCATAATTCTAATATGTGCTCTGTTGACCGTTTTGCAGCTTTTTTCCTGCGAAAACTAGTCAATTGCCAGGTTTCGGGTTATTTTTCCAATGAAAAGCAGACAGAATTGCCGGTTTTCTGGGTGGTATGGAGTTCCATGTGGCTAGCCATGTATCATTGACACATTCATCGGAGTCTTCTTTATCATACAGAACATTCCAAGCAATACTAAAACAGTACCTGCTATATTTTTCTTCGGTCGCCTGTATGGCTTTTTCTGATCTGTCAAAATACAGATTGATAATTACTGTATCTTCCACTTTTTTCACCTCACGTTTCTTTTATTTTGCCTTCATAAGATAAGACGGATTTGGAACGGTAAAGTTGCAGTTTTAATAAAAATAATTTTCTTTTTTCAGAGTAAACAATACACTGTCGAAAAGTCAACATATCTTTTCGCCGTCTTTTCACAATTTCTGACTGGAGAAACGAGGTGTATTCTGATAAAATAGGCATATAAAGGAGGACAAGCGGAAATCCTTACAAATGATAAAAGCAAAAAGAACAGCCGAAGACATTTTCAAGGCACGAATGAGGACTATACTTAACGAATACGGGAATACCTAACCGATTTATCTGAAAGACAAAAATGCAGATAAAGTATTCCGGAAATTATACCGTCAGTCAATTACTCCAAATAGTTAACGGATAAAGATACCGCCATATTGACTTATCACAATCAATATGGCGGTATTTTTCTTAATACAGTTTTTTACATTTTCTATCTGTTCATTTCATTGTGCTGCACAATCTTTCTCATATTTCCAACCAGAAGCAATGTCAGTACAATGGTTACGATTTTAAACGGAATATTCATATAACTCTTACACAAATCCCAACATATGGCAACGCACATAACAACAACAGTACCTCCTGTCCATATGCACATGGACATTTTTGAGACATACAGGGCTTTTCTCGCTTTGGTTTTATCAAATTTAAAACCTATTTTCAGATGCCGTGGATAGATATTTTTATATCTGTATGTACTCAGCACAATCCCCATCAGTCCATAGGAAACTATAATGCAGCTTCCTCCTGCTGATAAAAAGGGGAAGAAATGTTACTGATTGTGGAAATATACCCAGATTTTCCAGGATATTTATAAAAAAAGTTTATAAGAAATACGATTCCGCATCCACATCCCATCATCATTCCAAGCTGATTCTTCTGTCTCATGGCAGTGTTAAAAAAGCTGCAAAAAATCAAAACTGCCAGAACACAGCATAAAAAATATGGCTGCAATTGTTCCATATACAGATGACAGATAGGTCAGAATATAATCCGCATTAAAGGCCGGTAGATTTCCCATTACATCTGATTCACTTTTCCCTATCCATTTATTCTGCTGCCAGAATGAATGCAGCATTCCGGTGAAATAATCCTCTTCTCCACCACCTGAAAAAATAGCCTGTATACGTGCGATCTGATATTCTGTCAGGCTGCTTCTCAGATACCTGAGCCCAAAAGTTGCCACAGGCATAGCCAGAAAACCAGCCCAGATTCCGCACATGGTCCTCATTTTTTCTCACAGTGAACCAGTTCTTTTGAATTGCGATTGTCAGCATAACCAGCATAGATACCAGCATCATACAAGCCGTCATAAGCGCAGGCATGGCACAGACTAATATAACAGGAGCAATCATCCATATGATTGCTCTCATCAAGCCCTTATATCCCCATCCATGATATTTATACAAAATTGCTCCATATATGGGAACATAAAACAGCATCAGAGTCTGCATGGATATTCCTCTTCCTCCCGGCAGTACAATGAAGTATCTTGCCCCATTTAACTGGCAGCCACCCAACAAGGTAACCAGACAGGCGAACAGTAAAACGACGGCAATTATTTTCGAAAATCTTGCCAGTACAGTGTAATCCAGAAGATATAAAATCATCATAACTGCAAGTCCGATCACGACATGGAACACATATCTGTCCGAACCGGCCGCAGCGTTTTCACTGAATTTTTCCGGCAATCCCTGCATGTATCAATACGCCTGCAATGCTGATAAGAATGATTATTCCCAGAAGTTTCCATGCAACCTGAGGCCTGTGGACACTGTCAAGAGAGATTCCCGTTTCCACAGGATCTCCCATATCCCGGACAGCTTCCCTCTCTGCCTGTTCACGATCCATGCCTGCCTGCATATTTGCCTCGATCTGATCTTCTATATGATCCTGAAATTCCTGTTTTACATAAGGCCGCGCTTTCTTACAGCGAATCTGTTCCAGTAATGTTTTCAGATATTCGTCCATAGATCACACCTCCATTACAAGCACGTTGGTCACTGCTGCAGAATACTCTTTCCATTCCTCAACTTTCTTTTCCAGAAATCCCCTTCCCTGTCTGGTCAGGCTGTAATACTTTCTGGTCTTTCCGGCAACCTCCTGTTCGTATACTGTCAGAAATCCTTTATCCTCCAGACTGTGCAGTAATGGATACAGAGTTCCTGCCTTCAGCTCAAACACGTTCTGAGATTTCTGCCGCAATGTATCGATCATCTCATATCCATACATGTCCTTTTCTGACAGCAATTTCAGTATAAGCATTGTCATACTCCCGGAAACCAGTGAATTTTTCAATAGCCATAGTATTCACCTCCTATTGTATAGGTTGTCTATATATCGGTTATCTATATAATAAAGGAACCTGTATGCTATGTCAACTGTTTCCGGAATAATTTTGATAACTTCACTGCTACGGCAACCGAGTCTGGTATCTATATACTTTTTCAGACAGCAAAAACCACCGCATTGTCATATAGTAACACAATGCGGTGGTATAAATCTCTCAAAACAGATCCAGCATACTGTCCAGATAGATTTTTTTCTCTGACATGTATCTGGTATTCCGGCTTGGTCATGTAATAGAGCAGAAATTCCAGTATCAGGGCACTGCCAAGTCCTCTTCCTTCTATTTTAAAATTTGAAAATCCCATTGGCAGATAGATATCCCGGATATCATTGATTCCAATAAACCCGGATTCTCTATAGCTTTTGAAAAAAGATATCCCCTCTCTCCTTCTGGTGCCTTGCAGTAATGCTCCGGGCAGTTTTCACCCAGATTCTTGCGGCTGACCGTTTCATAGCAGGCTTTTCTGTCCCTGCATCCAGCCCAGCAGCATTCATTGCAGAGAAATTCTACTTTGTCCTTCTCAGCCTGAGACAATGTATTTAACTTATCAAAAGCCTTGTTTAGCCGGAAATCCGGCACAACATAATGGAAATCTTTTCTCCTGATTTCTTCCTCAAGCTGTGTAAAATCTGTCAGAACCTTGGTAGTGGAGGAAACAAAATAGAGTCCCGGATACTGCTCCTTAAGATGTTCCAAAAGTAGTTCTGAATAAATGATCACACCGTTTCGCGGTTCTCTGTTTCTCTCAAACAACCGGCACAGTGCATTGCATTTTCTGTCTGAAAGGTGCTCCTGACGAAGCAGGGAATTGCTGAAAGTCAGTCGGGCAGAAATCCCATATTCCTGCATCAGTTCAAGAACCTCCTCCGGGTCATTCTCTCCGAAGCCAGCCCTGCCTCCACCCCAGATACAGTCTGCCGGAGCACCATATATGGAGCCTATTTCACACCAGTCGTAAAAATATTCCCTGTGTTCCCGGAATAAAGGCAGGAACATCCGGTACAGCTCATAAAACTCAAACAGCCCGGGCAGGTGAAAATATGCTTTCTCCTTCATTAATTTTCCAGCACATCCTCTATGGTTTCCGAAGCATCCTCAAGAGCATCCAGGGCTTCGATCAGTTCATCTGCTTTTCCTGTATGTGTCTCCTCTTCTTCATACTCATCAATCAGTGCTGTCAGCTGATCTTTTATCTCTTCCAGACCTTCATAGATTTCCTTTAATTTTTCTTCCCGTTCCATTACGGATGAAAGCTTTACAACTTTAGACATTGTGATACCTCCCATATGCATTTTCTTTAGGAAAAATTATAACACTGCCCTCTTTTTATGTCTATATAATCTGAAGGCACTTGTGATACCCGTTTTCTCTGTGCTATTCTATAGATATGATCATTGCGTTACGCAAAATATAAAGTGGAGGATTTTTATGTTAGTTTGTGATTATATTGTAGAATCTATTGACGGTGACTATGCACATCTTCGCAGAACGGATCTGCCTGAAGAAGAACTGAAGCTCGTAGCACGGGCGCTTCTGCCCTTTGACATTACAGAAGGATGCAGATTACATTATGAAATGATGCAGTATAGTATCATTGACTGATTTGACAGTCTCCGCCTCACAGCCGTTACAAAAAGTTTACCAGAAAAGGCAGGTAAGTGACTTTTTATCCTTTACCTGCCTGTAACTTCACGTTCTCTCTGTAATATTATTTTTTCATCAGATACCCATACTTACGCATCTGTCTTCTTAACAGCTGCTCCACGCGTCTTATTACTTCCCTGGGATAATTTTCCGAATTCTTCTGTAAGTATATCTGAATATCTTTAAAGGTAAATTGGAAACCAATCTGAATGCCATACAGTTCTTCTGCTGCATCCAGCTGTATATCAAAATCAGAGCTAAATGGCTTCGCCTCAATTTTTTCCAGACAATATTCCAATGACTGATCAATAGGATAATCCTGATTTATGTCGGCAAACATACAAAGTCCCTGATCAAAAAAAGGACTCAGTTCATATTTCTGTGTCTTTTCATTATAAATGACCGCAATATTGTTGGTATGTCTGTCCTCATTCATGAAAAATGCATCTATTTCCAGCATTGCAGTCAGATATGCTCCAAAATTATCTATTTTTGTAATTTCTTCCACCTGAGTTACCAGGTACTGAATGCGTTCTGAAACATCTGCAAAATCTGAGAGCTTTACTGCCAGACTTTCCCCTGTATATCGACGATACAATTTTTCCAGCGGAATCAGAACCTGATTTGCTTTCAGAAAATCCAAACTGGAACAGCCCTGAAATATTTTCCCATTATACTCAATTACAGCTACTTCATACTCAACAAAAGAAAAAGGACAGGTACTTTTCTGCAAAAGGTCAGATACAAGAACTTCCGATAAACCTTCATATCCCATATAGTCAGCCTTATACCACCTGTCATCAATTTTCCATTTGAGCTGATCTCCCTTGGAAGTATGACCGCTCTTATGCAAGGGAGAATATGCATCAAAATTGCGAATTTCCATTTTGGGTCAGCCCTCCTTTTTCAGAATCATAATCCATTGATGATCATCTGACATGCGCCCCTGTGTTTTTTCAATAATTAATAACGGATCATAAAATGGAAGTCCCATCTCTCTCAAAATATCTTTCCTGTGATCGCGTGTTCTGGGAAAACAGCGTTCTTCGAGAAAATATTCAAATCAGCCCAATCCGGCTCAGTTACAACACCAATGCACGGAAATGATCTGGTCTGTGTAGTTTTTAATCTTGATTTTTTCATGCCTGAAATCAATATCTATCGTTGTACACAAATCATCATGATTCATGAAATTCATGCGCATTTTCACATCCGGATCATCAGAAAAATTATAGGCTCGCTTTATCTGACTGTAAATCGTCTGGCGGGAAACGTGATACTGTCTGGCAATATCTGTAATTTTTTCTCCCCGGTTCTGCAGTGCCAAAATATGTGCCAGCTGTTCTTCTGTAAACGAAATTTTTCCTTCCGGTATTTTTCTTCTTTTCAGAAATACTGCTGTTATTCATATCTGCCTTCAAACATCTGTAATTGTCAGCATCTCTGGATATCTGCTTCAGTTCATAAATATCTGTTGTTCCAAAAATCTGCTGTATCTGTTCTTGAAAAGTTCATATTCATATCACCACCTTCAAAAAGACATTATGGAAATCACTTTCACACAGAACAGTTTGTGTAATTGAGTATAGCATGGAGTAAAAAGAAGTGTCAAGAAATAGTTTCTTGACACTTCTATGCCCATATCTACTCAATATGATTATATATTTTTCATCAGATTGCCAGAAGGTTCTTGATTGCTTCCATATAGACCAGAACTGCCTCTTCCATGCCGGATACGAGAATAAATTCATCTGCACTGTGGATACGATAATCGATTCCCGGCTTCTCAGGTCCAAATGCAATGATATTCTTGAGAGACTTTGCATAAGTTCCACCGCCAATCACCATCGGCTTGTTCTCTGTATCGCCTGTTACATCTGTGTAAGCTTTATATAAAGCATTTACCAGTGGGGATTCTCTTGGGAAGAATAATGGATCACCGATTTCCAGGATTTCCATGCGGCCATTTTCATCTTCCAGTCTGTCTGCACACATTTTGCGGACTTCGTCTGCTTTTAATGTGACAGGTACACGGATATCGATAGTACAGGAAACGACACCGTTTTTCTGTCTTAATGATTCCGTTACATAAGGTGAGATCTCCGTACTCATCTGCAAATTTAAGTCCAATCCCTGCACCGTCGCAGGATGTACCGATATGTGTATTGTAGAATTTTACAAAATTCATCTTCGAATCCCGCTTTTTTCCAGACACGCAAAAGTAACTCCTGCTGCGTTCACTCCGACAGTTGGTGTGCTGGCATGTGCCGGAACGCCTTTTGCGTATATGCTGAGCTGACCGTTTTCTTCTGTCAGTTTATATTCCTGAAGTTTTGTTTCAGAAAGTGCTGCTTCCAGTTTTTCTTTCAAACCTGCTTCTGCCGGAACAACGATAGTGCAGGAATCGCATACAGCATTGGAAACGAAACCGCCATCTGCAGAAATGATCTTTGTATTCTTGGAATATGCCATCATTCCCATATGACCTTTCTCGCCATGGATACATGGGAAGCTGGCATCCGGTGTGAAGCCACAGGATAATTCTTCTGCCACTTCATTATAATGTTCCATACATTTGGAACCTGTTTCCTCGTTACATCCCATAATGAGACGTACTCTTTTGTTCAGCTTCACACCTGAATCGCGGAGAAGCTTCATAGCATAAAGAGCTTCCAGAACAGGTCCCTTGTCATCTGTTGTTCCACGACCATAAACATAATCACCCTCGCGTGTCAGTTTAAACGGATCATAACTCCAGTCGCCGCCTACAGGTACAATATCCAGATGTCCGGCGATACCAACAATCTCATCACCCTCGCCCATCTCTGCATAACCACAGTAATTGTCCAGATTGACTGTTTTAAATCCAAGCTCCTGTGCTATCTTAAGACCTTCTTCCAGTGCTTTGGCAGGACCTTCTCCAAAGGGCTTATCCTCTGCGGGAGTGCCAAGCTGTGAATCAATGGCAACCAGCCTTCCCAGATTGGTAAGCATCTCCTCTGTTAATCCATGAATCTGTTCTTTAATATCCATAATTTTTGCGCCTCCAGTTAAATACTTTCTCTATCTTTGAAATATCTTTATCACTATTTTATCATATTCAGGCACAAAAATAACAGCAGATTCCAGGAATGATTTTTTGAGATAATTTTTCAGGACACAGTTTTTCAGACCCACTCTATGGCCAGATAAAATTGCAGTTTCCGGCCTCCAGACCATCAATGAGAATGTTCTGACCTGTACAGAAGCCGGGTTTTTTACCGCCATAAAGTAAATCCACTCTGCAGCCTCTTCCACAGACATCCACCGATTTCAGAGGTGTAAGTTCCATAATCTGATCCCAGAGCTTTTCATCCTCCATCACCGGCCGGTTCAGTTCAGTCATAACCCCGCCGAAATCCAGACTGTTGCATGTGGCCTGATAAGGAGCTATCCTCATGGCCACGTTTTTCGTGTAGGCAAGGACTCCTCCTTTGCTTGCCGCATACTCCGGAAATTCAGACCCTGTATGCCCGCTTGCTGATCCAATCATAATAACAGAATAAATATTGGGATGAATGCCGTAATGTTCTGTAACAGAAATCGTCCCTTTCAGATTTACATCAATATCATCGCCATTCTGAACCCCTGCATTATTGATCAGAATATCTACCTGTCCGATTTCCGGATAAGAGCTTTTGTCTCTGATATCCAGACAGAAATGAGTATATTTCGGATGTTGGATCGAGGATATATTTTTATCAAATCCATAGACTTCATGATTTTCTTTCAGGAACAATTCTGCACAGCCTTTCCCGATCCCGGATGCTGTGCCTGTGATCAGAACTTTCATCAGGCAAAATTCTCCTTCATACTTTTACGCAGCGCTGTAATAAGAACTGCTGCTACTGCAATACACAGAACCCTGTCAATGTAATCTGTGATAAACTGAACCACAAAGCAGCTTCCTACCATTCCAAGAGGTGTTTTTGCCAGAAGCTGTACAAGAACGGTGGATCCGGAAGAAGTGATTCCTCCAAATAAAAACGCCGTAATACAGGAACTAATTATGGTAGATGGAAGTGTGATCACAAGAGCAGCCGGAAATATCTGCCACTTTTTCGGCTGGAATTTTCTGTACACAAGACCTGTCACAAAACCAAGAAGAATTCCTACTGGAGCATAATACAGGGAATAAATATCTACAGTCATTCCCATCAGCAGACCGCTGAGCAGATTAGGCAGCATTCCATAAAAGGGTCCCAGGACAGCAGCCACAAATACAGTTCCAATACTGTCCAGATAAATAGGAAGTTTCAGAAATAAAGCAATCTGTCCTCCCACAAAATTAATGCAGATAGCAAAAGCGATCATACAGATCTTCTGTACACTTATTTTTTACAGTTTTCATTTTAAATCCCCTCGTATTAAGTCTTGTAAAATATCCAGTTTTTCCGGTTCCTGATCAAGGATCCTTGAAAGAAACATCTGAAAGAATCCATACACATCTACCTCAGTCAGCACCCTTGCATTTGATGCTTTCCGGTAGAAATTCATAGAATCCACAACAGACTGTCCAAGAGAAATCCCCTCTGTTTCAATCTGTACATAGGAATCAAAGCCTTTGCAGAGTTCCGGATTGATAAAATATGCCACTGCCAGGGGATCATTGATCACACAGCCAATGATATGCTCCCATTCCCAATGAAAATCAAAATAAAATTTCGTAATCTTCTTTACAAATTCCCCTGTTTCTTTGTTCAGACGGCACATATACTCCAGCAGATCAGGCGTGAGCACAATCTTTCTCGTCACATCCAGCCCGACCATATGGATTTTCTGGCCATTCTGATGGAGTGTCTCATATACCAGTGAAGCCCCATCCGGGTCACACCAGTAATTGTATTCTGCAACAGGTGAACAGTTTCCATGACTTTTAAAGCTGCCGCCCATGGAAACAATTTCCTCAATACAGGAAAATGCTTCTTTATCTTTCTGGATCAGTCTGGCAAGATTGGTCATAGGTGCCAGTTCGATTATGGATACTTTCTCTTTTTTCAGTACATCAGCCAGAAAATCCACAGCACTGATCTGCTGCTGATAACCGGTTACTTCAGGCAGAAAGCTCTCTCCAAGCCCGTCTTCTCCGTGAGTATCCAGAGCATTCACGTAGTCCCGCCTTAAGGGAGTGCTTTCCCCAATGTACACAGGAACATCCAGACGATTCATCTGCTTCAGGATTTTCTTTGCATTTCCAAATCCCATCTCCACCGGTGAATTTCCACACACAATGGTGATTCCGATCACTTCGATCTCCGGTGATTTCAGTGCAAGCATAATCGCAAGACTGTCATCAATCCCCGGATCACAATCAATAATTACTTTCTTTTTTCCATTAATTCCTTTCTGTCAAAGTAAGTTTTTTTGATGTTATAGGAACATTACAGAGTAATTTCCTATAACATAAAAAACTGCTTTTGTTTATCCCTCAAATAAACAAAAGCATCAGCAAACAGACCGCTTATGACAGCTCATAAGCGACCGCAATATTTTTTGACTTTGCCTAGTTTTTTATACTGGGAGGGTTCGAACCAGTTTCGGTGGTTTATTTTAACACATATTTCCATGCCTGACAACAGTTAGTGCATACACCATTTAAGATTTGTGGCATATTCTAACAGCAGAAATCTCTTAAAGGAGTATCTGCATGAAAAATAAAAATGGATTGCGCTGGCCGCTGCCGTTGATGCTTGCTGTGACTTCACTTCCTGTGACAGCATTTGCAGAGAAAAAAGACAGCACAGAGATAAGATGCTTACAAAAATCACTTTGAATAACTGCGCGTCGCATTCTCGTTACTTAGTGATGAGTTGATGAGTTAGAGTTGATGAGTTAGACGCGCAAATTTTTTACTCAAAGAAAGAACATATGTTTACTTCTGGCACTATATGTGCTAAAATATAACCATGGGTAGTAGAAAAAACTTAAATGAAAAACTAAATTCCGGTTTTG
>ENA-OQCV01000389-OQCV01000389.1-human-gut-metagenome-genome-assembly--contig:-NODE-389-length-12240-cov-3.568893_pt1 | contig 12240 bp, 12 predicted proteins | sample MGYA00242766_ERZ504592 | MGnify/ENA primary metagenome ERZ504592 (study PRJEB26092, sample SAMD00036315) | human gut metagenome | host: Homo sapiens | study: EMG produced TPA metagenomics assembly of...
TTTCAATCGTCAGGTCAGTTAAACACTAATTGCAATATATTATTTGCATATCCCCTGAATAATGTCAACTGCTATTTTCCTTATTTCACAAAATTTATTCCAGATTGCAAACGACATACATTACATTTGTCATAATTAATCCTCTGAAATATTAAGACAGGTCCGTATTTTACGGGATAACGACCAACTATAATAACTCCATACAAAAACAGATCCAATATCTTATAATCAAAGATACAGGACCTGTTTTTATTATCTGAAATTCAGCCTGCAAGATTCAGCATTTTTAATAAGAACAGCCAGCTCAGGCCATAATAGGTAATTACTGCAACAAGGTCATTCACTGTTGTGATCAGCGGACCTGATGCTACTGCCGGGTCAATATTGATCTTCTTAAAGAACAATGGAATACAGGTGCCTACTGCACTGGAGATCAACATAGCCAGCAACAGTGCCACACCGATACATCCGGATACTGCATAGGAAAACAAAAGTGTTTTTCCTTTAAACAGATAAATATACAATCCAATCAGCGCAAAAGACAGAATTCCAAGAAGTCCGCCATTACACAGACCAATTCTCATTTCCTTCCACACAAGTTCCAGTTTCTGCTTACCTGTCAGAGATTCATCCATCAGCACACGAATCGTCACAGCCAGAGACTGGGTACCCACATTACCTGCCATATCAAGGATCAAAGACTGGAAGCACATAATGATCGGAAGTACAGTCACCACCTTCATCAAAAATTCCTACCACTGAGGAAACTACCATGCCAAGTCCCAGAAGAATGATCAGCCAGGCAGACGTTTCTTCATACTTCTTCAGTGGCTCCTTTAAATCCTCTTCTGCTGTCAGACCGGCCAGCTTCGCATAGTCATCACCCATCTCATCATCAACCAGGTCAATGATACTGGCAGATGTGATGACACCCAGAAGCTGATTATCGTTGTCAAGAACCGGAATAGAATCCTCAGAATAATCTTTCAGTTCTTCGATACAGTCATCAATATTCTCTTCCGCATATACATATGGATAGGAAGTCACCACCAGATTCTCAAGCAGATCATCCCGTCTGGCAATGATCAGTTCTTTCAGATTAATGGCCCCATAAAATTTCTGCTGCTCTGTCACTACAAAAATAGTGGAGATATTGTCACTTTTTTGCAGCCTGTTCGATCAGACTGCTCATTGCCTGCTTAACTGTCAGTTTATCTGTGATCACAATATAATTTGTTGTCATGCGGCTTCCGATCTCATCCTCATCAAAGGATGCGATCATCTCCACATCACGTCGAACCTCAGGTTCAAGCAGATCGATCAGTATTTTTTTCTTTGTTTTTTCAACTTTATTTAATACATCTGCAAGAGCATCTGTCTCCATTTTGGATAAAATGGCTGCTGCTTTTTTCACATCCATTTCATTCAGATACTCTGCTGCATTCTCCTCATCTGTATATTCAAAAATATCAGAGAGCATATCTGTATCCAGGATACGGTACAGCTTGCACCGCTCCTGTACAGTCAGTTTCGGCATTACATCTGCCAGATCATTCTCATGATAATCCTGCAGCCTTCCTCCCATAACGGCAGGAGAGGTGTTGCTGCGGATGATCTTCAGAATTTCTTTGGAATAATCCTGTACTCTTTTCTCCATTCTTTCATCCTCCGTTTTTTTGCATAAAAGCACACCAAAAGAAAGCAGTCTGTTATTTATTACATTTTACTGCCATTTCTTTCATGCTTTTTCCAGCAGAATAAACCGCAGGGTATCAAACCATAACCTGCTATTCATCCGCTGTCCGTAACTGTCCGGCATCTTCGCCGGATCATTACTGCTCAATATGTAATTGCATGATTCGGGGGAATTTCATAAATACAGGATAAGAAATGAAAAAGACATCCAATCTTCCACATACAGAAACTGTCAGATCACAGACAGTAAAAAGGCTTCTATTCTATATGCATACATGGAAAATATATGACTACAGCAGAACAAAAAAGCGGCTGCTATACTCATATACTCTTTTTAAATTCAGATCCTGTGCTACTACTTCGCCCATGAGAATCGCAATTATCCATTCTGTTCCACCTGCCTTTTCTTTAAAATTTACGATTTCGGATATCAGACCCTGTTTCGGGAATCTGATTTCTAACAGCAAATTTATGCTGTTCCCTATTTGAAACAGCATTTTAAAATTATTTCAATTTGCACAGTTATTGTAACCGCCCAGTAGAGAAAAAGCAACCTGTTTTCTCAATTTTTACATTAATTTTGTTAATGTTAACGATAAGTTTGCTTCTTTTATTCCTAAATGATAGAATATAATCAGAAATTTGCAAATAATAAGATTATTGCCATAAACATGCAAGACTATAATTGATATTCACAGGAGAAAAAATATGTCATTTATCAGTGTATTTGATGTTATGGGGCCGAACATGATCGGTCCTTCAAGTTCACATACCGCAGGTGCGGCGCGTATTTCCTATCTTGCCCAGAAAATGATCGAAGGCCCGTTAAAGAGAGCCGACTTCATCCTGTACGGCTCTTTTGCAAAAACTTACCATGGTCACGGTACTGACCGAGCTCTGCTGGGTGGTATTATGGGATTCTCTACTGATGATATGCGCATCCGAAATTCTTTTGATATTGCTCATGAAAAAGGTCTGAAATTCTCTTTCACTCCAAATGAGCAGGAAACAGATATTCATCCGAACACCGTAGATATCTGCATGGAAAATGAAAAAGGCCAGAAAATGACCGTACGCGGCGAATCCCTTGGCGGAGGCAAGGTCCGTATTGTAGATATCAATCACGTACAGGTAGACTTTACAGGCGAGTACAGTGCAGTGATCGTGATTCATCAGGACACTCCCGGCGTTGTGGCCTATATTACCAAATGCCTGAGTGACCGCAATATCAATATTGCATTTATGCGTCTGTTCCGTGAAAGCAAGGGAGAGATTGCTTATACAATCGTAGAATCTGACGGCAAACTTCCTGAGAATATCGTTCCTGCGATTCGCGAGAACCCGAATATTCATGAAGTTATGATCGTACAGATGTAAAGAAAGGAGGATTTTTATCATGGATTTTAAAAATGCAAATGAACTCTTAGCACTCTGTGAAGAAAAAAAATTCTTCCTATCTCAGAGATTATGCGTATCCGTGAGATTGAGCTTGGCGAAACAGCCTCTGAGATTGTAAATAAAAAAATGACACGAGTACTGGGAATTATGAAAGATGCTGCTTTCTCACCAATCAGACAGCCGGTAAAATCTATGGGTGGTCTGATCGGCGGCGAAGCCAGAAAGCTGAGTCTCCACGCTCAGGAGAAAAAAGGTCTCTGCGGAAATCTGCTTCAGAAGGCAATTACTTATGCTATGGCTACACTGGAAACGAATGCCTCCATGGGGCTGATCGTGGCCTCTCCTACTGCCGGTTCTGCCGGAATCGTACCGGGACTGATGCTGGCAATGCAGGAACATTATCAATTCTCTGATGAAGAGATTATACGGGCATTATTTAACGCAAGTGCCATTGGTTATCTGGCAATGCGAAATGCAACTGTTGCAGGTGCGGTAGGCGGATGCCAGGCCGAGGTAGGGGTTGCATCTGCAATGGCTGCATCTGCTGCTGTAGAGCTGATGGGAGGTTCACCGAAAGAATGTACTTTTGCTGCATCTACTGTTCTTATGAACATGCTTGGTCTGGTATGCGATCCGGTCGGCGGTCTGGTAGAATATCCATGTCAGAACAGAAATGCTGCAGGTGTGGCAAACGCTATAATTGCCGCAGAAATGGCTCTCGCAGGAATCCCGCAGTTGATTCCTCTGGACGAAATGATCCAGACGATGTTTACCGTGGGTAAAAATGCTTCCTGCAGAACTGCGTGAAACTGCTATGGGAGGATGCGCTACTACGCCATCTGCATGTGAAGCATGCCATATATGCAGTTAACAGGCTGACAAATAAAAAAACTGTCTCTGTAATGCACCTATTTTCTACGTATAATGTGCATATACAGGACAGTTTTTTATTATTTTTCCAGCTTTGCCAGCACTTTTGATGTAAAATGTGTATCGAAAAACTGAACAAAAGGTCCGAATCCAAATGCACTGACTAGTGTTCCCAGTCCGACGATTCCCCCTGCAAGCCAACACACCAGTGCACTGATCGCATCATTAGATACTCTGCACCAGAAATACGGAATTTTCGGCCATTTCTCTGTCATGATCAGAGAAATACTGTCATATGGTGCAACTCCCTGTTTCGGAAGCTGGTACATGGAAATTCCAAGGCTTGTTATGATAACTCCAATAAATACGGTAACCACCTGCATTGCCATCTGATCCGGTGCATCGATCACAGATGTGATCAGGTTATAGAAAATGTAACAAAATATCCAAGGAATAACGCATTTATGATCGTTCCCAATCCGATAAGCTTTCTTCCCCAGATAATTTCTATTACAAAAAATCCCAGATTCAGAAGAATTAAAAAACGGGCATATTCAATTCCCACACATTCTGCCAGTGCCATTACCATTCCGCTGAAAGGGTCATTTCCAAGTCCGGAAAGTTTAAATATCGCAATTCCCAGACCAAGGATTATATTTCCAATCAACATTACGACCACATACTTCCAGTTTATTTTTCTGATCCATTCACTCATCTTTTTCCTCCGTAAATTAACTCTTTCTATCATATCAGACAGTAAAATACTTTACAATATTCTTTCTGTAAATTGTTTTCCACTATTTTAAAACTACGTTACTGTTCACTCCGTTCACAGTAACGTACCCAAAATTCATTCCAGATTGCCTGCGGCAATGGAATTTTGGCTTGTATGTCTTGTGATTTTGGCATATTCATGCCAAAACACCTCGCGGGATAGTGGTGTGTGAACAGTTACAAAACTACTTGATTTACTCCGTGAATATGACTATAATGAGAAAAACGTATATAGGTGTATATACACCCTTCTATACATAATAAAAACAGGAGAAAGTAATCTATGGAAAAGTTTAAAGCATTTCTCAGACGTAAAGACATCGAAATCTCCATAAAACGTTATGGAATCGATGCCCTTGGTGCCATGGCGCAGGGTCTTTTCTGCTCCCTGCTGATTGGCACGATCATCAACACACTTGGAACACAGTTTCATATTTCATTTCTGACCACTGCTGTGGCAACTGTAAACGACACCCAGTATACCGTAGGCTCTCTGGCATCTGCAATGAGTGGTCCTGCCATGGCTGTTGCCATCGGCTATGCGTTGCATTGTCCGCCGTTGGTGTTGTTTTCACTGATCACTGTTGGCTTTGCATCTAACGCATTAGGCGGTGCAGGCGGACCGCTGGCTGTATTATTTGTAGCCATCTTCGCTTCCGAAATCGGAAAAGCAGTATCTAAGGAAACCAAAATTGATATTCTGGTCACTCCACTTGTCACGATCGGTGTAGGTGTTGCCCTGTCCGCATGGTGGGCTCCGGCACTTGGAAGTGCAGCAATGAAAGTGGGAAATATTATTATGTGGGCAACCAACCTGCAGCCGTTCCTGATGGGAATCCTTGTTTCTGTATTTGTGGGTATTGCACTGACACTTCCTATCTCATCTGCCGCAATCTGTGCTGCGCTTGGCCTCACCGGACTTGCCGGAGGAGCTGCTGTTGCAGGATGCTGCGCACAGATGGTAGGTTTCGCAGTAATGTCCTTCCGTGAAAACAAATGGGGCGGACTTGTTTCTCAGGGAATCGGAACATCCATGCTCCAGATGGGAAATATCGTAAAAAATCCACGCATCTGGATTGCACCGATCCTTACTTCTGCCATAACCGGACCTCTTGCAACCTGTCTGTTCAAACTTCAGATGAACGGTACTCCGGTTTCTTCCGGTATGGGTACCTGCGGTTTCGTAGGACAGATTGGTGTCTACACCGGATGGATGAATGATATTGCCGCAGGAACAAAAACAGCTGTCACAGGCTGGGACTGGGCCGGACTTTTGCTGATTTCCTTTATCCTGCCTGCAATCCTGTGTCCGTTCATCAACATGTTTATCCGTAAGCTTGGATGGGTGAAAGACGGGGATATGACACTTTCATAAGCAAAAACAGCTGCGTTACCTGTCAATTGAAACTGTTACTTGATAAAAATTTCAGCTAACAGTTTCAATGGTAACACAGCTGCTTTTTATTTTTCCACTTCCGTATATTGATTTCCCTGAGGATCACTCAAATTGTCATCCACATAAATTTTTCATCCCTTTGGAAATCGCCTTTCAGTGATAAAATTTTTATATTCGTACTTCTTCATCCATTTTAAGCAATGCACTCTTAGCCAGCTGATCTGCCTCTTCATTGTAGTGATTGCCCGTATGAGCTGCTATTTTACAAAAAGAAATCTTTACTTTCTTTCCTGCTTCCTGCATATGAGCAGCATATTTGCTGGTCAGAGGTGTTTTGGCTCTCCACACACCTGTTACCCACTTCTCTACACCTTCGTAATCATAGCGGATTTCCACAGCTGGATATTTGTTTTCTATGGCCCAGTTTACTGCAGTCATGGAACCAAGCATCTCTCCTGCCACATTTCGGATCGCGACTCCTGCAGAATCACTGCCACTGCCGGATTTACGGATTTCCTGTCCATCCGGTGTAAGGATCACACAACCAAAGGCATATCTGCCAATACTTTTCTCGAAACTTCCATCTACATAAGCAATGACCATATTTTCAGGTACTTCCACGATTCCTGCCGCCTCTTTTGCTTTATCACCGGATACATTTCCTGTTGTCTCCATGTTCAGAAAAGCCAATGCTTCCTCTTTCTCTGTAAATCCCCGAAACTCAGCTCCTGAATATCCGCTTACTGCCTTCTGGCACTCCGCCCATGTAGCAAAAAGTCCTGTTTTATGTCCCTTGCGTACTGCATATATTTTCTTCTTTGCCATAAAATCCTCCTGAACAATCAATATTTTGACTCACATTACTTTACTATATTTTGATTAATACTATATAATCTTTCTTTCTATCAGGCAAGTTATACAATGGAAATTTCTCAAAAAAATCAACGTGCAGATACATTTTAAAATCGAGATAAATCTTCAAACCTGAAGTTATCTGTCGACTTCAATGTTTCTGCACGTTTTTTATAATAGCAGATATTTTAATCAATACCTTCTGTTAACCTGTAGCAATTACATAAAATACTGCATTCCTCTTTAATCTGAATTTATAAAGCCTTATGATACAATTCCACAATATCCTGTTTCCTGGAGGATCTTGGATTTACTGCAATATTTCCGCTCTTCATGGCGTCATCTGCCATGGCATCAATCTTGCTTTCAATCTCCTCATCAGAAATCTCTTCTCCCTTCTTTGCCTGGCGGATGGCTGTGGTCAGGTCTTCCGGGATTCCGATATCCTCGTTTAATTCCCTGATGGCATCCACCAGCATCAGTGGTTCGAATTCATCCTCATATGCAGGGATCGGACTGATATAATTATAAATCTTCAGATATCTGCCATGATCTGCCAGAGCATTATATTCTGCGATCACGGGAAGAAGAACTGCATTTGCCACTCCATGTGCTACATTAAAGAAAGCACTTACCGGATGGCTCATGGCATGGACATTTCCAAGTCTTGCAAAGGAAAAGGCGATTCCTGCAAAAAGAGATCCCGTAAGCATTGCCTCTGCAGCCTCCAGATCTGTACGTCTTGCCACAAAACGGCGGATATTTCCACCGATCAGCTCCATTGCTTTCTCTGCCATTGCGTCAGAAAAAGGAGATGCTGCTGTGGAAACATAAGCCTCCTCCGCATGAATAAATGCATCGATTCCGCAGGCTGCTGCCACAGATGCCGGAGCAGATGTGAGAAGTTCAGGATCCAGAATCGCATATGCAGGAAGAAGTTCATAACTGAATACCGTCAGCTTATAATCTCTGCTGTGGTCAGTGATAACAGAAAATGCCGTAACCTCTGAACCGGTTCCCGCAGTAGTCGGGATTGCGATCAGCGGAACAATTTTTTCCGGGAACCTTATGTGCCCCTCATATTCTGTAATACTGCCGCCATATTTAGCCGTAACTCCCACTGCTTTTGCCACATCCATAGGAGAACCACCGCCCAGCGCAACGATAAAATCTGCGCCGGAATCCTTATACGCTTCTGTCGCTTTTTCCACTGTGGTGACAGACGGATTGGCTTCTACATCTGTAAAAAATATCCACTGCCATTCCGGCGTCTTTCAGATAATCCGCCGCCTTATCCACAACTCCCATTTTCCGGAGAGTTGGTCCTGAGATCAGCATTGCATGAGAACCTCCAAGCTTTTTTGGCACATTCCGGAAGCTTCGCCAGAGTACCTGCACCGACTGTAATATTCTGAGGAATAAAAAATTCAAATGGATTCATTAATTTCTGCCTCTTTTCCTGTATTTTTTCAATATTGCAATGCGCAGGGCATCTACCCTGCACAAATTCAAAACTCTGTTACCCAAAATAATCGTCATGTCATTTATAGCGTTATGCCATAGAGGAAAGCACCCTGTCAATAGCCGCATCGATTACCACATCAAGCTCTTCATCATCAGCCTCCGGCATAAGACTTGCTGCATCCTCATCAGAGATCAGTTCAATAAGTTTACCAAAGTCTTCTTTATATTTACGTTTACAGATCGCATAAAATACAACTCCAAGTAAACTCCAGCCACCTACCATAAACCATTCCTGAAATACCAGACTTCCACCGGAACCCGGAATACAATAAACCAGAAGCATCAGCCCTGACATGACTACTGCCATAAAACCTACAAATTTGTAGTGGCCTACTTTGTAAGGTCTTGCCATATCCGGTTCCTTTTTACGAAGGATCAGGAAAGAGACAGAGACCATACAGTATGCAAGGCAGCATCCGAAGTTACCTGCATCACAGATCCAGACCATCATTGTTCTTCCTGCAAAAGGAGCCAGCATAGTCAGGGCACCGATCAGATACAGAGAATTAACCGGAGTTTTGTGCTTCGGATGAAGCTTTGCAAAAAACGGAGGAATCATATAGGATTCTGCCATAGAGTACATGGCACGGGAACCGCCAAGGAGGAAGGAGTTCCATGATGTAATAATACCACACATTCCACCTACAATGATAACCTTGGCCATAATCTTTGTCCCGAAAGCCTTGGCCATGGCATCTGCCGTTACAAGTCCTGTTCCCTGCTGAGACTCAATGATCTCTGCCGGATTCAGGATAAAACCTACTGCAAGAATCACCAGTGAGTAAAATACAACTGCTAGCACAACAGAGAGGATCATCATTTTACCGAGTTTTTTTCAGCGGAACATTGATTTCCTCTGCTGCCTGTGGGATAACGTCAAAACCAATAAAGAAAAACGGAGTGATAACTGCAACCTTAATAATACTTTTCATTGCTTCGCCAGTACCGTTTCCAACAAACATCTGTCCCTGAAGATTATCCACACTTCCTGTAACCACAGAAGCCACGATCAGAATAATTCCGGCACCGCCGATAATACAGGTAAGAACAGTCTGCAAAACTGCTGCAGTTTTTGCTCCATTAATGTTGATTATCATAATAAGAAAAGCAATCACAATTGCCACGATCAGCCAGGATGCATAAACATCAAAGCCTGCAACTGTATAGAGATATCCTTTCAGGAACCCCGGCCACAGATAAGTGATGATTGTGGGAAATGCACATGCCTCAAAGCAGGCAACACTTACATATCCAAGAATGATCGCCCAGGTACAGATAAAAGAACCTGTAGAACCCATTGCCCTGTAGCTGAATACGTGCTCACCACCACACTGAGGCATGGCTGCTGTAAGCTCTGCGTAAGTCAGACCTACAAAGAAGATCATGATTCCACCGATTGCAAATGCAATAGCTGCACCAAGCACACCACCGGATTCAATCCAGTTACCGGAAGAAACTACCCAGCCCCAGCCGATCATTGCGCCAAATGCAATTACAAGTATGTCCCATGCACCAAGTACTTTGTCAAATTCTGATGCTTTTTTGTTCCATAGGTCAGGCCTCCATTTTTTCCGTAATTTTTTTGCAATCAAATCTTCCAGATATTCTGCTGTTCCCTGAATTCCCAGAAAATCACTGTTAATAAGAATATCCCTGTTATGTCTGTCACCGCGGTTACTTCCTGTCAGTGCCAGATGTCTCTTATGATAACGTTTATCCTTCTCATCCAGCAGAAGCTTTGCATCCTTTTCCGAAAGATTATGGCTTTCCATAATGTTGTGGACGCGAACATCATTAGGTGCATAAATAAATGCTCTCACCAGTTGGATTCCTTCTGTATCTTTCAAAATATAATCTGCAGACCGTCCTATGATCACGCAGGCTTCTTTCTGAGCCAGCTTCCGGATAATCTGCTTCTGTACATGAATGGCGCGGTCTGTCAGATCCGCATATTTGGAAAAGGAACCTCTCACATCACCCTGTGCACCTTTACCTGCGATGGTTCCGCCTTCCTCTACTCTGTCCATAATGTCTGTAGGGATGCCTACCTCTTTGATAATCTCATCCACAAGATCACGATCATAAAACTTAATCCCCAGATCCTGTGCAATCTTCTTACCGATGGCATTGCCCTTGGCTCCATATTCGCAGCCAATCGTAATTACCAGATGTTTCATGCTCTTCCCTCTCACACTCAAATTTTTTATCAGATTCTCAAACATTTGAAATCCACTGATTTGCTATGTAAATCGCTACTTTCTCATGTTTGGCAGGTCCCAAGTTCAAAAGTCTTATCGTGCAGGCACGAACGACTTTTTGACCTTTGGGCCCTGATATCATAAAAGGGCGCACGAATATAATTCGTGACGCCCTTGTCCTTACTGTATCACTCCGTTGCCGGATTTTTATTTTTCCAGAGATTTAATTGTATCTTCGATGATTGCTACAGCTTTGTCACACTCTTCTTCTGTAACAATAAGCGGTGGGATCATACGGATGATATGCGCTCCGATAGCTGTGATCAGAAGATGTCTGTCAAGACAACCATGTTTTACATCCACTCCGCCGATAGTATCATCAAATTCCACACCTACCAGAAGTCCCTGATGTCTTACTTCTTTTACATGAGGAAGCTTCTCAAGCTTAGCTGCAAAGTAATCGCCAACCTTCTTTGCATTTCCAGCCAAATCTCTGTCCAGAAGCTCATTCACCTCAGCCAGTGCAGCTGCACAGCTTACCGGATGTCCGCCGAATGTAGTTCCATGGGAACCTGCTGTGAAAGCTTTTGCAACCTCTGCTGTTGCACAGATGGCACCGATCGGCATTCCACCACCCAGAGCCTTTGCCATAGATACGATATCCGGTTTGATACCATAATTCATATAGGACATAACAGCACCTGTTCTGCACCATCCTGTCTGTACCTCATCGATCAGAAGAAGCATATCATTCTCATCACAGAATTTACGAAGTCCCTGCATGAATTCCATTGTTGCAGGATGTACACCACCCTCGCCCTGTACAGGCTCAACCATAATAGCAATTGTGTTCTCTGTACATGCATCCTTGAAAGCCTGAAGGTCATTGTACGGTGCATAGGAGAAACCATAAGTCATAGGTCCGAATCCAACCTGGCATCCATTACCCGGCTGACCTGTTGCAGACATGGCACCAAAGGTTCTTCCATGGAATCCCATCTTTGCAGTTACGATATGATAACGGTTTGGACCATACTTTTCAATACCATATTTACGGGCCATTTTGATCATTGCCTCGTTAGCCGTTACTGAAAACTTATAAAAAGTTATAAACTTCTATGTTCCATTCCTACTTCAACGAGTATGCTTTTGATGATATAAATATCAATCTACTCACAAGTTCCTGTACTCTCCATAGGCGTAAATTCCGGACTAACGTATCCGTACATATTTGCATTAACGTTTCAGTGTCAGCTTGCAAATTGTTCTCCATAAGTCTTGAGATTTATAGATGCCTGGAAATCTCTGTCAATCATATTCCCACACTCACATCTATAAACTCTGTCAGATAACTTCAAATCTTTTTTCGATATTCCCACAACAGCTGCAAAGCTTTGATGATGGATAAACCGATCAGCCACAATAAGCTGGATCCCTTTATCGCTGCACTTATATTCAAGCTGTTTTCTAAACCAAAAAAATTCCCTGTTCCTGGACTGCTTTGGATAAATGTCTGTTTTTCATCATTCCGCT
>ENA-OQCV01000390-OQCV01000390.1-human-gut-metagenome-genome-assembly--contig:-NODE-390-length-12240-cov-2.294725_pt1 | contig 12240 bp, 10 predicted proteins | sample MGYA00242766_ERZ504592 | MGnify/ENA primary metagenome ERZ504592 (study PRJEB26092, sample SAMD00036315) | human gut metagenome | host: Homo sapiens | study: EMG produced TPA metagenomics assembly of...
GTCCCGAACGCAGCTTCGGTTCGAACCAAGTGGTCTTGGGCGGCATGATATTGCCGGTATCGGCAATGTCCATCAACTGCTTCATGGACACAGGATAAAGCGCCAAAGCCACTTTCATCTCACCACTGTCCACCCGCTTCTTCAATTCGCCCAGCCCGCGGATACCGCCGACAAAGTCGATACGCTTGTCGGAACGGAGGTCTTTGATGCCGAGGATTTCATCCAGTATCAGGTTGGACGAAATGGTAACATCCAGCACGCCGATAGGGTCGTTGTCGTTGTAAGTGCCCGGCTTTGCCGTAAGGCTGTACCACTTGCCGTCCAGGTAAAGGGAGAAGTTATGCAGGCCTGCCGGCTTGTAGATTTCCGTTCCTTTCTCTTCTACCGTGAAGTTCTTGCCTACGGCAGCCAGGAATTCTCCGGGAGTCAACCCGTTCAGGTCCTTCACCACGCGGTTGTAGTCGATGATAGTCAACTGGTTGGCGGGGAAACAGACTGCCATGAAGTAGTTGTACTCCTCGTCTCCGCGATGATTGGGATTCTGTCCGGCTTTCTCCGCACCCACCAGGGCTGCTGCTGCACTGCGGTGGTGCCCGTCGGCAATGTAAAGTGCCGGCATCTTGGCGAATTCTTTGGTTATGACCTCAATATCTTCCTGCCGGTCGATAATCCAGAATGTATGGCCGAAACCGTCGTCCGGAGCCACAAAGTCATAAACAGGCTTCTGTGCCGTGTAACGGGCAATGACCGCATCCAGCACTGCATTGTCGGGATAAGCGAAGAATACGGGCTCGATGTTGGCATTGTTCACACGGACATGCTTCATGCGGTCTTCTTCCTTGTCGCGGCGAGTAAGCTCATGCTTCTTGATAACGCCGTTCATGTAATCGGGCACGTATGCGCCCACCACCAAACCATATTGCGTCTTACCGTTCATGGTCTGGGCATATATGTAATAGTTCTCCTTATCGTCCTGCACCAGCCAGCCTTTGTCCTGGAACATCCGGAAGTTCTCGGCCGCTTTCCGGTACACACGTTCATCGTGCTCGTCCGTACCTACCGGAAATCTATTTCGGGCTTGATGATGTGATACAGGGACTTTTTCGTTTCCTGCCGCTTCTTCACGCGCTTCGGCGGAATTCAGGACGTCGTACGGACGGGATGCCACCTCCTCTACCAAATCCTGAGGGGGACGAATCCCTTTGCAAAAAGGGTTTTTATTGTTGCCATGGTTGTCTGAGTATAAATCCATTACTATTTACGCGGAACTTTTCGCAGCCGTCTTTCAGGAAGCCCACAATCTGTCTGGCAGCGGCAATGCCGGCATTGATATTGGCTTCGGCCGTCTGCGCGCCCATCTTCTTCGGTGTGGAGAAGTAACGGCCGGCAAACTTGGCGGCAAATGTATCATTGGCTGCGGGCATAATGTCGGTCATGTACTTCAAGTCGGCACGTTCTTCCATCAGTTGTATCAGCTCGGCTTCGTTGATAACTTCCTTGCGGGCGGTGTTCACCAGCAAACCGCCTTTCGGCATCCTGCCCACCAAAGCATAGTTAATGGAGTTCTTGGTTTCCGCCGTGCGGGAATGTGCAGCGAAACGATGTCGCAGGCAGATAAAGTTCCTCGGCCGAAGCCACAGCCTTTACACCGTCTTCTCGATGACCTCTTTCGGGCAGAAAGCGTCGAATGCGTAAATGTCCATGCCGAAGCCTTTGGCTATGCGGGCTACATTGCGGCCTACGTTACCGTAAGCATGAATGCCCAGCTTCTTGCCTTTCAACTCCGTACCGGAAGTACCGTTGTACAGATTGCGGACAGCCATTACCATAAGCCCGAAAGCCAGTTCGGCCACAGCGTTGGAGTTCTGCCCCGGAGTGTTCATCACACATACATTGTGGGCGGTTGCGGCATCCAAGTCCACATTGTCATATCCCGCACCGGCACGCACTACGATTTTCAGCTCTTTGGCGGCATCCAAAACCTCGGCATCAATAATGTCGCTACGGATAATAATGGCATTGGCATCTTTCACGGCTCCAGCAATTTTGCCTTATCGCCATATTTCTCCAGCAAGGCAAGTTCATAGCCTGCTGCTTCAATTTCTTTGCGAATACCGTCTACTGCAACTTTTGCAAACGGCTTGTCTGTTGCAACTAATACTTTCATGATTCAATGGTATTCAAAAAAAGATTCACCACAGAACCGCACGAAGTTTCACAGAGTTTTCCTTTTCATTTCATCTCTGTGGGACTCTGTGCCCTCTGTGGTGAACAAATATTATTAATGAAGTTTCTCAAATTCCTGCATGCAGTCAATCAAAGCCTGCACACTTTCCTTCGGCATGGCATTGTAGCAGGATGCACGGAATCCACCTACAGAACGGTGTCCCTTGATACCTACCATACCTCTTTCGGTAGCGAACTTCAAGAAGTCAGCTTCCAATTCCTTGTATTCGGGAGCCATCACAAAGCAGATGTTCATGCGTGAACGGTCTTCTTTGGCAGCCGTACCTACAAACATTTTGTTACGGTCAATTTCGGCATACAGCATATCGGCCTTTTCGATGGCACGGCGTTCCATTTCCTTCACGCCACCCTCTGCCTTAATCCAGCGCAATGTCTGCAGGGCTGCATAGATGGGGACAACGGGAGGAGTATTGAACATAGAGCCGCTGTCCACATGCGTCTGATAATTCAGCATGGTCGGGATATAGCGGGATACCTTACCCAGCGCGTCATTCTTCACGATGACGAATGTAACACCGGAAGGAGCCAGATTCTTCTGCGCACCACCATAGATACAGATATATTTGGATACGTCGATGGGACGGGAGAAAATATCAGAAGACATATCGGCCACCATCGGAACGTTTACATCCAAATCCTCTTTCAGTTCCGTACCGTAGATTGTATTGTTGGTAGTGATGTGGAAATAGTCTGCATCAGCAGGCACTGTATAGTCCTTCGGAATATAAGTATAAGTAGATTCAGCGGAAGAAGCGACTTCAACTACTTCACCGAATGCCTTAGCTTCTTTCATGGCTTTCTTGGCCCATACACCCGTATTCAGGTAAGCAGCTTTCTTTTCAAGGAAGTTGAAGGGTACCATGCAGAATTCCAAACTGGCACCACCGCCCAAGAACAGTACCGAATATCCTTCGGGGATATTGAGCAATTCTTTGAATAATGCCACAGCTTCGTCCACAACGGGTTGGAAGTCTTTGGCACGGTGGCTGATTTCCATCAGTGAGAGGCCTGAGCCATTGAAATCAAGAATAGCTTGTGCCGTATTCTCAATCACCTCACGAGGAAGGATAGAAGGTCCTGCATTGAAATTATGCTTTTTCATTTGAAGTTTGTTTTGGTTATACAATTTCGTTCATTAATGTCTTTCGACTTTGCGAAATTACGGAAATATTTCTTCAAAACAAACCTTTCCTGATGAAATTCTATTTTTAGGCCGCATTTAGCTTACTTTTTAATGGTTTATACAAGATATATACACCATTTTGTTATCCTTACTTATCAAGGATAATACTTTTAGAGAAACTAAAAGCAAGGCGGTTTCATTACTTCATATTCAAAAGAATAAGCGCAAATAAAATGAATATTTATAAGATAAATCACTTTGCTTCCTCGATAACAGCTTTTCATTCCCTTGCAGTTTTTTTCACCGCGTACCAGCGTCAGCAATTGTTTCATTTTACTGCGGCGCACGGCTACAAAGGCATAGTGTTCCTTTACGTCCACCTGCCCGACATCTTCACGCGCCATTCCTCCTTTTTTTATACAAGAAGCCGACAATATCTATCTTGTTCAACTTATCCGTTTTTCCCTTTACCTATATATAAGGTAGCCCATCGGGGCTTGGCCGGTTTGGGAAGCGTCTCCGGAAACTCGTACGTTTCGATGTCTTCAGAAATGTACTCGGGTACCCGCTCCTCGGCATGCAGGACAAGATATGCATTTCCCGATGCCTCCCAACGGGCAGTACGTCCATTACGGTGCGTATAGGCTTCCTCGTTTACGGGAGGATGGTAATGCACCACATTCTCAATACCCGGAATATCCAGTCCGCGGGCGGCAAGGTCTGTGGATATCAGTACAGCGCAACTGCCGTTGCGGAACTTGTAAAGCGCACGTTCGCGGTCGGGCTGCTCCATACCTCCATGAAACATGTCGCAAGGGAACTTCCTGGCTTTCAGGTACCCGGCAACACGCTCCACGCTTTCACGATAATTGCAGAATACCAAGGTGGAATGACAACCGAGGGTACAAAGCAGGTTATAGAGGGTTTCCAGTTTGTCCTTCTCCGGAGAAACAACCTTGTGCAGCCGCAGACGCGGAGCAAGAGCTTCCGGAGTAAGAAAATCAAGCTTCATGAGCCGGGAGCCGGAAGACGGGGAATCACCTCCTACTCCGGCAAATTGCGGTATTTCCTCTGCATCGGTGGCCGAAAGAAGCACACGCTTTTTCAGTGAAGGAAGCTGCCCGATAACCTCCGCCATCTCGTCATGGAAGCCGAACTCAAGACACTTGTCGAATTCATCTATCACCAGAGTGACGACAGTGGCGGCATTGAAATTCCCTTTCCTCAAATGGTCGTTCATACGTCCCGGAGTACCGATAATGACGGCGGGATGAATGCCTTCATTGTCCGGTGTTCTTCCATGGCAGGGCGTCCACCATAACAGCTCATAGCCCTTGAAGGGAGTTCCCATGGACCTGAACACAGTTTCTATCTGCAAGGCCAGTTCGCGTGAAGGTACCAGTACAAGAGCCTGCACACCTTGTATCTCCGCTTTCAAGGTCTGTACCAGCGGAAGGAGAAAAGCCAGTGTCTTACCCGAACCGGTGGGCGAAAGAAGCACTAAATCTTTGGCTGATTGATAAGCTTCCGTAGCAGCCTCCTGCATCGGAGTGAGTTCCTGTATCTTCAAATTATGAAGTATATCCGAAAGTTCCATGAATAATTTTTTTTAATCAATATGCAAAGATACGGATAAGAAGTCAGTTTCCATCAAAACAAAAACAGCTTTTAAGAAAGCTACCTAAAATCATGACATGCCCGTCAATCGAATAGGAGAAAATTAAAGTCGTTTTCTCCCACTTTAATTTTGGGGAAGTAAAGATATTGAGGTTGTCAAGGACGTGCTCAATCAACCTGTTTCCTCAGGTAGATTGAGCACGTCCTTGACAAAATCACCGTTTTCTTTTGACAAATACATTTTTATACCAAAGATATAATAAAAATTGTAATTGATATGTAACGGTAATCTGAAAGTTATTGTTTAAATTTGCAACGTTTTTTAATAGTTAATCATATTAATTAAAATCTCATGGCAAAAAGAATGCGATTCATTCTTTCCACAATTATGGTGATAGTCGCAATGACAGCTAAGGCTCAGGTGACTACCTCCTCATTAAGTGGAAAGGTAACAGACCCAGACAAAGAAGCCATTATCGGTGCAACAGTTCAGGCTATACACGAGCCTTCCGGGACACGATATGGCGCAATTACAAACATTGATGGTCGTTATACCATTCAAGGTATGCGGGCAGGCGGGCCTTACAGTGTGGAAGTCTCTTACATCGGCTACCAAACAATGATGTACAAGGATGTGACTCTTCAATTAGGTGAAGTCTACAATTTGAATGTACAGATGAAAGAATCATCAGAGCTTCTTGAGGAAGTGGTTGTTACAGCTCAAAGACTAAATTTGCTTCCGAAAAGACCGGAGCAACAACCAACATTTCCAATACACAGATTGCCAGCATGCCTTCTGTAAGCCGTAGCATTACCGACTATTCTCGTTTGTCTGCTTACGGTGGTAATGGGATGTCGTTTGCCGGATCTGACGGTCGTACAGCCAACTTCACAATCGACGGTGCCAACTTCAACAACAACTTCGGTTTGAGTTCCAACCTGCCTGGTGGCGGTAATCCGGTCTCTATAGAGGCGATTGACGAAATTCAGATTGTCATATCTCCGTTTGATGTACGCCAGACCAACTTCATCGGTGGCGGTATCAATGCCATTACCAAATCAGGTACCAATACTTACAAAGGTACAGCTTATATTTATCACCAGAATGAAAACATGCGCGGTGATGCCATTGATCGTGAAACAATCTTAGGTGCTCGCGAGAAAGACCAGTCAACTACATATGGCTTTTACTATTGGCGGTCCGATAATCAAGAATAAGCTCTTCTTCTTTGCAAACGGCGAGCTGCAGAATACTCCTGCAATTGCCAATCGCTGGCGTGCTTCCGAAGACGGTGTGGCCAATGCAGACGCATACATCTCACGTGCAACCGTTGCCGATCTTCAGAATGTGTCCGATATAGCGAAAGAAAGATATGGCTATGACACCGGTTCATTCAGCAGCTTCCCGTCTGACAATAAGAACACTAAATTATTGGCACGTATAGACTGGAACATCAACAACAACCATCGCTTGGCCTTGCGTTATAACTATACCAAGAATACCGTATGGAATGCCCCTAACGCTTCCTCTATGGACGGTGGTACTCGTATGTCGGGTAGTCGTACTTCACAGTATGCCATGTCGTATGCCAACTCCATGTATTCCTTGGATAACTTGGTACATTCATTGTCTTTCGACCTTAACAGCCGCTTCTCTGCTACCTTGTCCAACCAGTTTTTGGCAACATTCTCCAAGTTGGATGACGTACGTGGTACTAATTCCAGTATTTTCCCATTTGTCGATATTTTGAAAGACAATCAAAACTACATCTCTTTTGGTGAAGAACTTTTCACTTACAATAACGCAGTCCACAACACAGTGTGGAATATAAAAGATGACGTAACTTACTATACCGGCAATCATAAAATCATGGTTGGCTTGAACTATGAGCATCAAATGGCCGACAACCAGTATCTCCGTAACGGTACAGGATATTATCGCTATACCAGCCTGGATGACTTTGTTCAAGGAGCTGCTCCGGAAATTGTATGTTTGACTTATGGCTATAACGGTGAAAACGAACCTGCATCACGTGTTCAGTACAATAAATTGGGCTTCTACTTGCAAGACGAATGGAACGTACGTTCCGATTTCAAGGTTACAGCCGGTCTGCGCTTCGACGGACTCTTCTTTGATAATGGTGACTTGATGACCAACAATGCTATTCTTGACCTTGACTACAACGGTCGTCATATCGATACCGGCAAATGGCCCGGAAACTCATTGACAGTATCTCCTCGTATAGGTTTCAGTTGGGATATACTTGGCAACAATACTTTGAAGCTGCGTGGTGGTAGCGGTTTGTTCTCCGGACGTCTGCCTTTGGTATTCTTTACCAATATGCCTACCAATGGCGGTATGATTCAATATCAGGCGCAAGTCAATGCCAAGAATGCAAAAGACAAAGGTTTCACTATGGATGAATTCAAAGGTGGAATCCTTTCTACAGAAGCTCTGAAACAAAAGCTTTATGATTTGGGTTATCCTCAGACAATCAAACCGGAAGACGGTACAGTTCCTTCAAGTATTTGCGGCGTCGATCCCGACTTTAAAATGCCACAGGTCTGGAAGTCTTCAATTGCCGTGGATTATACAGTACCCGTATCATTCCCATTGAACGTGACGGTAGAAGGAATCTATAACAAGACACTTAATGCCGCCATGTTGAAAGACTGGAGCCAGAAAGATATAAACGGCTTTACACGCTTCAATGGTGCTGATAACCGTCCTGTATTCCCGTCTGACGCTACTTATACGGACGAGGCCGGCAAGAGTCTGCCCAGTGCTTACATGCTTGAGAATACAAGCCGCGGTTACGGATGGTCGACCAGCGTTACCGTGAACGCAGCGCCTGCCAAATGGATCAATTTGATGGCTGCTTATACGCATACAGTATCTAAGGAGGTGACTTCACTTCCGGGTTCCAATGCTTCTTCAGTACTCAACTACCTTTCTACATACGAAGGTGTCAACAACTTCCGTTTGCACAATGGCCTTAACGTTACTCCCGACCGTTTCATTGCAAGTGCCACTATCAACGACAAGAGCGGCAACCACTTTAGTTTGATTTACGAGACTTGGCGTGGCGGTTACAATTACTCTTACATGCTTGCCAACGACATAAACGGTGACGGTTACAACTACGATGCCATTTATATCCCTACAGACAAGCAAGTTGCCGACGGTTCATTCCGTTTCGTTAGCGAGGATGACAAGACACGCTTCATGGATTATGTACACAACGACTCATACCTTAAGAATAATCAGGGTAAATATGCTGAGCCCAACAGTCTTTATTCTCCTTGGGTACACCGTGTAGATTTCTCTTATAAGCACGATTTCAACTTGAATGTATGTGGTGCCAAGCACAAATTGCAGCTGAGCTTTGACATGAAGAACGTGCTTAATTTCTTCAATTCAAGCTGGGGAGTAAGTAAGCATTTGAATCCTGCTATCGGTAACGAAGCCCGTATCTTGAAGTATGAAGGTGTAGACGCTGAAGGTTTTGCTACATTCTCAACTCCGGAGTCTATAAATGGCAACACCAAGACTTGGACTCTCAACCATGCTATTGGTCAGTGCTGGTATGCTTCTATCGGTATTAAGTATTGCTTTAACTGATTATCAATTTAAATATAATCGAAGAATATGAAAAATATCTATTTATAGTACTTGCTGCTGTGATTTCCCTTTTCTCAAGCTGTGCTGAAGATGATGCAGCAATAGGCTTGTCAGGATTGAAGGTTTCACAGTCGTACGTTGCGCTGCCAGTTGAAGGAGGTAGCACTGACATTACAATTGAATCGAAGTCCGAATGGATTATCACAGGTAACGACAAGGCCGATTGGCTTACCATCTCTACAACTCAAGGTCCTCAAGGCGAAAGCAAAATCACATTTTCTGCTGATGAAGCTGTGGATGGCCGTTCAGTGGAACTGAAGCTGAGCAGTGCCAATGAAACTCAGAACTTGACTATCATGCAAGGCTTGCCAGTCATTTCGGAAGCTACTTGTGCCGAGGTAATAGCCGGTCCCGACAAGAAGACTTATAAAGTGACCGGTGTTGTTTCAAATATTTCCAACACCGTTTACGGCAACTGGGACATTGTGGATGCCACCGGTAAGGTTTACGTCTATGGAACTTTGGACGCCAAAGGCAATACGAAGAATTTTGCCAGCCTGGGTCTGGAAGAAGGTGATGAGGTAACAATACAAGGTCCCCAAAACCACCTACGGTACTACAGTTGAGCTTGTTGATGTTACTGTGCTTAAGATCAACAAATCGCTCATCAAGGTCGACTCTGTTTACAATGATGTACTTCCGGTTGAGGGTGGTATCTTTGAGGCATACATCATAACCAAAGGCAACGGTGTTTCTGTAGAAATTCCTGAGGATGCCAAAGAATGGTTGTCTATTGTCTCTATCGACCAGAAAGGAACAGACGCTTGCGTGAAGTTCCAGGCTGCCCGAAACGAAGGTGGTGACCGTTCAACCAGCATTACATTCCGCACTACTGACGGTAAAAAAGATTACACAAGCAAGACTGAACTCTCACAGCAGGGCGCCATCGTTGAAGCTACTGTTGCTGAATTCATTGCCGCCGAGGTTGGTGCTACACAATACCGCATTAGTGGTGTAGTGACCAAGATTGCTAATACCCAATATGGCAATATCTACATCAAGGATTTCTCGGGTGATGTATATATCTATGGCATCAAAGATTTTGCTGATTCTAATATCAAGGAAGGTGATATTGTAACTCTCGTTGGTCCACGTGCCGAATACAAAGGTACTCCGCAGATGACCAATGCCGTTGCAGAGGACGTGAAGAGTGTAAAAACAGTTACTGTTGCTGATTTCCTTGCAGCAGAAGAAAGCCCTTCACAATATTACCAGTTGACCGGTACTGTATCAAATATCGCAAGTACCCTTTATGGTAATTTTGATATTACAGATGAAAGCGGCAAGGTATATGTTTATGGTCTTCTTACAGGCTGGAAAGGCGCAAGCAAACAGTTCGAATCACTGGGTATTGTTGAAGGTGATAAGATTACTATATGCGGTGTTCGTACCAGCTACAAAGATTCCGATCAAGTGGGAAGCGCATTCTTCATTTCTAAAGTGACTGAATAAAGAACTTTTTTATAATAAAGTAAAATCCGCACTGCCATCACAGTATATGTAGATGACATTGCGGATTTCTTTTTCAATTTTATATATGATATGAATAAAAGATATTACAATTTGATTTTAGCGATTTGCCTGTTGCTGCCATTGTTCTGTGGATGTAGCTCAGATGATTCTTCAGAAATGAATGAACATCCCACTATCAATGACATTCAATTCACTGAACAAGGTTCCAAGCGTGAAGTACTATATGCTATTGATGGTAGCAAAGGCTTGACATTGGATGAATCAATCCGTTCGCAAATCAGTATTGCAGCCAATAAGACTATTTCCGGTGACGGATTCACCTTTTCAGAAGAATTTGATACTGATAATCTATCGTCACTTCCCGATTACTCCACCGTAAAGCAATGGAGTGACAAGGCTGTGGCCAAAGCAAAAACTTCTTATTGGGTACGCTATCAGCTTCCTTCACAAGTTGCCATGTTCAAACTTCGCATCGCATACGTTGATGGGATAAATGTAGGAGTGGAGCATAATGCCGCCCAAAGAGTTGTGATAGAAAACAAAAATGCGAATGTATCCGCCCAAGGACAAAATTACGTAACAGAATACGAAATGCCACATCTGATGGAGGGTAATACCTACGTGGAGCATGAAGTTACGGCCAGTGGCAACAAAGTGCTTAACTATGCAATGGAATGGAACGACCACATGAAACATTCTCGCTGGGTGGCCTATAGCTACGATGCCATTACAGGGGTGAAAAATGTAACCAGAAGTGATGACGCCTGGGCAGTAGACCCATTGCTGCCGGAGAGTATGAGGGTTGACAATAGCTGGCATACCAATGATGGATTCGACCGAGGACACCTCTGTGCTTCCGATGATCGTTCTTTTTCTACAGAAGCCAATAAGCAGACTTTCTACTTCAGCAACATGAGCCCACAATTCAACTCATTCAATGGCGGTTACTGGGTTACCTTCGAGCAGTTACTCAACTCATGGGTGCGCAAGGGCAATGCCTTTGGAAGTGTGTACGATAAAATCTATGTGGCAAAAGGTGGAACGCTCGACAAGCTATTGATAGATTATAAGGGAACCAAGGCAGGAGGAGATGGAGTGATGCCCGCTACTGACTCAAAGGGTTTCACATCAAAAGGATTGCCTGTTCCACAATATTACTTCATTGCCGTATTGGCTCATCGTGCCAATCAGCTTGTTGACATAGCTACATCCTATCAGGCCATAGGTTTTTGGGTGGAACATCGTGATGACTACGGCTATACTTTTGAACATCCGCTGAATAGGGATGACACCAAAGCAAATGCCATCAGCATTGATGAACTTGAAAGCAAGACAGGCATAGACTTCTTCTGCAATCTTCCCGATTATATTGAGGATGAAGTGGAGAGTAGCTATAATGTCACCGATTGGGCCTGGTAGTATCATGTGCTACGAATGAATATTCGTGAATCCGGACATGAATAATGGTATATTACACACTCCCTAAGTGACGAGTAGATAATAAGAAGAGAGAGGGAGGTTTGCCTTATGGCTGACCTCCCTCTCTCCTATTTGTTCTTTGAAATACTCAAATCAGTCATTCATGAGCTTTCTATAACGTACACGGGTGGGTTCTTCTTTCCCAAGACGTTTCTGTTTATTTTCCTCATATTCTGAATAAGAACCTTCAAAGAAGAACACATTGGAGTCTCCTTCGAAAGCGAGGATATGCGTACAGATACGGTCAAGGAACCAACGGTCGTGACTGATGACCACAGCACATCCGGCAAAGTCCTCCAAACCTTCTTCGAGGGCACGGAGCGTATTCACGTCGATGTCATTGGTGGGCTCGTCCAGCAACAGCACATTACCTTCCTCCTTCAAGCAGAGCGCCAGATGCAAGCGGTTGCGTTCACCACCGGAAAGCACCCCACAGAGCTTTTCCTGGTCGGCACCGGAGAAGTTAAAACCGGGACAGATAGGCGCGTGCATTAATCGTCGCGCCCATCCCATGCGAATCAGATCGTTTCCGCCGGAAATGACCTGATATACGCTCTTGTTGGGTCGATATCCTTGTGCTGCTGGTCCACGTAGGCAACCTTTACGGTCTCCCCCGACC
>ENA-OQCV01000391-OQCV01000391.1-human-gut-metagenome-genome-assembly--contig:-NODE-391-length-12191-cov-3.322032_pt1 | contig 12191 bp, 21 predicted proteins | sample MGYA00242766_ERZ504592 | MGnify/ENA primary metagenome ERZ504592 (study PRJEB26092, sample SAMD00036315) | human gut metagenome | host: Homo sapiens | study: EMG produced TPA metagenomics assembly of...
GTTTCCGCAGTCCTTAAAATCAAAAGTATCAAAAAACTTTGAACCTTTGAATCAGCATCAGATGGAACAGTTTCTATCTGTTCTCACTAAGTATAGGAATGTATGTGCCCATGGGGAACGACTGTTTACATACAGAACAGTAATCAGTACGAAAAAGGAAAACAAGATTTGTTTGCTGTGGTGATTGCTTTTAGATATCTATTACCTGGAAAAGATTTTCTGGAATTTAAAAGAAAGCTCATAAAAGAGATTGACCGAGTAAACAGAGAAGTAGAGCATATAAGTGAAGTTGAATTATTGAATAAAATGGGTTTCCCGAAAAATTGGAAAAATATTACCAGATACCATTTAAATTAAAGAAATATCCTCTAAGAGATAGTGAAATACCTATTGTCTTAGAGGATTTTTTATTGAAGAATTTTAATATTTAAGAGTTTGTTTTTTCCTCTTTGACATTAAAGCTAAGATTTCTTGTGGGTTTGTCAACTGACGTCCGGGAAGTGTCTGCTTTGGTGTGCGGTCACGGTCAGCTTCATCAATCGCTGCGATAAAATGTTTTACGCTATTTGGATTGGATATGACAAAATTATGAGTAATACTTGAAGTAGCCATACGAACACCTCCTCTTTTCGCTTTTTTTGTGTATTAATTATACGATTGACAGAGAAGTGCGTCAATAAGAAAAATAAGCATTGAAAATAGTTGGAACAAATACTAAAATAAAGTTGGGACATTGAATGGAAGTTATGTTACGAGATAATAAGAATTGTAGGTGGAAGGTTTGAACATAGAAGCATATGATGCAGATTCATTGAGAAAGATGGTTAGGTTGCTTGAATATGAGAACAAGATATTAAAAGATAAATTGAAGAAAGCAGGCATTTCATATGAAGAGGTGAATCCATTTTGAAGTAAAAAAATAGAAAGTGCAGAAGAATATGACCTAGATCAAGGGAATCGTATTGTAAATCCACCGTATATTACAGAGAAAATGGCAATGCGTTTCTTTTCGATGTTTTGGGGAAGAGAAGATGTATATGCCAGAAGAGGAAAGAACGGGGGCTATTTTCCACAATGTGCGAATCGTTGGAATGACCGGCTTTGCCCTAAACAACGTAAAGAGAAGGTATTGTGTGATGAATGTGAAAATACCAAATGGATTAGTTTGGATGTTAAAAAAATAATTGATCATTTGTTAGGCACAAAAGAAGATGGATCAGATGTAATAGGTGTATATCCTTTACTGCCAAATGGTACATGCAGATTTATTGTATTTGATTTTGATAATCACGAAAAAGGAGCAGAGGTTACGGACTTTGCAAATACGGATAATGAGTGGCATAAAGAAGTGGATGCGCTTAGAAAAATGTGTGAGCTTAATGGTATCAGACCTTTAGTTGAGAGATCTCGCTCCGGGAAAGGGGCACATGTATGGATTTTCTTTAAAAAGGCAATACCGGCGGCTATGGCAAGAAATTTTGGATTTCTCCTGTTAGACAAGGGTTCAACTTCCATCAATCTGAAATCGTTTCATTATTATGATAGAATGTATCCTTCGCAGGATGTGGCAAGCAGCATAGGTAATTTAATTGCATTGCCATTACAGGGGCAGGCACTTAAAAATGGAAATAGTGCTTTTGTAGATGAAAGTTGGAATGCATATTCTGATCAATGGGATGCTCTTTTCAATAAAACAAGAAAGCTGGGAATAGAAGATGTTGAACAATGCATGGCAAAATGGCAGAGAGAATTAGCAGAAGTCAGAGGAATGCTTACTAATATTGAGAAGAATGTCAGACCGAAACCATGGAAGAAGAAATGTGAGTTTTGTAAGTCAGATGTTGTGGGCAAGCTTCACATGGTATTGGGCAATGGAGTTTATGTTGATACTCTGAATCTTATGCCAAGAATACAAAATCAGATTCGTAGTTTGGCGGCATTTGATAATCCGGAATTTTACAAAATAAAAGGCTGGGATATTCTAATTATTATAATTTTAGTGCTGTATATTTAGGTAAGGATATATATGGATATATACAGATTCCGAGAGGACTGCGGGAAAATATTATACAGGAATGTGAAAAAGCAGCATTCAGTTGAGGTTTCAGATCAAGAGAAACAGGACAACCTATCAGAGTATCTTTTAAAGGTGATTTGCGAATGCAACAGGAATTAGCAGCAGAAAAATTATTATCACATTCAGATGGAGTTCTGAGTGCGGCAACTGCATTTGGCAAAAACTGTAGTATGTAGTTACCTTATTGCAGAGCGAAAAGTAAATACGCTCATTTTGCTGCAAAGTAAAGATTTGCTTAATCAGTGGGTTGATGAATTGAATCATTTTTTAGAGATAAGAGAAGAACCACCGGAATATGAAACAAAAACAGGAAGAAAGAAAAAAAACGAAATAGTGTGATAGGCGTTTTGCACGGAAATAAAAATACATTGACAGGGATTATAGATGTTGCAATGGTTGGTTCAATGTACAGCAGAGGAAAATTTTAATGAACGAATTAATTCTTACGGAATGGTAATTATGGATGAATGTCATCACGCAGCTTCTAATACATCTATGGAATTATTGCAGAAAATAAATGCAAAATACGTGTATGGTGTTTCTGCTACGCCTAAACGTGGCGACAGTCTTGATCGGATTATCTATATGCTGCTGGGACCTTTGAGACATAGATTTACTGCTTTGGAGAGGGCTAAGGAACAGGGGGATTGGACATTGATTTTGGTCCCAATGATACACAAGAGTAGTTGATACTGCAGAAAGCAAGGATAATATTAATAAAGCATATAATTTGATAAGTACCAGTAAGGTGCGCAATGAAATGATCATAGATGATGTTATAACTTGTGTTGCAAGAAAACAAACTCCTGTAATTTTAACAAGATTTAAGGAACATGCAAAATTTTTACATGATGCCTTAAAGGAAAAAGCAGATCATGTATTCCTTCTATATGGGGATAATTCGGATAAGGAAAATGCTGAAATAAGAGTAAAATTAAAGCAGATACCTGAAAATTGAATCGCTTATTTTGGTGGCAACTGGTCAGAAAATAGGAGAAGGGTTTGATTTCCCAAGACTGGATATATTAATGCTTGCAGCACCTGTATCTTTTGAAGGACGCCTGGAACAGTATGTAGGTAGATTAAACAGAGATTATGTCGGAAAAGAAGCCGTTTATGTGTATGATTATATCGATTCGCATGTGCGTTATTTTGATAAAATGTATGCAAAAAGATTGAGAACATACAGGAAGATGGGATTTTCAATCTGGACGCAAGAGTTGCAACCTAAACAAATAATAAATGCAATATTTGATTCTGTAAATTATACCGAAAAATTCGAGCAAGATATTGTAGAGTCAGAAAAAATGGTGGTAATTTCCAGTCCGGATATCAGACAGGATAAAATTGACAGATTTTTATTACTAATAAAGAAGAGACAGGAAGTAGGGGTAAAGGTCACAGTTATTACAACAGATCCGGAAGATATTACTTACGGAAAGTCAGATGTATGTCATGAATTAATCAGAGCAATGCAATTGGTAGGAATAAATGTGATAACAAGAACAGAAGTAGAAGAATGTTTTGCTGTTATTGATGATGAAATAGTATGGCATGGCGGGATGAATCTACTTGGAAAAGCTGATGTCTGGGATAACTTAATGCGTATCAGAAATTCACAAGTTGCAACTGAATTGTTGGAAATTGCTTTGGGATATTCTGAGGAAGGGAGGAAAAGTGAATAAAAAGATTAAATGCGATATATATACCAGGGTATCCACAACCATGCAGGTAGATGGTTACAGTCTGGATGCCCAGAGAGAAAAACTTAAGAGATATGCAGAATTTCAGAATATGGAAATCGTAAATGAGTATTCCGATGAAGGTAAGTCTGGAAAGAGCGTAGAGGGCAGACCGGAATTTCAGAGAATGTTGGATAATATTGAGAATGGAACAGATGAGGTACAGTTTGTACTGGTGTTCAAGCTTTCCAGATTCGGGCATAATGCGGCAGATGTTTTAAATTCTTTGCAGAGGATGCAGGATTTTGGAGTGAATCTGATCTGTGTAGAAGATGGAATTGACAGCTCAAAAGATAGCGGAAAGCTGATGATTTCTGTTCTGTCTGCGGTGGCAGAGATTGAACGAGAGAATATCCTTGTTCAGACAATGGAGGGACGTAAGCAGAAAGCCAGGGAAGGAAAATGGAACGATGGATTTGCTCCATATGGCTATGAATTGGTAAATGGAGAATTGCAGATCGCAGAGGACGAAGCAGAGATTATTCGTCTGATCTATGATAAATTTATTCATACCAATATGGGAATTTCTGCGATTGCTACATGGCTGAACCAGCATGGATATAAAAAGAAAAAACGACAGAATAACACTTTGGACGCATTTGCCGCTTCATTTATAAAAGGCGTTCTGGATAATCCGGTATACTGTGGAAAGCTGGCTTATGGACGAAGGAAGAATGAGAAAGTATCTGGTACAAGAAATGAATACCGTATTGTAAAGCAGGAAAATTATATGCTACACGATGGTATCCATGAAGGAATCATTTCGGAAACAGACTGGGAGCTGGCACATCAAAAGCGGGAAAAAACAGGTGTGAAATATGAAAAGACACATAGCCTCGATCATGAGCATATTTTATCCGGAATATTGAGATGTCCGTTATGTGGAAGCGGTATGTATGGAAACGTGAACCGAAAGAAAAGAAAGACGGAACTTTATATAAGGATTATTTCTATTATGCCTGCAAACATCGTCGCCTGGTAGATGGTCATAAATGTGGATATCGTAAACAATGGAGCGAAGAGAAGATTAACAATGCAGTGGAAGAAGTTATTCGGAAGCTGGTGAAGAATCCGAAATTTGAAGAAGCAATTCTGAATAAAATCGGTTCAAGAATAGATACAGAAGAAATAGAAAAAGAGATTGAAAGACTGGAAAAACAGCACAGGCAGCTGACCGGAGCAAAAGCAAGACTTGGACAGCAGATGGACAGTCTGGATATCATGGATAAATTTTATGAGAAGAAATATCAGGATGGCGTTTTAGGATATGTTCCCGTGTACGAAAAATGGGCATTTTATTGTTATTTTGAAAAGCTGCGAGGCGTTTCAGGAAGAGCAAACTGTTGAAGTCAAAAAGTGGCTGGGAGCGTTATATTTAATTCACTTTGGCAAGGTGATATGACTGTATGGATCAAGGTTGGTTGCAGCTTCTGACTTTTATAGCCGTAATCCTTTAATATCTTTAATGCGTGATAAGATCATATTGCAACTGCAGCTGATAATGCCAGGCAGTGTATCAATGACATTGTGCAGGAAGTACTCCATTTCATCACCTGATGAAGCAACGGCATGTACATGAAGCCTGTCTCTTCCTGTGACACGGTAAATCTGTGAGACTGTATCATTTTTGTACAATATATCTGTCACCTGCGCCAGGTACTCCGGTTTTGTTTCAATTTCAAAATAGCATGATACAGCCCCACTGATTTTTTGCGGATTAATAATTGTTGTATATTCTTCGATTACGCCTCTTTTCTCCAAAGCCTGGATACGGGCTTTTACTGCCACTCTGGAAATACCGGTTTCTTCACCGATATCAGAGTAAGAGATACGTGCGTTTTCTATAAGCAGCCGGATAATCTTCTGATCCAGCTCATCTAAACCGTCCAGGTACATAAGTTCCCTCCTGTAAAATAATATAAAATAATATCCATCTGATAGCAGCTTTTTTTCAATATCAAATATCATATCATTTATATTACTAAAAGTAAACAGCAGCTTGACTTATTTGCTGTAACTACATATAATTGTTGCGTAACGAAATCTTAAACTTACATTTTGAAAATACAATCGTGATTTCGGATAAAAAGCAGGAATTGATGGAGGAAAATGAGAATGTCAAAAGATGAATATTTAATCACAGATGCCCCTCTTAAAGCACTGACTGTTTTTGCAATGCCTATGATTCTGGGCAGCTTCTTTCAACAAGTATATAATATGGCTGATTCCATTATCGTAGGTCAGTTTGTGGGATCCTCTGCACTTGCGGCAGTTGGAGCCTGTGCCGCTTTGACCAATGTTTTCATCTGTGTGGCTTTGGGAGCCGGTGTAGGAGCAGGTGTACTTGTGAGCCGCTATTTTGGAGCTCAGAATTATAGCAAAATGAAAACAATTGTGTCAACATCGTTGATCAGTTTTCTGATTCTGAGTATACTTCTGGGGGATTTTTGGCTTTGATTTTTTCTCATTTTATGATGAGTTTATTACAAACACCTGCTGACATACTGGATGAAGCGGTACTGTATCTGCGTGTTTATTTTGTGGGATTTCCCTTTCTGTTTATGTACAATATCCTTTCAACGATGTTCAATTCCATCGGTGAATCGAAGATTCCGCTGGGCCTTTTGATATTTTCTTCTGTTTTGAATATTGTTATGGATCTTTGGATGGTGGCAGTTTAGGGCTGGGTGTGTTCGGTGCCGCCCTTGCAACTCTCATTGCGCAGGGGGATTTCCGCAGTGTTTTCGCTTTTGATTTTCTTTAACCGGATGCGTCGATATAAAAGCCGCTTTAACTGGTTTTGACAGGCAGGAGTTACATTCCATGCTTCGTATTGCAGTACCATCGGTTCTTCAGCAATCCACAGTGTCAATTGGTATGATGATCGTACAGGCGGTTGTAAATCCCTTCGGTACACAGGCGCTGGCAGGTTATGCGGCAACCATGAGAGTAGAGAATGTTTTTTCACTGATATTTGTATCCATTGGAAATGCGGTTTCGCCCTATGTTTCCCAGAATCTTGGAGCAAAGAAAATTGAACGTATTAAAAAGGATATCACGCTGCACTGGTGTTAGATCTGTGTTTCGCAGTCCTTGCTTTCATAGTCATTGAAACACTGCACACCCCAATTTCTTCCTTATTCCTTGGAAAAGATGGAACCGCTCTGGCATATCAGGTGTCCGGGGATTATATGAAATGGCTGGGATATTTCTTTATTTTTATGGGTATTAAGATGGCAACAGATGGAGTTCTTCGTGGACTTGGAATTATGCGGCCGTTTCTCATTGCCAATATGGTAAACCTTGCCATTCGGCTGTCAGTTGCCTTGATTTTTGCACCGCGTTATGGAATTGCATTTGTCTGGCTTGCTGTACCGGCCGGATGGCTTGCGAATTTTCTGATCTCCTATGGGGCACTTAGAAAATCATGGCCGGTTGATGAAGGAGTTTCATTCCGGTAAATTTCTCTTAAGTTTTGATGGGAAGCTGGATTTGTATGTTAAGAGGTATATTTTCGTTACTGTTCACTGGCAATATCCTGCGAAGCGTGTTGCTGTGAACAGTAACATATTTTCTTATAGACATGATATAGTATGAGTGCTATAATAAAATATTTTTATGGCATTATTGGCAAACCGGTTGAAAAGCCAGGGGCGCAAAGCCAGAAGGAGCTAAAGTCAGATTGAAATCTGGCCATGCCAGCCGGTTGCATCATGCCTCAGTAATAAAAAAAGGTAAATGTTAAATGGGCATTATGGAAAAAGTTCCTGTAAAATTTTTACAAGGAACATTTTTTTGTCTTCAAGCGGATATTCGCAACCTCCGCAGGGGACTTACCTGATTCGGTTAAATTTGATGGAAAATAGAGAAGAACAGCAGGAATGGAGAAAAGATGAAAGGAAAAAGAGTGATTGCAGGCATTCTGCTTGTGGGAATTTTAGCAACATGCCCTGGCAGGGTGCAAAAATGCAGATGTTACTAAAAAGAAGAGAAAAGCCCGTTATCACCCTGGGCAGTGACAGTTATCCGCCATACAATTATCTGAATGAAGATGGAATCCCCACAGGAATTGATGTGGAACTGGCTACAGAAGCTTTCAGAAGAATGGGGTATCAGGTGGATGTTGTCCAGATCAACTGGGAGAAGAAAAAAGAACTGGTAGAAAGCGGAGAGATCGACTGTATTATGGGCTGCTTTTTCCATGGAAGGACGCCTTGACGATTACCGCTGGGCAGGACCCTACATAGCAAGCCGCCAGGTAGTTGCTGTAAATGAGAGCAGTGATATCTATAAACTAAGTGATCTGGAGGGAAAGAACCTTGCCGTCCAGTCCACAACCAAACCGGAAGGCATCTTTCTGAACCGGACAGATGAAAGGATCCCCAAACTGGGCAATCTGATCAGTCTTGGGCACAGGGAACTAATCTATACCTTTCTGGGAAAAGGATATGTAGATGCAGTTGCTGCACATGAGGAATCCATTGTCCAGTACATGAAGGATTATGATGCAAGCTTCCGTATCCTGGAAGATCCGCTGATGGTGGTCGGGATAGGTGTTGCTTTTGCAAAAGAGGATGACAGAGGAATTTGTGAGCAGATGGATCAGACGCTGGAAGAAATGCGTCAGGATGGCACATCCCTGAAAATCATTAAAAAATATCTGGATGATCCCCAGAAGTATCTGGAGGTGGATAATCTTGGATATTAGGAGAAGAATAAAAGTAAAGCGATTCTGGATATTCGGCATTCTGCTTGGAATCTGTGTGACTGCAGCTTCCCTGTATTACTTTTTTCAGGCAGAGAAAAAGGAAGCAGAGAACAGGATGGTGAAAACTGTAAACTATGTCAAAGTGCAGTGTTCCACCTACACCCATTATAATGAAGCTTCGGAATCTAAAAGTCTCCTCCGCGCCATTGAAAGTGCCAGACAGATGAGTACGAATATCGACATGGAAACAGAAAACGGCTGCCGGTTAAGCCAGGAGTTTCTGAAAGAAAATCTGCAGACCCTCTGGGTGGATGGTATCCTTGTGCTGGATGCAGAGGGAAAGACAGTCTGCAAATACAGCATGGATGAGGCTCTGACCAATGAGATCACAGATTATCTGCAAAAAGACATTATCATGGATTTTACCGGATATGAAGAAAGATCTTATTCGGAACGGATTGACCGAGAAGACGGATCACGTATCGACATTGCAGCCTGTGCCAGAAAAGATGCACCAGGTATGGTTGCAATTTATTATTACACATCTCCGGAATTTGTCAGAAATTATACCCTGACAATACAGAACCTTTTAAATGGCTATAGCACTCAGAAAGATGGAACGATTATTGTTGCAGATAAGGGAACCATCGTTGCCAGCAACGATGAAAGCCTGCTGGGACAGGATACTGCCGGCAATCAGGTTGTCCAGGCAATGAAAGAGCATACAGACAGTCAGCATATTTTTCATTTAAAAAATGAAGGAACCAGATGTTATGGAATCATGCTGAAGCAGCGGGATTATTATATTTATGCCTATCTTCCGGATACGGAAGTATTCCGTAACCTGCCGCTAAGTGTAACAGCTGTCGTTTTTCTTTATTTACTCATATTCGGTATATTCTGCTTCTGGGGTTACAGAGCGGATCTGGCACACCGGAAACAGGAACAGGAAAAAGATGAAAAATATAAAGCAGAACTTCTGAGAACAGCAAAAAAATGCAGAAGCAGCCAATGAGGCAAAAACCGAGTTTCTGCAGCGAATGAGCCATGATATCCGGACACCGATCAATGGAATCTGCGGCATGATCAATGTGGCAGACTATTATGCAGACAATATGGAGAAACAGACGGAATGCAGGGCAAAGATCAAAGAGGCATCTCATCTGTTGCTGGAACTGATAAACGAGGTTCTGGACATGAGCAAGCTGGAGTCAGATGAAGTGGTTCTGGAAGAAATCCCATTTAATCTGAACAGTATTTCTGAGGAAATACTGGGTGTGATCGAACATATGGCTACAGAGCAGAATATCCGGATCATTTGGGAAGAGAAAGAAGTTACACACTGGAATCTTATTGGAAGTCCGGTGCATGTGAAACGGATTCTAATGAATATTTTGTCTAATGCGGTGAAATATAACAAAGAAAACGGATATGTCTATATCAGCTGTCGGGAAATCCCATCGAAACAGACAGCAATGACCACATTGGAATTTGTCTGCAGAGACACCGGAATTGGAATGACAGAGGCATTCCAGAAACGCATTTTTGAACCATTTGCACAGGAACATGCAGGAAGCCGCACAAAATTCGCCGGAACAGGGCTGGGAATGCCAATCACAAAAAATCTGGTGGAAAAAAAGTGAGCGGAACCATTTACCTTTGAAAGTAAAGAAGGCACAGGGACTACAATTTGTGATCCGGATTCCATTCCGGATTGACACAGATATGAAGGACAGGACTGAAGCTGAAGAAAAAATCGGAAACTTCTATCCATGGACTCCATGTTCTTCTGACAGAGGATAATGAGCTGAATATGGAGATTGCAGAATTTGTGCTTCAGAATGAAGGCGCTGTGGTGACAAAAGCATTGGAATGGACAGAAGGCTGTTGACATATTCAGTAAAAAACAGACCTGGAGAATTTGATGCTATTCTTATGGATATTATGATGCCTGTCATGAATGGATATGAAGCAGCAAAGATGATCCGCTCTCTGGACAGAGAGGATGCAAAAGTGATACCGATCATTGCCATGACAGCAAACGCGTTCACTGAGGACAAAATGAGAGCAAAGGAAGCAGGAATGGATGAACATATTGCCAAGCCTGTTGATGGGAAATTATTAGTAAAAGTGATCAATGAGTTAGTAAAACGCGATCAGAGGGAGAAGTTATAATGAAAAAGAAAAAATGGAACAAGTTAGTTTCTGTGCTTTTGGCGATGGTGACAGCCGTATCACTTCTGTCTGGCTGCGGCGGGAAAAGTGCGGAAAAAGAAGATGCAGAAACCATCACAGTGTATTTATGGAGCACAAAGCTGTATGAAAATATGCGCCATACATCCAGGAACAGCTTCCGGATATCAACGTTGAATTTGTAGTAGGCAATAATGATCTGGATTTCTATCGTTTTCTGAATGAAAACGGCGGATTGCCGGATATTATAACCTGCTGCAGGTTTTCCCTCCATGATGCAAGCCCCCTGAAGGACAGTCTGATGGATCTTTCCACAACCAATGCTGCAGGTGCTGTCTATGATACCTACCTTAACAATTTCAAAAATCAGGATGGCAGCGTAAACTGGCTTCCTGTGTGTGCAGATGCCCATGGCTTTGTAGTGAACAAAGATCTTTTTGAAAAGTATGATATTCCTCTTCCAACGGATTATGAAAGCTTCGTTTCTGCCTGCCAGGCATTTGATGAGGTGGGTATCCGTGGGTTTACTGCAGACTATTACTATGATTATACCTGTATGGAAACACTGCAGGGTCTGTCTGCATCAGAGCTGTCTTCTGGGGATGGACGTAAGTGGCGTACCATCTACAGTGACCCGGACAATACAAAGAGAGAAGGTCTGGACAGTACCGTCTGGCCGGAGGCTTTTGAACGTATGGAGCAGTTTATTCAGGATACAGGGCTGAGCCAGGATGATCTGGATATGAATTATGATGATGTGGTTGAGATGTACAAAAGTGGTAAGCTTGCCATGTAATTTCGGCAGTTCTGCCGGTGTAAAAATGTTCCAGGATCAGGGCATTAACACAACATTCCTGCCATTCTTTCAGCAGAACGGCGAAAAGTGGCTGATGACTACACCATATTTCCAGATAGCTTTAAACCGTGACCTGACAAAGGATGAAACACGTCGGCAGAAAGCAATGAAGGTACTGAACACAATGCTTTCAGAGGATGCGCAGAACCGGATCATTTATGATGGGCAGGATCTGTTAAGCTATAGCCAGGATGTGGATTTCCGGCTTACGGAATATCTGAAGGATGTGAAACCTGTGATCGAAGAAAACCATATGTATATCCGTATTGCGTCAAATGACCTTTTTTTCCATTTCTAGGGATGTGGTGTCTAAGATGATCTCAGGAGAATATAATGCAGAGCAGGCTTATCAGTCATTTAATTCCCAGCTTCTTGAAGAAAAATCCACTTCTGAGGATATTGTGTTGGATTCAAAGAAAACTTATTCCAATCGTTTCCATACCAGCGGAGGCAATGAAGCCTATTCTGTTATGGCAAACACTTTGCGTGGTATTTATGGGACGGATGTGCTGATTGCAACAGGAAACAGCTTTACAGGAAATGTACTGAAGGCCGGTTATACAGGAAAAAATGGCAGGCAACATGATTATGCCAAACGAGCTTTCCGCTTACAGC
>ENA-OQCV01000392-OQCV01000392.1-human-gut-metagenome-genome-assembly--contig:-NODE-392-length-12130-cov-2.323502_pt1 | contig 12130 bp, 11 predicted proteins | sample MGYA00242766_ERZ504592 | MGnify/ENA primary metagenome ERZ504592 (study PRJEB26092, sample SAMD00036315) | human gut metagenome | host: Homo sapiens | study: EMG produced TPA metagenomics assembly of...
ATATTGTTTTCTTTCATTTGCATATCTGTTTATTAAAAATGTAATAGTAGTAATAAAACCTTATCTTTCTCTTACCTTACACAATCAGTCACTAATTGAATGGCATTCAGTATAGGACTGAAAGGTATTCACTCTGGGACTGAATGACATTCAGTATGGGACTCATTATACCGTCTTTTACATACTGATTATCAAGAGATTACGAACGCAACCATTCTTGATAAAATTCTCTTACTAAAGCAACTTCACAAAGTCATCAAAAGAAACTCCGTATCCGTCGGCCCGCTGGCAGCTTCGGGATGAAACTGTGCGGAGAACCAGGGATTGCATTTGTGGCGGATTCCTTCATTAGAACCATCGTTCATATTGATGAAAAGCGGTTCCCAGTCTTCTGTCAGCGTGTTGTTGTCTACGGCATACCCATGATTCTGTGAGGTGATGAAGCAACGTTCCGTACCCACCATACGCACCGGTTGGTTATGGCTGCGGTGGCCGTATTTCAATTTGTATATCTTGGCGCCCCCAAGCTTTGGAAAGCAACTGGTTTCCCATACAGATGCCGAAGATGGGCAGTTTATCGTTCTGCATTGCCTTGCGGATATGCTGCACGGCAGCATCGCAGGTATCGGGGTCGCCAGGGCCGTTGGAGATGAACAATCCGTCGAACTCCATCCCAGTATAATCATAGTCCCAGGGAACGCGAATTCACTTCCACGTCACGTTTCAGCAGGCAGCGGATGATGTTATGCTTGACGCCGCAATCCACAAGGAGCACTTTCTTCTTACCGGTTCCTTCGTTGTAACGGATAACCTCCTTGCAGCTAACTTTATCCACATAATTCACATCGGCATAAGAGGCCTCAGGCATTTCATCCGATTCATCATCAAAGGCGATACGTCCCATCATCACCCCATGCTCGCGAAGCACCTTCGTCAGTTCGCGGGTATCGATGCCCGTGATGCCCGGAATCTGTTCGCGTTTCAGCCAGTCACCGAGGCTTTCCACCGCATTCCAATGGCTATAATTTTCGCTATAATCGCTTACAATAATGGCTTCGGCATGGATATGCTCGCTCTCCATAAAAGTGGCAAGCCCATTCGGTTCGAGAGTAAAAGGCGGCACACCGTAATTGCCCACCAACGGATAGGTGAGCGTCATCAGCTGTCCGGCATACGAAGGGTCGGTCAGGCTTTCGGGATAACCCGTCATGGCTGTGTTGAAGACCACCTCTCCCGCTACCGGTTTTTCAAAACCGAACGACTTGCCGTGGAAGCGGCTCCCGTCGTCGAGGATTAGAGTTACATTTCTCATTGATTCAATTAAAATTGATAAACTTGTTCTATATAATCAATAAATGCCTTGTTCAGCAGCTTCACACCGCCCGGCGTAGGATAATCGCCGCTGAAGTACCAGTCACCCGGATGCTTGGGGCAGGCCTCATGCAGCCCCTCGAGAGGCTGGTAGACAATCTGCACTTTGGCTTTCGTCCCTTTCGGAGTAAGAAGCTCCACCATCTTGGCAGAGATTTCCTCATCAGTGAAAGGAGCATAAATCTCCTTCACGTAATTCACCATCTGTTCTTTGGGCAGGCCTACCTGCTCTTTGGACTTGCGGTAGGCGGCGGCAATCACATCGCGCATCTCACGCTCCTTCAGCAGTTCCACAGCAGCCTTGAAGGCGATGAATTCGCTCATCTTAGCCATATCGATGCCGTAGTAGTCGGGATAGCGTACCTGCGGTGAAGAGCTTACAATGACTATCTTCTTTGGCTCCAGACGGTCAAGGATGCCGATGATGCTCTGCTTCAGGGTGGTTCCACGCACTATCGAGTCGTCGATGATGACCAGATTACCACTCCCGGACAAGGCTTCCGTAAGTGATGTCGTACACATGGGCGGCAAGGTCGTTCCGGCTGTTTCCTTCGGCTATGAAGGTACGCAGCTTGTGTCCTTGATTGCCACCTTCTCGCTCCGTATGCGCCGCGACAAGATATGCTCCAGTTCGTCGTGGCTGGGACTATGCCCCAAGGCGGCAATCTGCTGCACCTTCTCCTCGTTGAGGTAGTCGTCCAATCCCTGCAACATACCGTAGAAGGCGACTTCTGCCGTATTGGGGATGAAGGAGAAGACGGTATGGTCCACATCGTTGTCGATGGCTTTCAATATGTTGGGTACAAGTTTCTCACCCAGCAGTTTACGTTCCCGGTAAATGTCCACATCACTGCCCCGGCTGAAGTAGATGCGCTCGAAGGAACAAGGCTTCACCTCGCGCGGCTTGTTGATTTGCACGGTGCGCACCTTGCCGGCCTTGTTGATAAACATGGCTTGTCCGGGTTGCAGCTCCTTGATGGATTCGACAGGAACATTAAGGGCTGTCTGTATCACGGGACGTTCGCTGGCAAGCACCGCTATCTCGTCGTCCTGATACCAGAAGGCTGTACGGATGCCCCATGGGTCGCGTACGGCAAAAGTCTCTCCGCTTCCGGTAAGTCCGCACATCACGTATCCCCCGTCCCACTCCTTGCTCGAAGTGCGCAGCACGTTGGCAAGGTCGATGTGGTTTTCTATATAATGGGTGATGTCCATGCCTGCCAGCCCTTCCGATTCGGCAAGGTTGAAGAGGCGCTCCACTTCGCGGTCGAGGCGATGTCCCAACTGCTCCAGCATGATGTAGGTATCGGCATATTTGCGCGGATGCTGGCCGATGGCGGTAATGCGTGCGAAGATTTCATCCACATTCGTCATGTTGAAGTTGCCGCAGAGGGCAAGATTCTTGGCACGCCAGTTGTTTCTCCGGAGGAACGGGTGCACGTACGAGATGCCAGACTTGCCGGTAGTGGAGTAACGCAGGTGTCCCATATAGACCTCCCCTGCAAAGGGCAGCACACGCTTGGCATAGTCCGCATCGTGCAGCTGTTCCTTGGTCAAGTCCTTGAAGTGGCCCTGCACCGTACCGAAAATTTCGGTAATGGCGCCCGAGCCGAGAGCACGCTCACGGAACATATATTCCTCGCCGGGACTGGCTTCCAGTTTCACGCAGGCCAGTCCGGCACCTTCCTGCCCACGGTTGTGTTGTTTCTCCATCAGGAGATAGAGCTTGTTGAGTCCGTACATCCATGTTCCGTACTTCTCTTCATAGTACTCCAGCGGTTTCAGCAGGCGTATCATGGCGACGCCGCATTCATGCTTCAGTTGTTCCATCTATCTATTTACAATTTACCATTTACAATGTACAATTTTAAGTGTACAATTTTCTTTTCCTTATTATAGCATACAATTACCATTTACATTTACCCCTCCCAAGCGCAGCCCCATTGTACATTGTAAATGGTAAATTGTACATGTCCTCATTCTACAGTCACCGACTTCGCAAGATTCCTCGGCTGGTCCACATCCATTCCCTTGCACACGGCAATGTGATAGGCAAGTAATTGCAGAGGTACCGTAGTTATTAACGGATCAAGGCACTCCATTGTTTCGGGAAGCTCGATGCAAGTGTCGGCTATTTTACTGATGACCGTATCTCCCTTTGTCACAATGGCGATAACCCTGCCTTTACGCGCCTTTATTTCCTGGATATTGCTCAGCACCTTTTCATAAAGCCCATTCCGGGTGGCAATGACCACTACCGGCATTTCGGCATCCACCAGGGCAATGGGACCATGCTTCATTTCGGCGGCAGGATAGCCCTCGGCATGGATATACGAAATCTCCTTCAACTTCAAAGCACCTTCCAGGGCTACGGGATAACTGTATCCGCGTCCCAGATAGATAAAGTTGTGTGCATAGGTGAATATCTTGGAAAGTTCCGCTATGCGGCCGTTCAGTTTCAAGACCTCCTTCATCTTGTCGGGGATATGTCCCAATTCCTTGACAATTGCCAGGTATTGCCCTTCGTCCATCGTCTTTTTCTCTTTGGCAAGTGTCAGGGCCAGCATGGTAAGCACCGTTACCTGCCCGGTGAAGGCTTTGGTGGATGCCACCCCTATTTCCGGTCCCACGTGGATATAGGAACCCGTGTGCGTGGCACGGGGAATGCTGGAACCGACGGCATTGCAGATGCCGTATATAAATGCCCCACGGTTTCTGGCAAGCTCCACGGCAGCCAGCGTATCGGCCGTTTCACCGCTTTGCGAGATGGCAATCACCACATCGTTGCTGTCAATCACCCGGGTCGCGGTAACGGAACTCACTGGCATACTCCACCTCCACCGGAATACGGCAGAAGCTTTCAATCAAATGCTTGCCGATGAGGGCGGCATGCCATGACGTACCGCATGCCACGATGACAAAGCGTTTGGCCGCCAGCAGACGTTCCTTATAATCAATCACTGCAGAAAGAACCACGTTCGTACCCTCCACATTGATACGCCCGCGCATGCAGTCGTGAATGCAGCCGGGCTGTTCGAAGATTTCCTTCAGCATGAAGTGCGGATAACCGCCCTTCTCCAGCTGGCCGAGATTGAGCGCTACCGTCTTTACCTCGTGCGGACATTCCACATTCTTCAGGTTAACAACCTTCAGCTTCTCTCCCCGACGGATGAGGGCAATCTCTTCGTCTTCCAGATACACCACCTTATCCGTGTATTCCACAATCGGCGTGGCATCCGAAGCCAGGAAAAACTCTCCTTCACCGATGCCCACCACCAGCGGACTGCTCTTGCGTGCAGCGATTATCCCATCCGGATTGTCCTTGTCGAGCACCGCAATGGCATACGCCCCAATCACTTCCTGCAAGGCAAGTTGCACCGCCGTCAGCAGGTCAATATGGTTTGTCACCTGAATGTATTCAATGAGCTGTACCAGCACCTCGGTATCAGTGCTGCTTTTAAATACATAACCTTTGGCTTGAAGTTTTTCTTTAAGGACGGCGTAGTTTTCAATAATGCCGTTATGGATGAGGGCGAGGCGTTCGGAAGAGGAATAATGGGGATGGGCATTGACGGAACAAGGTTCTCCATGAGTAGCCCAACGTGTATGTGCAATACCAATGTTACCGGAAATATCTTTTTGAGCAACGAAAGTTTCAAGTTCCGAAACCTTACCTTTCGCTTTGTACACGTTCAACTGTCGGTTATCACTGATTAATGCTACCCCTGCACTATCATATCCACGGTACTCCAACCGCTTCAGACCTTTGATAAGAATGGGGTAGGCTTTCCTTTGACCTATATAGCCTACTATTCCACACATAATGTATCAGTATTTGATTTTGCGCTGCAAATATACATATTCTTAAGAACATAAAGTTAATCATTTTCACTATTTATTTATCAAAAGAATAGAAAAAAGTTGTTTTTACATCAAAAAGTTAAAGAAAGTATTATTTTAAAAGCAAAGGCTTAATTTATAAATCCAAATCAAACCGTCTGATTTTGATTTAGGATTAAAAGAAAACAGAGGGTGTTTTCTATCAATTCATAACTTCATCTTCTATCGCAGGAATTTTGCAAGAAAGAAGGCAGGAATACATATTAGCATTTTGCAATTAATACCATATATTTGCCGAACATTTTGAAACCACAAACAATATTATACAGCAATAAAGAAAGCTTATAATCATGAAACAAGAACTTTTTAACAACAAAACAAAAGCAGAGGATTACCAGCGACAGCCCAAACAGTTGGGCTTGTATGAGGCATCCCATGAGCACGATGCCTGCGGAGTAGGCATGCTGGTCAATATCCAGGGAGGAAAATCACATGAACTGGTAGAATCGGCATTGAAGGTACTGGAAAACATGCGCCACCGTGGAGCGGAAGGGGCGGACAACAAAACCGGAGACGGTGCCGGCATCATGCTGCAGATACCGCACGAATTCATTCTGTTGCAGGGCATTCCCGTTCCCGAGAAGGAAAATACGGCACCGGCCTGCTTTTCCTTCCCAAAGACGGAAAAGACCAGGCTGTCATCTTGAGCGTCATTATCGAAGAGATTGAAAAGGAGGGATTGACCCTGATGCATCTGCGCAACGTGCCCACTTGCCCCGAAATATTTGGGAGAAGCGGCTCTTGCCAACGAACCGGACATCAAGCAAATTTTCATCACCGGATTTACGGAAAGCGAAACCGCCGACCGCAAACTCTATATAATAAGGAAAAGGATAGAGAACAGAATACGCAAGTCGGACATCCCCACCCGCGAGGATTTCTACATCGTCTCGCTCTCTACGAAGAACATCGTCTACAAGGGCATGCTCTCTTCTTTGCAGTTGCGCAACTACTTCCCCGACCTCACCAACAGCTACTTCACCAGCGGGCTGGCATTGGTGCACTCCCGTTTCAGCACCAACACTTTCCCCACCTGGGGACTGGCACAGCCTTTCCGCCTGCTGGCACACAACGGCGAAATCAATACCATCCGCGGCAACCGCGGCTGGATGGAAGCCCGTGAGAGTGTACTCTCCTCTCCCGCCCTGGGAGACATCCGGGAGATACGCCCCATCGTGCAACCGGGCATGAGCGACAGTGCCTCACTGGACAATGTGCTCGAGTTTCTCATCATGTCGGGCCTGAGCCTGCCGCACGCCATGGCCATGCTCGTACCGGAATCCTTCAACGAAAAGAATCCCATCAGCGAAGATTTGAAAGCTTTCTATGAATACCACTCCATCCTGATGGAGCCGTGGGACGGACCGGCGGCACTGCTTTTCAGCGACGGGCGCTATGCAGGCGGCATGCTCGACAGGAACGGACTGCGCCCTGCACGCTACCTGATTACGCAGGGCGGCATGATGGTAGTGGCCAGCGAAGTCGGCGTGATGGATTTCGAGCCGGGAGACATCAAGGAAAAAGGACGCCTGCAACCGGGCAAGATACTGCTTATAGACACCGAGAAAGGCGAAATATATTATGACGGCGAACTGAAGAAACAACTTGCCGAAGCCAAACCATACCGCACTTGGCTGGCCGGCAACCGCATCGAGCTGGACGAACTGAAAAGCGGTCGCAAAGTCTCCCATAGCGTGGAGAACTACGACAGCATGCTGCGCATCTTCGGCTACTCCAAAGAAGACGTGGAACGGCTGATTGTCCCGATGTGTACCACCGGTGCCGAACCCATCAACTCCATGGGCAATGACACCCCGCTGGCAGTACTCTCGGACAAGCCGCAACTACTGTACAACTATTTCCGCCAGCAGTTTGCCCAAGTCACCAACCCTCCTATCGACCCGATACGCGAAGAACTGGTAATGTCGCTGACCGAATACATCGGAGCCGTAGGCATGAACATACTGACACCCAGCGAAAACCATTGCAAGATGGTGAGGTTGAACCATCCCATCCTGAACAACGCCCAGCTGGATATTCTCTGCAACATCCGGTACAAAGGCTTCAAGACCGTGAAACTGCCCCTGCTCTTCGAAGTGACAAAAGGGTGCCAGGGATTGCAGGAAGCATTGGCAACCCTCTGCAAGCAGGCAGAAGAATCCGTCAACGAAGGAGTGAACTACATCGTGCTTTCCGACCGCGACGTAGACGCCGCCCATGCCGCCATTCCGTCACTGCTTGCCGTGTCGGCGGTACACCACCATCTTATCTCCGTGGGCAAACGGGTGCAGACGGCACTGATTGTAGAAAGCGGCGAAATCCGCGAAGTGATGCACGCCGCACTGCTGCTGGGCTTCGGAGCCAGCGCACTGAATCCGTATATGGCTTTTGCCGTCATCGACAAACTGGTGAACGAAAAGGAAATACAGCTCGACTACGCCACTGCCGAAAAGAAATATATCAAGTCCGTCTGCAAAGGCTTGTTCAAGATTATGAGCAAGATGGGCATCAGCACCATCCGTTCTTACCGGGGCGCGAAAATTTTCGAGGCCGTAGGACTGAGCGAGGAGTTGAGCAATGCCTACTTTGGCGGACTGAGTTCACGCATCGGAGGCATACGCCTGGATGAAGTGGCACGCGACGCCATCGCCTTCCACAAGGAAGGGATGGAGGTTCTTAAAACGAAGGGGAAGCGGAGCTATTGCCGAACCGCGGACTGTATGCCTTCCGCAAGGATGGTGAGAAGCACGCCTGGAACCCGGAAACCATCAGCACACTGCAACTTGCCACACGCCTGGGAAGCTATAAGAAATTCAAGGAGTTCACTGCCATGGTAGACAGCAAGGAATCTCCCATCTTCCTGCGCGATTTCCTCGACTTCCGCCGCGCTCCTATCAGCATAGACCGGGTGGAACCGGTAGAGAACATCGTACAGCGCTTTGTCACCGGCGCCATGTCCTACGGCTCCATCAGCCGCGAAGCCCACGAAGCCATGGCTATTGCCATGAACAAGCTGCATGGCCGGAGCAATACGGGCGAAGGAGGCGAAGACCGGGCACGCTTCATGCCGCGCGAAGACGGCACCAGTCTGCGCAGCGCCATCAAGCAGGTGGCCTCAGGACGTTTCGGTGTCACCGCAGAATATCTGGTGAATGCGGACGAAATACAGATAAAGATTGCCCAAGGCGCCAAGCCGGGCGAAGGTGGGCAGCTGCCGGGCTTCAAAGTGGATGAAGTGATTGCCAAGACACGCCACTCCATTCCGGGCATCTCGCTGATTTACCCCCCCACCCCACCACGACATTTACTCCATCGAAGACCTGGCACAGCTCATCTTCGACCTAAAGAACGTGAACCCACGGGCAAAAATCAGCGTGAAGCTGGTGGCAGAAAGCGGTGTGGGCACCATTGCCGCCGGTGTGGCAAAGGCAAAGGCCGATTTGATAGTCATCTCGGGTGCAGAGGGCGGTACGGGAGCCTCTCCTGCATCATCCATCCGCTATGCCGGCATCTCGCCCGAACTCGGCTTGAGCGAAACGCAGCAGACACTGGTGCTGAACGGCCTGCGCGGACAAGTGATGCTGCAAGTGGACGGACAGCTCAAAACAGGCCGCGACATCATACTGATGGCAATGCTCGGAGCCGAAGAATTCGGTTTCGCCACCAGTGCCCTGATTGTACTGGGTTGCGTAATGATGCGCAAATGTCACCAGAACACCTGCCCCAGTAGGGGATGGCGACACAGACGGAGAACTGCGCAAACGCTTCCGCGGACGCAGCGAGTATCTGGTGAACTTCTTCACGTTCCTGGCGCAGGAAGTACGCGAATACCTGGCGGAAATCGGTGTGGAACGCCTGGATGACATCATTGGACGCACAGACCTTATCGTCCGCAAGCCGGATGACGGAATCAGGAAACATCAGTTGATAAGCTTCGACAAACTACTGGCACGCGTAGACAACGAAGCCGCCATCCACCACGTCACCGACCAACAGCATGGCATCGACCATGTGAAAGATGTAGAGATGCTACATGCCGCCGCCGAAGCCGTAGAGAACCAGAAGGAAATCTCGCTGGAGTACACCATCGCCAATACCGACCGTGCCTGCGGCGCCATGCTCTCTGGTGTCATTGCCGCAAAATACGGAGAAAAAGGGTTGCCCGAACATACGCTGAACGTGAAGTTCAAAGGCTCCGCCGGGCAGAGTTTCGGGGCATTCCTTGTCCCGGGTGTCAACTTCAAGCTGGAAGGCGAGGCCAACGATTATCTGGGCAAAGGTCTGAGTGGCGGACGCATCGCAGTCCTGTCCCCCAGTACGGAGCAACTTCGAGGCGGAGAAAAACACGATTGCAGGCAACACCCTGCTTTATGGCGCCACAAGCGGTGAAGTTTACATCAACGGCCGTGCAGGCGAGCGCTTTGCCGTCCGCAACTCCGGTGCCACAGCCGTAGTGGAGGGTGTAGGCGACCACTGCTGCGAGTATATGACCGGCGGGCGCGTGGTAGTACTCGGACAGACGGGACGCAACTTTGCCGCAGGCATGTCCGGCGGTGTGGCCTACGTATGGAACCGGGACGGCAACTTCGACTATTTCTGCAACATGGAAATGGTAGAACTGAGTCTCATCGAAGAGGCCTCCTACCGCAAGGAACTGCACGAGCTCATCCGCCAGCACTACCTGTACACCGGTTCCAAACTGGCACGCACCATGCTCGATGACTGGCCACGCTATGCCGACCAGTTCATTCAGGTAGTCCCTATCGAATACAAAAAAGTGCTGCAAGAGGAGCAGATGCAGAAATTGCAACAGAAGATTGCAGAAATGCAACGCGATTATTGAATCGCGAATTAATAATGAAATAATGAAAGACTGAGGAAATTCCCCTTTCATTCTTTAATTCTTTAACTTTTTAATTTGTTCATCATGGGAGATCCAAAAGCATTCCTCAATATCCCCCGCCAAGAGGCGGGTTACCGTCCGATACACGAACGTATCACAGACTTCAGCCAAGTGGAACAGACACTGAACAGCCACGACCGCAAGCTCCAGGCCTCGCGCTGTATGGACTGCGGTGTACCCTTCTGCCACTGGGCATGTCCGCTGGGCAATAAAGACCCGGAATTCCAAGACGCGCTCTACCGGGGCAAATGGCGCGAAGCCTATCAAATACTGAACAGTACGAATGATTTTCCGGAATTTACGGGACGCATCTGCCCTGCCCTTTGCGAGAAGTCGTGCGTACTGAAACTCTCGTGCAACGAACCGGTCACTATCCGCGAGAATGAAGCCGCCATTGCCGAGGCTGCTTTTCGCGAGGGCTACATCAGCCCCCCTCCAGCCCGAACGCAACGGAAAGAAAGTAGCCGTCATCGGCGCCGGCCCTGCCGGATTGAGCGTTGCCGTACGGCTGAACGCCAAAGGTTACGAAGTTACCCTATTCGACAGCAAACCGATGCCGGGAGGACTGCTGCGCTATGGCATCCCCAACTTCAAGCTGGACAAAGCCGTCATCGACCGCCGCATGAAAATCCTCGAGGCCGAAGGTATCTTGTTCAAGATGGGAGTCCATGTCGATGTGCAGAAACTGCCCGTCGGATTCGATGCCTACGCCATTTGTACCGGTACGCCCACCGCCCGCGACCTCTCCATTCCGGGCAGGGAGCTGAAAGGCATCTACTTTGCCCTCGACATGCTGGCACAGCAGAACCATATTCTGGATGGAGATACCTTCCCGAAAGACCAGCTCGTCAACGCCCGCGGCAAACGGGTACTCGTCATCGGCGGCGGCGATACCGGGTCTGACTGTATAGGCACCAGCATTCGCCAGGGAGCCGTCAGCGTAACCCAGATTGAAATTATGCCCCAACCGCCCATAGGACACAACCCGGATACTCCCTGGCCGCAATGGCCCGTCGTACTGAAAAACCACCAGCAGCCACGAAGAAGGCTGTACCCGTCGATGGTCCCTCGCCTCTACCCGGTTCATCGGGAAGAATGGCAAGGTATGCGGTGTGGAAGTGGAAGAAGTGGAGTGGCTTCCGGCAACAGACGGTAACCGCCCTACCATGAAATCTACGGGTAAGAAAGAGGTCATCGAAGCCGATATGGTGCTTCTTGCCATGGGTTTTCCCTCAAAGCCCCGGAGCAACCCGAAGTTTTGCAGAGAACGTATTCGTGGCAGGCGATGCCGCCCACGGCGCCAGCCTCGTAGTACGTGCCTTGGCCGACGGACGACGAGTGGCAACAGAGATAGACCGTTACCTCGAACCTCTAAAAGAAAACCAAGAAATGATTTCCCTTTCTTTAATTTTTAACCTTTAATTTTTTAATTCTCATGTGTGGAATAGCAGGAATCTTCAACATACAGTCGCAAACTCCTGAATTGAGAAACAAAGCGCTACGGATGGCGCAGAAAATCCGTCATCGCGGACCGGACTGGAGTGGTATCTACGTAGGCGGCTCCGCCATCCTCGCCCACGAACGCCTCTCCATTGTCGACCCGGAATCCGGTGGACAACCCTTGTATTCACCCGACCGCAAACAGGTGCTTGCCGTCAATGGCGAGATTTACAACCATCGCGACATCCGTGCCCGCTATGCCGGAAAATACGCCTTCCAGACCGGTTCCGACTGCGAAGTCATCCTTGCCCTTTACAAAGACAAAGGCGTCCGCTTCCTCGAAGAGCTGAACGGCATCTTCGCCTTCGCCCTCTATGATGAGGAGAAAGACGATTTCCTCATTGCCCGCGACCCCATCGGAGTCATACCTTTATATATAGGCAGGGATAAGGACGGCAAAATATACTGCGCCAGCGAGTTGAAAGCCCTCGAAGGGTTCTGTGATGAATACGAACC
>ENA-OQCV01000393-OQCV01000393.1-human-gut-metagenome-genome-assembly--contig:-NODE-393-length-12119-cov-2.575217_pt1 | contig 12119 bp, 16 predicted proteins | sample MGYA00242766_ERZ504592 | MGnify/ENA primary metagenome ERZ504592 (study PRJEB26092, sample SAMD00036315) | human gut metagenome | host: Homo sapiens | study: EMG produced TPA metagenomics assembly of...
TCTCTCATGATGTAGCTGTCTTCTTCCGAACTACTTCCCCATATCTTCCAGTGTGATTTCTTGATCTTTCTCCCAGTCGTCATCACAAATGAAGAAAGAGGTCATCTGGTCATCTTTATATCCTGCCGCTTTCAATATCGCTTCGTGCAAATCAAAGAAAGTTGCTTCCGAGTCTATCTTTATTTCTCTTATAAAATCATTGACTTCGTCAGAGATTATTGTAAATCTGTAAATCATATATTTTACTGTATATACTATATAACTTTTTTTTCCGTGCAGTAAAGTTATAAAAAATCTTTGTTATCTGATGATACCTCTTTGAGAATTTTCTATGAAAGAAATAATATATTCTATTTCTTTGCTCATAGGTATTTCTTTGCGTACTTGTTCCAAGGCATCGGTAACGTTCATACCATTTGATAAATAATGCGATAGGTGTTGTGTATATTCTCTATTAGTTCATTAGAGAATCCGCGGCGGCGGAGTCCTACGATATTGATTCCTGCGTAGGCAATGGGTTCGCGCCCTGCTATAATATAAGGAGGAATGTCCTTGCTGAAACGTGAACCGCCCTGTACCATTACATAACCGCCTACCCGGCAGAATTGGTGCATCAATACGGCGCCGCTGATAATGGCGTTATCATCAATGATAATTTCACCTGCCATCTTGGTGGCATTGCCTATGATGCAACCGCTGCCTATGATGGCATCATGTGCTACGTGTACCCCTTCCATCAACAGGTTGTTACTGCCCACTATGGTTTTGCCTTTAGCCGCTGTACCACGATTGATGGTTACATTCTCGCGAATGGTGTTGTTATCACCTATTTCGGCAGTCGTTTCTTCACCGCGGAATTTCAAATCCTGGGGAATAGCGCCTATAACAGCTCCCGGAAAAATGGTGTTGCCGTTCCCTATGCGTGAGCCATACAGTATATTGGCGTTAGGCATGATTGTGTTGTTATCGCCGATAACTACATTCTTGTCGATAAACACAAAAGGACCGATTTCTACATTCTCACCAATTCTTGCCTCGGGATGTATATATGCTAATGGACTAATCATGTTGTTTTTTTAGTGGTTATTTATTTTTTTCACTATTTGTGCCATAAACTCGGCTTCGCAGTACTACTTTCTCGCCTACAAATCACATATCCTTTCATTGTGGAGATGCCCCGGCGGATAGGAGCCAACAATTCAACACGGAACAATAAAGTGTCTCCCGGCACTACTTTCTGACGGAACTTCACTCCGTCTATCTTCATGAAGTAGGTGGAGTACCTTTCGGGTTCATCCACTGAGTTCAAAACAAGCAGACCGCCGCATTGTGCCATGGCCTCTACTTGAAGTACACCAGGCATGACAGGTTCCTGCGGAAAAGTGTCCCTGGAAGAAAGGTTCGTTGGCTGTTACGTTCTTGACACCTACGATGTAGTTGGCACCTATCTCAATTACTTTATCTACCAGTTGGAACGGATAGCGGTGCGGCAACAGTTCACGGATGCGGTTTACATCCATAATGGGTTCGCGGTTGCAGTCGTAAGTAGGGGCCTGTATCTCGTGCAGACGGATTTCCTTACGCATCTGGCGGGCAAACTTGTTGTTGATGGTATGTCCCGGACGTGTGGCAATGATACGTCCCTTGATGGGCTTGCCAATCAGAGCCAGATCACCGATAACGTCCAGCAGTTTATGGCGGGCGCATTCGTTGGGCCATACCAGCGGTTTGTGGTTGATGTAACCCAACTGCTTGGCGTCCATGTGAGGCACGCCCATTACGTCGGCAAGCTTGTCGTAGGCATCCTGCGGCATTTCACGTTCATAGATAACAATGGCGTTGTCCAGGTCGCCGCCTTTGATAAGTCCGGCTTGCAACAGCGGTTCTATCTCGCGTACAAATACGAAAGTGCGGCTGGCGGCTACTTCATCCTTGAACTTTGCCATATCTTCCAATGTGGCAAACTGGTTGGGGATGATGGTCGAGTCGTAGGATACCAGTACGTTCAGACTGAAGTTTTCATCGGGCAATACGATGATGGATGAGCCGGTGGCATCGTCACGGAATTCAATCTTGGATTTGATGATATAGAAATCCTTTACGGCACTTTGTTCCACCGTACCTACACGTTCTATTTCGTTGACATAATACTGGGCACTTCCATCCAGGATAGGAAATTCCGGACCGTTCACCTGAATAAGGCAGTTATCTATGCCCAAAGCGTAAAGCGCAGCCATGCCGTGCTCTACGGTACTTATCTTAACCCCGTTTTTGGAAAGCACGGTGCCGCGTGTCGTTTCGGTCACGTTATCGGCAACAGCGTCAATGATAGGCTGACCTTCCAGGTCGGTACGCTGAATCTTATATCCGTGGTTGTCCGGAGCAGGGTTGAAAGTAACAGTCAGATCAAGTCCAGTGTGAAGACCTTTCCCACTGAGTGAAAAGCTGTCTTTCAGAGTCTTTTGTTTCAACATTGGTTACTTATTTAATTGGTTTTTTAATTCATCGAGTTCTTTGCGGAGCGCATTCAACTCAAAGTACATATCCGGCAGCTTGCGGAATACGGACTGTGACTTGAAGTAGGGCTTCACTTCCATAGGCGGCGTACCTATTAATACACTGCCTTCTTTAATACTGCTGGGAACACCGGATTGTGCGCCAAGGTTCACTTTGTTTCCGATGTGGATGTGTCCGGCTATACCCACCTGACCGCCAAACATACACCATTCGCCTACTTTGGTGGAACCGGCTATGCCCACTTGGGCCGCCATTACCGTATGCGAACCGATTTCATCATTATGTGCCACCTGCACCAGATTATCCAGTTTTACACCGCTGTGAACGATAGTCGCTCCCATCGTGGCACGGTCTACACACGTATTGGCGCCGATTTCCACATTGTCTTCCAATAGGGTGATTCCGATTTGGGGAATCTTTTCATACCCTTCGGGAGTGGGGGCGAAACCGAAACCGTCTGCACCGATAACGCAACCGGAGTGCAGGATGCAGTGGTTTCCTACCCGGCAATCGTGGTAGATGGTGGAGTTAGCGTAAATAATACAGTCATTGCCCACTTTGGCACCGCTGCCAATCGTGACGTGCGGATGAATGACCGTATTGTCTCCCACCTCTGCGTATTCGCCAATGCAGGCAAAAGGCGCAATGTAAACATCCTTGCCAATTTTAGCTGTCTCGGCAACAAAGGCCAGAGAGTCAATTCCCACCCGCTTTGGCTTGCTTTGCTCATAAAGATTTAGCAATTTAGCAAGACTTTCATACGCATTGTCCACTTTAATCAGGGTGGCTTTCACTTCTTGTTCCGGAACAAAGTCCTTGTTTACCAGAACAATGCTTGATTGGGTTTCGTATATGTAGGGGGTATATTTGGGGTTGGATAGAAAGGAGATGGCTCCCGGTATTCCCTCTTCGATTTTCGCAAAGGTGTGAACGGTAGCATTCTCGTCTCCAACAATTTCTCCTTGGATAAATGTTGCAATTTGTTTAGCAGAGAACTCCATGTCTTATTCTTGTTAGATGGTTTCAAAACGCAAATAACGGACTTTTTTTTGATATTTCCTTGTCCTGAGGTGAATATTTTATACTTATCTATGCAAACGTTGGTAGCATAAGTAGTACTTTTTTACTTTCTTGGACAGAAGAGAGATATTGAGCATATCCGATGCTTCGGCAATATTCTTGATGCTGCCGTCGTTGTAGAGGATGTCAATACTGTCATCTGCCTCGTCGTACATATTCTTCTCGATGCTGGGGGTAGAGATGAAATATCTCGCTTCGGAGAGAGGGATGTTCAGTTGTTCACTGATTTGCAAAGTTAGTTCTTTTTTCCGTTCCTCACTAATAGGTTCGGTAGAAATCTCGACTTTGAAGATGTTTCGGTTAATCATGCCGGCGCTCAAGGTGGACAAAACCTTGTCCGAATGGCGGCTCCATACCTTGAGGGCAGTCCAGATGTCATTATCGTCCAACTGAATGAAATTCTCCAAACATTCGGGATTGTTGTAGAATGCCTCCCGGCTGATGTCGTTGTATAGAAAGAATTTCAAGGCGGGTGAGGCAAAGAGGTCTATGCCGCGGCTTGCCAGTTCCTTGGCGCGGAGCAGGGTGCTAATCAGCATTTTCTCGTAGGCAACGGAGGTTTTGTGCAGATAGACTTGCCAGTACATCAGGCGGCGGGCAGTGAGGAAGTTCTCAATAGAATAGATGCCTTTGGACTCTACTACCAGGTGGTCATCCTTTACATCCAGCATCTTGATAATGCGGGCGGAGCCAATGTTGCCTTCGGTCACTCCGGTATAGAAGCTGTCGCGGCGCAGGTAGTCCAGGCGGTCCATATCCAGTTGCCCGCTTACCAGTTGGTGCAGGAAGCGCTTGGGGTATTCATCCTTGAAAATTTGAATGGCGAGTGTCAACTGTCCGTTCATTTCCTTGTTGATACGTTCCATCAGCATCAAGGAGATGTCTTCGTGGGAGACGCCCTGCACGATGGTATTTTCCAGTACGTGGGAGAAGGGGCCGTGGCCGATGTCGTGCATCAGGATAGCGGCTTCCACAGCTTCGGCTTCGCTGTCGAAGATAAAGTTTCCTTTGGTGGCAAGTTGCTGGATGGCCTCACTCATCAGGTAGAAGGCTCCCAAAGAGTGTTGGAACCGTGTATGCTGCGCACCGGGATATACGACAGAGGACAACCCCAGTTGCTTGATACGGTTTAGACGTTGCAAAAGAGGATGTCGTACAACATCGTACAACAACCCCTTTGGTATGTTGATGAACCCGAAGACAGGGTCGTTGATAATCTTTCTTTCGAACATTAAGCGTTAGTCGTTAATCACTTTTTTCCAACTCTTCCGCCATCTGTGCCTGCACTTCTTGGGCTGCTTTTCGGCTGGCGGCGGCGAAGTTCTCTGTCTTGTCCACGTAGATGATGCCACGGCTGGAGTTGACAATCAGGCCGCAAGTCTTGTTCATGCCATACTTGCAGACTTCTTCCAGGGAGCCGCCTTGTGCGCCTACGCCGGGAACCAATAGGAAGTGTTCGGGAACAATCTTGCGGATATCTTCGAAGGCGCGGCCTTGTGTGGCGCCTACTACGTACATCATCTGTTCGTCACTGGCCCACTCCTGGGATTTGCGGAGCACTTTTTCGAAGAGGCGTTCGCCGTTGGTGTCTTCCGTCAGCTGGAAGTCGTGCGAGCCTTTGTTGCTGGTCAACGCAAGCAGGATTACCCATTTGCCTTCGTACGTAAGGAACGGGGTCACACTGTCTTCGCCCATGTAGGGAGCTACGGTTACGGAATCTATATCCAGCTCTTCGAAGAAGGTACGGGCATACATGGCAGAGGTGTTCCCGATGTCACCGCGTTTGGCGTCGGCGATGATGAATTGGTCGGGATAGTTCTGCTTGATGTAGTTTACGGTTTTCTCGAAAGCTATCCAGCCTTTCACGCCCATGCTCTCATAAAATGCCAGATTGGGCTTGTAGGCGATGCAGAGGTCGGCAGTAGCGTCGATGATGGCTTTGTTGAAAGCGAATATAGGGTCTTCCTCTTTTCAGAAGATGTTCGGGTATTTTCTTGATGTCGGTGTCAAGACCTACGCAAAGGAATGACTTCTTGCGCTTGATGTTCTCGAATAATGCTGTTTGTTCATATATTTTTTAGTTACGGGTTACTTATCACTGCCTTACAGTTCGCTCTCTTTCAGTCTTTCTGCATTTTCCGCCACAATCAGGTGGTCGATGCAGTCTTGGATGTCTCCGTCCATGAAGGCGGCGAGATTGTAGATGGTGTAGTTGATGCGGTGGTCCGTGATGCGTCCTTGCGGATAGTTGTAGGTGCGTATCTTGGCGGAGCGGTCGCCAGTGCTGACCATCGTCTTACGCTTGGAGGCGATGTCGTCGATGTACTTCTGGTGTTCCTTATCGTAGATGAAGGTACGCAAGCGCGAGAGGGCGCGTTCCTTGTTCTTGGGCTGGTCGCGCGTCTCGGTACATTCGATGAGGATTTCTTCGACTATGCCTGTGTTGGGATTCTTCCAGTTGTAGCGCAGGCGCACGCCGGATTCCACCTTGTTCACGTTCTGACCGCCGGCACCACCGCTTCGGAAGGTGTCCCACTTGATTTCACCTTCGTTGATAACTACGTCGAACTCTTCGGCTTCGGGAAGCACGGCTACGCTGGCGGCTGAGGTGTGTACCCGTCCTTGCGTTTCTGTGGCCGGTACGCGCTGCACGCGGTGCACGCCCGATTCATATTTCAGTGTGCCGTATACATTGTCGCCCGTCACGGAGCAGACAATTTCCTTGAAACCGCCGGCTGCACCTTCGTTGGCGCTGGATATCTCCATTTTCCATCCCTTGGATTCGCAATACTTGGTGTACATGCGGAAGAGGTCGCCGGCAAAGATTGCCGCTTCGTCACCACCCGTGCCGCCACGAATTTCGAGGATGGCATTACGGCCATCCTGCGGGTCGGCGGGGACGAGCAGCAGCTTTATCTGCTCTTCCAGTTCCGGTTGGCGGGCTTGGCAGGCATCCAGCTCTTCGCGTGCCATTTCCCGCATCTCCTGGTCTGTTTCGTTGGCGATAATTTCTTTGGCTTCTTCTATGCCGCCCAGTACTTGCATGTACTCTTTGCGGGCATTCATCAGGTCGCCCAGTTCTTTATATTCTTTGGTGAGCTTGACGTAACGCTTCTGGTCCGCAATCACTGCCGGGTCTGTAATCAAGGTCGACACTTCTTCGAAGCGGGCGACAAGCCCTTCCAGCTTTTCGAGTATGGTATTGTTGTCTGCCATATATTTAATACTTGAACTCTCCGAATTCGCTCTTGATAATCAGTTCTTTCTTGTCGCTTTCTTCCACGCGGCCTACAATCTGTGCATCGATGTTGAAACTCTTCGAAATAGCAATCACCTCTTCTGCATGTTCGGGAGAGAGGTACACTTCCAGGCGATGCCCCATATTGAACACCTTGTACATTTCGCTCCAGTCCGTATCGCTCTGCTCCTTGATGGTCTTGAACAACGGTGGAACGGGGAAGAGATTGTCTTTGATGACACGGCAGTTGTCTCCCACAAAGTGCAGTACCTTGGTTTGTGCGCCGCCCGAGCAGTGTACCATACCGTGGATTTCGGGGACGGAGCGCATCGAGCAGCTTCTTAACTACCGGTGCGTAGGTGCGGGTCGGGGGAAAGTACCAGCTTTCCTGCATCCAGCGGACTGTCTTCGACACTGTCTGTCAGTTTTAGCTTGCCACTGTATACCAGCTCTTCGGGTACAGCCTTGTCATAGCTTTCAGGGTATTTCTCTGCCAGGTATTTGGAGAATACATCGTGGCGTGCGCTGGTCAGTCCGTTACTGCCCATACCGCCATTGTATTCTTTCTCATAAGTAGCCTTTCCGTAAGATGCCAGACCTACAATCACATCGCCCGGACGGATATTGGCATTGTCTATAACATCTGAGCGCTTCATGCGGCAGGTCACTGTCGAGTCTACGATAATGGTACGTACAAGGTCGCCCACGTCGGCTGTTTCGCCACCGGTGGCATAAACGCCTACACCCATTTCACGGAGTTCGGCAAGCAGTTCGTCCGTACCGTTGATGATGGCGGAGATTACTTCGCCGGGAATGAGCAGCTTGTTGCGTCCGATGGTGGAAGATACCAGAATGTTGTCTACCGCACCCACACAAAGCAGGTCGTCGATGTTCATAATCAGTGCATCTTGTGCAATGCCTTTCCACACACCCAGGTCGCCGGTTTCCTTCCAGTACATATAGGCAAGACTGGACTTGGTGCCTGCTCCATCGGCATGCATAATGTTGCAATACTCCGGGTCACCGCCCAAAATGTCGGGGATAATTTTGCAGAAAGCCTGCGGGAAAATACCTTTGTCGATATTCTTGATGGCGTTGTGCACATCTTCCTTTGATGCGCTGACGCCTCGCATCATGTATCGTTGATTACTCATGAGATAATAGGTTTGTTCAATTGAATGTGCAAAGATACATCTAATCTTCTACAACACAAAGCGAGGCACAAAGTTTCTCGCCTTTGTGCCTCGCTATAGAGTTGTGTATTTATCAGAATTGTACCTGGGGAGCTTGTTCCGCTCCTTCTGCCGCTTCGAAATAAGCTCGTTTCTCAAAACCGAAGAGACCGGCAAGGATATTCTTGGGGAAACGGCGAATGGCTGTATTGAAGTTCTTGGCTGCATTGTTGAAGTTGGTACGTGCTACGTTGATACGGTTTTCCGTACCTTCCAGCTGTGCCTGCAGTTCCAGGAAATTCTGATTTGCTTTCAAGTCCGGATAGTTTTCTGTGATGGCAAGCAATTTACCGAGGGCGGAAGTCACCGCACCTTGTGCTTTCTGATATTCAGCCAGCTTTTCCGGAGTAAGGTCTGCAGCATCCACTTTGATTTGAGTGGCTTTGCTGCGGGCTTCTACTACACCTTCCAGTGTTTCCTTCTCGTGCGTGGCATATCCTTTCACGGTATTCACCAAGTTCGGAATCAGGTCGGCACGGCGTTGGTATTGGGTTTCTACGTTCGACCATTGTCCGCTGACATTTTCGTCCATGGTTACGAGTCCGTTATAGCCAGTTACCCCCCCAAATGGCGAGAAGAGCTATAACAACGATAATGATAATGGTTGATTTCTTCATACTTTTCATTTTTAGGCCTCACCTCCGATTCCTCTCCGATAGAGAGAGGGGAGGAGGGGAAGGCAGTTATTAATCATTTAATTATATTCTATGTAAACGTTTTATTTTCTTCCAGTATCCTCGAAGGTGTGTCAAAACGGTTGATGGCACACAGATGACACATCCTCGGCGTTAGAACCGGGAACCGGCTCCACCGCCACCTCCCATACCGCCTCCGAAGCTGCCGCCGCTGAAGCCTCCTCCGCCACCTCCGCCGAAGAGACCTCCACCACCGAAGATGACCGGACCACCTCCGCCTCCTCCCCGGTAATTTTCATCGTATGACTGCTGGCGGCGCACTACTTTATGTCCGCAATTGCGGCAGGTGTAGGTCACATCTTCCGTTTTCACTCCATTGCGGCGTGAGATGAGTACGCTGCTGCTACGTTGCAATTTATGTTGTCCGCAGTTGGGGCATTTGTTGGCAGCGCGTTGGGCAAGGATACCTATAATAGATGCCACTGCGAGGAAACCGATAAGCCCCAGTAGGATACCTCCTACGGAGAGGTCATCCTCCTCTTCCGTGTCATTCACCATAGTGCCGTCAAGACGTGAACAGACTGCCTTTACACCCGCTACCATTCCGGCATCCCAATTACCGTCTTTCAGATAGGGAATCATGTATTTGGTCTGTATGCGTTTGCAGATGGCATCAGGAAGGTCCCCTTCCAAGCCGTATCCCGTATAAAACTGGATGCAGCGTTGGTCGGTTACCAGCGAATGACCAAACCGTTGTTTTTCTCTTTTTTTCCCTACTCCCCATTCATTGAGCAGCTGATGTGAGAAATCAAAACAGTCTTCTTGTCCGATGGAGGGAACAACGGCAACTACCGTTTCAATACCAGTCTGCTGCTCCAATGCATAGAGCATACGGTCTATATTGTCACATGCCTCCGTTGATAGGATTCCGGCTGGGTTGCACACATAGCGTGTCTTGTCCTGAAGGTGTACTTTAGGAATATTCTTAGTGGTGTAGACTTCTTGTGCCTGCAAGGATAAGAGCAGGCATAAGAAGGATGCTATAGAAATAAATCGTCTCATACTACCAATATTTGTTGCGGCGAAGATAGGAAAAATCACGTCAATGTATGTATTTCCCTACGAATTTCTTTACATGCTCGGTGTATTCCTGCGGATAATCCTTGTAAGACATGGCATGTGTGGCACCGGGTACAATCCATAATTCTTTGGGTTCGGGCTTGGCTTCATAGAGGGGATAAACCATCCACGTCGGTACAAAGGTGTCGGCATCACCGTGGATGAAGAGCATCGGCAAAGTACATTTCTTTACTTGCTCCAGGGCAGAAGCTTCGCGGAAGTCCCACCCGTACTCCTGCCGGCAAAGCCAGCTTGCAGTATGCAGTAGGGGGAAAGCGGGCAGTCCGAACTGTTCTTTCAACTCCCGCGAAACTCATCCCATACGCTTGTGTAACCGCAGTCTTCCACAAAACACTTGATGAATGGCTGTTGGTATTGTCCGTGTTCCACTTCGCCGGATACCATCATGGTGGTGGCGGCTCCCATGGAGATGCCGTGTACTACCATCTTTGTACTGCGGGACGCTATGCTGTCCGCATGGTTGCGTCCGAAAAGCTCATCGGCGGTCTCGGTCCATTGCAACACGTCGAGCCGGTCTTTCCAGCCCATCTGTACATGGTTCCCTTCGCTCATCCCGTGTCCGTAAAGGTCGGGCAGCAGGATGTTGAACCCCATCTCCTTGCTGTACAGATAGCCTATCATCAGCATGCGCACGGCATTATCCGTATATCCGTGTACGATGACTGCTGTTTTGAGGGTGGGGTGGGCGGCGGCAACGTAGAGTGCATGCAGCGTCTCTCCGCGGTCGTTCTCGATGTAGAAGTCCTTCAGTGCTCCTGCGGTCATCAGGCTATCCACCCAGGGGATGCAGTTCGGGATAGCGCTCGTACATGAAATCGTAGGATGCGGCTATGTTGCGGCTGCGTGAAACGAGGTCGTCCGGTTTCAGGGAATAGCCCAGCATATAGTACCCTCCGCACAACAGTACGGTGCAGAGGGCAGCCAGACCGAGAATCGAATATTTTATGGCTTCTTCATTATTTATTCCAAATTTCCCATTGCAGCAAAGGCCTGCAGCAGCAACATCTCCAGTCCGTTCTTGGTGACGGCTCCTTGTGCCTGGCCCTTTCTTCATGAAGAGGGTTTCGTTTGGATTATATAACAAATCGTAGAGCAAATTGGTTGGGAGTCAGTAGCTCGTAAGGAATGTTGGGGGCAGAAGTCCACTTTGGGATACATGCCTACTGGGGTACAGTTGACAATCACTGTGTACTCTTGCATGATTTCCGGTGTCAGTTCCTCATAAGTGAGGTATTTATCCTCTTTCTTGGCGCGTGATACGAAGGTACTTTTTATACCCAGGTTCTCCAGCCCGCGATATACGGCTTTCGATGCGCCGCCGGTGCCCAGAATCAAGGCTTTTTTGTGATGTGGTTGCAAAAGTGGTTCTATGGATTGTGTAAATCCTATGATGTCGGAGTTGTAGCCAACCAGTTTCACTTTGCCTTTGGGAAGGCGGATAATCTTAATGACATTGACGGCGCCTATCTTGGCCGTGTCTTTGTCCAGTTCGTCCAGGTAGGGGATGACTTGCTCCTTGTAAGGGATAGTCACATTCAGTCCACAGAGGTTGGGATTTTCCTCGATAACTTCCATGAAATCCTCGATACGTGGAATTTCGAAGTTTACATATTCTGCATCAATATTTTCTGCCTTGAATTTCTCATTGAAATATCCGATAGAAAGGAATGTTTCAACGGGTAACCTATTAAACCGTATTTCTGCATAATATTTTAGTTATTGATTGAACTATATTCGTTTGTTTATGGAGTACATTATTGGTCGGAAGTAGTTGAGGAGGTGATTACCGGTTCTTTGATGATAACAAAACCTCCGAATTGCAATCCGTTGTCTTTTCCGTTCAAACAGAACTTTCTGTCGAATACGGGTTTATTTTTTGATTTCCAGGTCAGTTTGCTAGAGAAGGTGATGACGTCTTGAGTACCATCGTTCCAGTCTATTATCACTTTTTCGTTATCGAATGTATCGTCGCCATTGAATTCTCCAAAAGTGAGAAAGTATTTGCCAGTTTCAAATTTCATTGTTTGCAGACCGTTGAAGTGTGCAAGGTAAGCTTTGGTTTGGTTTATAGGAACGTCCTTTTCATAAATTTTTCCATTATAGATTGCCTTGATTCCTTGCTTGGCAATGTTGCCGGGAGTTTTAGGATTCAACAAATCATTACCTTGAACATCTTGTACTGCGATATGCAGTTCGATAGGAGCAAAATCCCATATCATATCATCACTTCCCGAATCATCGCAAGCTGTGAAACCGGCAACGCAAAGGAGGGAAATA
>ENA-OQCV01000394-OQCV01000394.1-human-gut-metagenome-genome-assembly--contig:-NODE-394-length-12109-cov-3.354949_pt1 | contig 12109 bp, 10 predicted proteins | sample MGYA00242766_ERZ504592 | MGnify/ENA primary metagenome ERZ504592 (study PRJEB26092, sample SAMD00036315) | human gut metagenome | host: Homo sapiens | study: EMG produced TPA metagenomics assembly of...
TTTTTGTTAACTAAAAAAATCTTCATTTTGGGAGGTTTGTGTTTGTTTTAAATCTAAGAAATACAGTATGAATTTGAATTTTAGAAAGACAGCGCTGCTTGCGGGGATATGCTCGGTGTTCAGTCTGGGTTATGCTCCTCAGCTTTTCGCAGTATCATCGACGGATACCGTTGAGGCAGTGCAGCAAACAAAGAAAATTACGGGTGTCGTCAGTGATGCTATGGGCCCTATTATCGGTGCCAATGTATTGGAAAAAGGTACAACGAATGGTGTAATTACCGACATTGACGGTAACTTTGCCTTGAATGTGAAACCAGGAGCTACCATTGTAGTCTCCTTTATAGGCTATGTCAGCCAGGAAATAAAGATAACGAACCAGACAACAGTGAACATCACGCTGAAGGAAGACTCCGAGATGTTGGACGAAGTGGTGGTTGTGGGGTACGGTACGATGAAGAAAAGCGACCTTTCCGGTGCATTCCGTTTCCTATGAGTGAAGACAAGATTAAGGGTTCTATTATCACCAATCTCGACCAGTCCCTTCAAGGGCGTGCTGCCGGTGTGACGGCAGTCAGCACTTCCGGTGCTCCGGGTTCTTCCTCCTCTATCCGCGTACGTGGTCAGGCCACTATCAATGCTAATGCCGAGCCGTTGTATGTAATTGACGGTGTGATTGTACAGAGTCAGGGACAAAGCGGTTCATCTTATGGTTTGGGCGATGCACTGGGTAATGGCTCGGTTTCCACCATTTCTCCGCTTTCCACCATCAACCCTGCTGATATCGTCAGTATGGAAATTCTGAAAGATGCTTCGGCAACCGCCATTTACGGTGCGCAAGGTTCCAATGGTGTGGTTTTGATTACGACCAAACGTGGTAAGGCGGGTGAGGCTAAGTTTACTTATGACGGTATGTTTGCCGTTCAACGCCAGACAAAGCGTCTGGATATGATGAATCTGCGTGAGTATGCCACTTATTATAATGATTTGGCAAACATGGGTGAAATCTCTGACCCTAGTAATTATTATGCCGATCCTTCTCTGCTGGGAGTAGGTACAAACTGGCAGGACGCCATCTTCCAGACTGCTTTGCAGCATCAGCACCAGATTTCGGCACAAGGTGGTACAGAGAAGATACAATACTACGTATCAGCTTCCTATATGGATCAGGACGGTACCATCATCGGTTCAAACTTTAACCGTTACAGCTTTCGTGCCAACTTGGATGCCCAACTGAAGAAGTGGTTGAAACTCGGTTTGACCGCCACCTATACAGCAACGGGTGATGACCTGAAACTGGCAGACAGTGATGAAGGTTTGATTAACTACTCGTTGACCACTCTTCCTGATATACCTATCTATAATCTGGATGGCAGCTATGCCACCGTTGTTCGCGAAGGCTACACGAATCCTAACCCGATTGCCCTTGCCATGATGGATGACATTCTGCTGGACCGTCAGAAACTGACGGGTAATATTTTCTTTGAGGTTACTCCGATTAAAAATCTGGTATGGCATGCCGAATTGGGTTATGACATCAGTTCCAGCAAAGGTGAGCGCTACAAGCCGATGGTTGATTTGGGTGGATGGGTACGTTCCAGTAATGAAAGCAATATCCAGAAAAACAGCAGTACATTCTGGCAATTGAAGAACTATGTGACCTATTCCGGAAACATAGGCGACAAGCATCATTATACAGCCATGGTGGGTCAGGAGTGCTGGGAGTCCAGCTATGACTTCACGAGTGTGTTCAATAGCGGTCTGCCTTCGGATGAAGTGCACAATCCTGCCTTGGGTACGGGAACCCCGACTATCAATGCAGGTTTTGGAAGCTCGTCTATGGCATCTTTCTTTACACGTCTGACTTATAACTATGCCGACCGTTATCTGGGTACTTATACCTATCGTTATGACGGCTCTTCAAACTTCGGTCCCGAGAACCGTTGGGCAGGCTTCCATTCATTGGCTACTTCCTGGCGCTTTTCCAACGAAACGTTCTTTGAACCGTTGAAGAAGGTCATCAGTAACGGTAAGTTGCGTCTGGGATGGGGACAAACTGGTAATGCCAACATCGGTGGTTATGCTTGGGGTACATCCATGAGTCGTATGCCTTCCGGTCTGGGTATGGGGTATCGCCCCTCCAATATACCGAATACTTCCATCAAATGGGAGTCCCAGGAGCAATGGAACGTCGGTGTGGATTTGGGATTCCTGCACGACCGTATCAACCTGACGGTAGAGTGGTACAAGAAAACTTCCAGTGATATGTTGATGCCGTTGCAGTTGCCTTCTTATATGGGTACTTCCGGTAATGCCTCTTCTGCATTGGCTGCTCCGAAAGGTAACTATGGTGACATAGAGAATACCGGTTTTGAAATCTCTCTGAACACACATCCTATTACGGGTAAGTTTGAATGGGATTCTGACTTCCAGATTTCTTTCAACAAGAACAAACTGAAAGGATTGGCTGGTACAGCCAATGCGCAGATTGTGGGTTACGGACAGTGGACCGATGTAGTCAGTGTATCCAGTGTAGGCGAATCACTTTATAACTTCTATGGATTTGTTTGTGATGGTGTTTACAAGGACCTGGAGGATCTTCAGACTTCTCCGAAACCTGCCAAGTATCCGGCAAACGGTGTATTCGACCGTACCAATACCGTATGGGTGGGTGATGTGAAATATAAGGATATCAGTGGTCCTGACGGTGTGCCCGATGGCGTTATCGACGACTATGACAAGACCAATATCGGTTCTCCGATGCCTAAGTTTACTTTTGGCTGGACTAATACTTTCCGTTACAAGAACTTCGACTTGTCTGTTTTCATCAACGGTTCCTATGGCAACAAGGTGTACAACTACCTTTCCATGAAGCTGACACATATGAACTCTCCCTGGACTAACCAGCTGAATGCTGTAAACGGACGTGCACAGCTTGTTCCTATCAATCCGAACAAGGTCTACGAAGATGGAACGATGTGGTATAATGATGTGTCTAACGTCATGGTGGCAAACCCGGGAGCTTCCATTCCACGCGCCACTATCAATGACCCGAATGACAACGACCGTATCAGTGACCGTTATATTGAAGATGGTTCTTATATCCGTCTGAAGAACATCTCTTTGGGATATACTTTCCCGAAAAAATGACGATTGATAAACTGGGACTGAGCAACTTGCGTATCTATGCCAATATCCAGAACCTGCTGACCATTACCGGTTATGACGGCTATGACCCTGAAATTGGTGCCAGCACTTCAAGCGTCAATGTCTATGGTTTGGACAACGGACGTTATCCGTCTCCTACAGTTTATTCATTCGGCTTGAATGTTTCATTCTAACACTTTAAATTGAAGAAAACATGAAAATCAGATATATTAAATATTGGGCGTTTGCAGCTGTACTCGGTATGGGAACAGTTTCATGCGAGGATTTCCTGAACCGTCCTACCGAAGACAATTATAACGAATCGAACTTCTATCAGAATGACGAACAATGTGTGCAGGGGGTTAATTATCTTTATAACTCACCTTGGTATGACTTTCAGCGCGGTTTTATTAAAGTCGGTGAAATCTTGTCTGGAAACGTATACGAGGGAAACAGCCCTTACTTGAATTTTACGGTGAATGGTACGGATGAAAACCTTGTGAACATGTCCTATTCTCTATGGGCAGTGATTGGCCATGCCAATACTGTATATACTCGTTTGAAGACGGCAAATGCGTCAGAAGCAGTGAAAAATCAGTGTATGGGCGAGTGTCTGGCATGGAAAGCCATGGCTTACTTCTATTTGGTACGTAGTTTTGGCGCAGTACCCATTATCCATGATAATACGGACGAATTGAATTCCGGTAATTATAACTCCAAATTCAAAGTGGAGGCAGCAGATGTGTACGAATATATCATTATGACTCTGGAGAAAGCTATGGAGTTGCTTCCGGCCAGAGGTGAAACGGGACGTATTGACCGCTATTGTGCCGAAGGTCTTTTGGCTAAGGTGTATCTGACTAAGAGTGGCCTTTCCGGTACCCGCAATGCGGATGATTTGGCGAAAGCGGCAGAATATTCCAAGGATGTAATTAATAATTCCGGCCGTAACTTGCTGGCTAACTATTCCGATGTTTTCCGTTTGGCAAACAACAAGAATGAAGAGTGTCTCTTCTCCTGGCACTGGTCGGCAGGACGTGACCCCTGGACACAGCAGAATACGTTGCAGTCGGACTTGGCAATGGTGGGATTCGATGAATTTGGTGATTGCTGGGGTGGCTATGCAGGTCCGTCGGTTGATTTGCAGGATGCATTTGGAATTTCCGCTTTGGAAAGTCCTGAGACGCGTTCGGATACGGATACCCGTCGTAAGGCTACTATGATGATGGCAGGTGATGTATACGATTATTTCTGGCAGGACAAGGGCGGATTTGATTATCTGCGGTTTATTTATGATGCCGAATATGGTAAGGGAGGACCTAATGGCGATTACCAGTCTCCTACCGGTGCCAATCACGTGAAGCATCTCTATGGTAACAATAATGACCATGTATTGGGCTTGGGCGTATCGGCTGGTAATATGTACAGCGGCCTGGCAACCCATATCCTGCGCCTGTCCGATATCTATCTGGTATATGCCGAGGCGAAAATGGGACTGGCTACCTCTACTACAGACCAGAGTGCACTGGATGCTTTCAATGCAGTACGTGGCCGTGCCATTCCGGGAGTTACTCCGAAAACCTCCATTACTTGGGAGGACGTCTGGAAGGAACGCCGGCTGGAACTGGCTTGCGAAGGCGACCGTTGGTATGATTATGTACGTTTGGCATATTATGATTCCCAGCGTGCTATCAATGAGTTGAAGGCACAGCGCCGTGATGTTTATTATAGTCTGGGTACTACTTATAAGGCTTATTATGAAAACGGCAGTTGGACGGTGAATCCGGACGAGACCCGTTACAATCCGGATGCAAAGGCGCCGAATGTGACAGTCTCCAGCTTTACATTGCCGTTCCCGACAGAAGACGTGGTGTTCAATCCTAATTTGATGAAAGACCCGGTACACGTAGATGTACGTTCTGAATTCAGTTATTAATTTAATGCTTGAAAAGATGAAAAATAATAGATATACGAATTGGTTCTTCGCGGCAGCTGTTGTTGTAGCAGGCTTTTCCATGGCGGCTTGTGAGGATGAACCGGATAAATATGAAGTGGCAGGGGGTAAAGCCTACCTTGAAATATGTTCGTGTCCCTGATCCGGCAGCGGCAGACTCTTTGCTGACGGGGGCTTATATGGCGAATACGATTTGTCTGGTCGGTGAGAATCTGCGGAGTGTTTACGAGCTCTATTTCAATGACCAGAAGGCGATACTTAATACCAGTTACATCACTGACCATACACTTATGGTAGATGTTCCGAAAGAGATTCCTTCGGTAGTGACTGATAAGATTTATATGGTGACCAAAGCAAAGGATACCATAGATTATGATTTCAAGGTGTTGGTTCCGGCTCCTACCGTGAACTCCATTTCTTGTGAGTTTGCAAAGCCGGGTAGTGAGGTGACACTGATTGGTGACTATTTCATTGATGACCCGAATGTGCCGCTGACCATTACGATGGCCGGTAATGTGGAAGTGACTAATATTACGAACATAACCAAGACTGCGGTCAGCTTTATTCTTCCGGACAATGCTCCTGCAGGCTATATCAACGTGAAGTCCATTTATGGTACCGGACGTTCCAAGTTCCGCTATTATGATACACGTAACATTCTCTTTGACTGGGACGGTTCTCATGGCGGTATGGCTATTGCCCACGGTTGGCGTGATGGTAGCAAGGTGTTGAGAGAAGCCGATGAAAACAGTATTGACGGTGCTTATATCTGTCTCACCGGAGCACTTGACGGTGCTATCGGAGCTACTTGGGCAGAAGATGAGTTCTCGTTCAACTATTGGCCGGAACCGTCTGCCGGTTATCCCGAACTTTCTGCACGTCCTGAGTTTGCAGAACTGCTCGAGGAGTATGGCGTCAATGGCTTGCAACTGAAATTCGAGGTGAATATTCCTTCTTCCAATCCGTGGCAGTCTTGCGCTCTACAAGTGATGTTTACGGGTAATGATGTGGTGACTTATGCGACGGGAACTAATGCTTATTTTAGTGATACGAATGTGCCGCGCGGTTTGTGGTTGCCTTGGAAGAATACGGGTTCGTATGATACGGGTGGTAAATGGACAACCGTTTCCATGAATCTGTCCGAGTTCAACAAGACGCATGAAGGTAATAAGTGTGATAGAACTTTTGACAAGACTATGCTGACCGGATTGACATTCTTTGTCTGGGCAGGTGGTGTGGAAGGTAAGGATTGCAATCCGGTGATTATGATTGACAACATCCGTGTGGTACCTATTGAATAACCTTTTAAATAGAATACTGATATGAATAAAACATATAAATTTCCGGTCACTGTGGATGATGTGCCTGATGCTCTTCAGTTGCTTGACGTTTACGGCCTGCGACAATGGGGATGATGAAGATACCAACCAATATAAAGGGGGAATCAGTCTGAATGTATTCGGACCGAGTCCCGTATCCCGCGGCGGTGTACTCCGTTTCCTAGGCAGTGGCATGGATAAAGTGACTGCGGTCGCTATTCCCGGTTGCGACGATATAACAGACATCGAAGTAGTCAGTGATACGGAAATCCGTGTCACTGTACCTCAGACAGCCCAGCCGGGGTTGGTTGTCTTGAAGACTCCGAAAGGGGCATATTACAACAAAAAAGCCGAGTTGACATTTACGGAGCCGATGCTTTGGAGGCTTTGCACCGGCAGAGTAAGCCTGGTAGTGAATTGACCATTACTGGTGAATATTTGAATTTGATTAAAGAAGTGATATTTGCTGACGAGGTAACAGTGCCTGCTGATGAGTTTGTCAGTCAAAGCCGTCAGGAGATTAAAGTTATTGTTCCTGATTCTGCTCAGACCGGTAAGTTCATCTTGTCTGATGGAGCTGAAATCCCCAATTGGATTTATTCTGAAGGGGAACTGGAGGTTACTTTGCCATCGGTAGAGGCTCCACTCGACCTGGTAGATAAGAAGCCGGGGGATGTCATTCGAGTTTCTGGTGAAAACTTTGATTTGGTGAAGAAAGTGCAGATGCCGAATGGGGATGAAGTTGAATTTACGATGACTGCCTCTTCCGAAGGAGATGAACTTACTTTTACATTGCCGGATAATGTCTCGGACGGAGAAATTACGGTACTTCCTGCTTCGGATGTAAAAGTTGTGGTTGCTACTGTTGTAGTAGCTACGCCTTCGAACGTAGTGGCTGTTCCTGCTGTGAACTTGCGTGGTGGAGATATGATTACCTTGAAAGGTACCAATATGGATTTGGTGACTGATGTAACGTTCCCTGGTGTAGAAGAAGCAGTAGGATTGGAATCACAAAACTCGACTGAAATAAAGGTCTTGATGCCGGCTGCGGCTATTAGTGGTGATTTGCAATTGAATACAAATAGTGGAAAAGCAACTGCCGTATCTATTGCAACGGCAAAGCCGGAAAACATTTCTTATAGTGCGGCGACAGTCCCGGCAGGAGAGGCTTTGACTGTCAAAGGAGTAAATATGGATGTAGTTTCGGCTGTTGTATTCAGTGGTAATGTGGAGGTTACCGTATCCGATGCCACTGCTACTGCCATTTCTTTGACTGTACCTACAACTGCCGAAACTGGGGCCTTACTTTTGAAAATGGCCAATGGTGAATTTGTGGAAGCACCGTCTCTGACAATAGAGAAACCGGTATGCGCCTATTTGCCGGCATTGCCTGACAAATTGGTTCGGGGACGAATTGTGGAACTTGAGATTGTTAATGCTGATAAACTGACAAATGTATTGCTGAATGAGGCTTCAGTCCAGTATATCAATGATGCGGCTAAAGGGGTATTGATGTTGAATGTACCGGCTGAACTGAATGGAACTTATAGTCTGAAACTGATTTCTTCAAATGGTGAAATTGCTTATGATGTTCTTGTGGTTGCTAATGAAGAAACAGTTTGGGCTGGTCCGCTCGATATTAGTTGGGGTGATGGAGGACGTGTGTTGGTACCGGCTGTATCTTTTGCCAAGGTAACGGCAGGCACTGTCATGAAAGTCTATTTCGATCAGAAAGACCAGACTTGGGCACAGGCTCAGTTTAACTATGGCGATTGGAGTGGCATAGCTTTCTCTTTGTTTGATACGACTATGGTACCGACAGACATTTACGGCTGGAGTTTCGAGAGCCGTGTGATGGAGTTGACGTTGACTCAGGAGATACTTGATAATATTCAAGCTAAACAAGGAGATTGTGAAGACCAGACAAATGTAGGTATCATTATTCAGGGCAGTGATTTGACGTTTACAAAAATAACGATTGTAAATTGATGAATTGTGGCTTGAAGAATGTGACTATGGATGCCCTGATTAAGAATGAAATAAAATCATAATTAAGATGAAGAAACTGAATATAAAATGGATGCTTTCGTTGATAGCAGCTTTTACTTTTGCCTCCTGCGATACTGATGTCGATCATGATATCCCAGCAGTGGATGCACCGGTATTGGTGTCTACTACTCCTGAAAGTGGAGCAGCCAAAGTGAAAACGGGAGAAATCACTATTGAGGTGAAATATGACAAGAATATATTCTTTGCAACAGACAATCTGAGCGAAATCAAGTTTACCGGTGGTGAACTGATAAGTGCCGATGTACTTGGCGCAAGCAATATACTGACTGTAAAAGTGAATGTTCCCGGGAGAGAGACGGCTTGTTCTCTCTCTATCCCCGAGGGAATAGTAACCGGACCGAACCAGATGCCTGCTCCGGCTGTATCGGTTCAGTTCTCTACTGTTGCTTTGGACAAGACGCTGGTTGCTGCCACTTCGGCCAAAGCTGTGAAACTGTACAATTATCTACTGGATAATTTTGAGACGAAGACACTTTCAGCTATGATGGCCAATGTTGCCTGGAATACGGAAATGTCCGAAAAGGTGTATGGATGGACTGGAAAATATCCGGCTATCAACTGTTTCGACTATGTTCATCTGCCGGCATCTGTAGCTGGAGCAGACTGGATTAATTACGGTGACATTACTCCTGTTAAGGATTGGTCTGACAAAGGTGGCATCGTAGCTGCCATGTGGCATTGGAATGTACCCAAGAAAGCTGTAGGCGAAGCTTCTTCTACCCAAATATGGGAAGGAGAGACAGTAATGCCGGGTGATTGGAGTGGAAATGTACAGATGACGGATGATGCTGCAAAAGCTGTCTTTGCTGATGCACAAGTGGGTCAGGTGATACGCGTGGCTGTGAAGGATGTGGCAGCGGGTGCACAAGGTTCGTTCAAAAACAGTGGTTGGAGCGAGATTGCTTCAGGAACTGATTATTTTGACATATCCGGGGACTATACATTGGTGATTACCGAAGATGTTTTGAAATCCCTGCAAGAAGGTGGTCTCATCATTGGTGGACATGATTATACAGCAGTTGCTGTTTATCTTGAAAATAACGGTACAGCTCTCGACCCGAATAAGGATTATGCCTTTTATAAGGCAGATACGGAGTTTGATGCTGCCAATGCCACAGTGGAAGGCACTTGGGAAAACAAGGTGTTTACCGAAGATTTGAAAAATGCTGCCGCTTACTTGAAGCTATTGAGAGATGCGGATATTCCGGTATTGTGGCGTCCATTCCACGAGGCAGCCGGTGGCTGGTTCTGGTGGGGTAAGGATGCTGCCAGCTTTAAATCTCTGTGGATTGCTATGTTCAATTACTTCAAGACTGAAGGATTGGATAATCTTATCTGGGTTTGGACTACCGAGGGCAATGATGCCGATTGGTATCCGGGAGATCAATATGTAGACATCGTGGGACGTGATGTTTATAATAAGGAAACTGCAGATTGTGTTTCAGAATATACTTCCATTGCCGAAAATTATGGAAACAAGATTGTTTCGCTGAGTGAATGTGGTACGGTCGGACTTATTTCCGAACAATGGGCATCTGGTGCACGTTGGAGTTGGTTCATGCCGTGGTATGACGGGACAAATGAGGATGGTAGCCCGGTAGTCCATGCTGATGAAGCATGGTGGAAGGATGCTATGAGCCAGGAATTTGTTGTTTCCCGTGAAGAGCTTCCTTCTATGGAATAGCAATTTTTAATAATAAAATAGAAAGGGTTGTCTCTGGTTAGTATCGGGGCAACCCTTTCTGTCTTTTATAGCTTTTAGTTGTTGGTTATAGAATTCATGCTTTATACTTTTAGGAAAAATAGTAATGGATGTTAAATGAGTGTCGTTATTTGATAAAATAGTATTATAAGGTTTGCTGCTAAAAGTCTACTTTTGTCAAGCCTAATTAAAATTTTGATAATAATCATATAATGTTTAACCGCTAATGAAATGAAAATGCCTATGAGAAAGGAGTGATATGTATACCAACCACTTTATAGAATAAGGTATATTTAATTTTTCCTCAAAAAGAGAAGTTTAACCTTATATTAAACGGTAGATGCCGCCAGGCAATACCAATTCATTAATCTAAGGAAAAATACAAGTATGAATTTAAATTTCAGAAGAACCGCGCTGCTCGTGGGTATCTGTTCGGCTGTCAGCCTGACTTATACTCCGCAACTTTTCGCCGCATCGGTCGATGCAATAGATGCTGTGCAGCAAGCCAAAAAAAATCACAGGTACTGTAACAGATGCAATGGGACCGGTCATCGGTGCCAATGTATTGGAGAAAGGAACCACAAATGGTGTCATTACCGACATTGACGGTAATTTCACATTGAATGTTCAGCCGGGAGCAACGATTGTTGTGTCTTTTATCGGTTATCAGCCGCAAGAAATAGTGGTAGGTAACCAGACTAGTTTCAAGATTCAGCTAAAGGAAGATACGGAATTGTTGGATGAAGTAGTCGTAGTGGGTTACGGTGTACAGAAGAAGAAACTGGTGACAGGTGCTACGGTTGAGGTAAAAGGCGAAGACATCGCAAAATTAAATACTACGCAGGCATTGGGCGCTTTACAAAGCCAGTCTCCGGGTGTAAATATTCAGGCCGTTTCCGGTCAGCCGGGTGATGGGTTTAAAATTAATATTCGTGGTGCTGGTACTAACGGAAATACAGCTCCAGTTTACGTTATTGATGGTGTAGCCGGTGGCGATATTAACGCCTTGAATCCTGCCGATATTGAACGTATTGACGTGTTGAAAGATGCTGCATCTTGTGCAATTTACGGTTCGAGCGGTGCCAACGGTGTTATCCTTATTACTACGAAGCAGGGTAAGGTAGGAAAGGTTTCTGTATCTTATGATGGAAACATAGGTTGGGCAAATATATATAAGATGCCTGATATGTTGAATGCCAAAGAATATATGGCGGTAATGGATCAAGTGGCCTATAATAATGGAGGCCAACCGTATGATTGGTCAAAATTCGTAGATGCTGATTTGCTGACTGCTTATCAGAATGGTACCAATCCTGGTACAGATTGGGTAAAAGAATTCCGGAATAAAAATGCTGTGGTTACTAATCATGCGTTGAATGTAACAGGTGGTTCTGAATTCTCCAAATTTTCGACAGGTATAGGCTATCAGTATCAGGATGGTGCATTCGGTGGTCCGGTGAAGACTGACTATCGTCGTTTTACTTTCCGCATTAATTCTGAGCATGTGATATATCGTAAGGGAGATGTGGATGTGATAAAGTTTGGTGAGAATATATATTATCAGCACAAACAGAATCAAGGTGTGCAGTTAGGTAATCAATATTCGAATGACCTTTCTAATGCTTTGCGTGCTATTCCTCTGATTCCTGTATATAATGAAAATGGTGATTTCTTCATGTATGATGATTTGAAGAATTTTGGAACGAGTGCTAATGGTATACTTGATTATACTGCATATGCTTCTAATCCGATGGCTCACATGGTATATAATCAGGCTGGGAATAATAAGAATAAGAATTTTAATCTGAACACAGCGGCATATCTGGAAGTACAACCACTTAAGAATCTTATTTATAAAGGTCAGGTTAGTTACAAACAATGGTCAAGTTCATGGCGTTCATATCTTCCCAGTTTACCAAA
>ENA-OQCV01000395-OQCV01000395.1-human-gut-metagenome-genome-assembly--contig:-NODE-395-length-12102-cov-2.101378_pt1 | contig 12102 bp, 17 predicted proteins | sample MGYA00242766_ERZ504592 | MGnify/ENA primary metagenome ERZ504592 (study PRJEB26092, sample SAMD00036315) | human gut metagenome | host: Homo sapiens | study: EMG produced TPA metagenomics assembly of...
TTTCTCGCGTTACCACCTTAATTTGCATCCTGCTCGCACAGGAATGCCTCCGTGAGTTGTCACACATTATTCGACATATATTATATAGTGAAAATAGCCGATTCTGCTAACACTCCGGCACTATAACGTGTGCCAATACGTTGCGGCTTATTAATCGAACCCGGGGATATTTAACCATCCGGTATGACGTTCGGTGCAAAGCTCCGGGATGTATTCCAGATCTGTTTCCTTGCGCCTCTCACCTGCCGGCAGCTCTCTGTAAGTATTGCAGAAATGTACTTGTTCCCATCAAAGCCTGTTGAAATGTAATTGTGCTTCAATTGACGATATTATAGCTGTTTAAGAAGGGGTTTGTCAAGGGTGCCAAAAGCGATGTATGCAAAAATATGAAAAGCCTTTTTAATTATTGCACTCTGACCTGTGGTGATGTATACTTTGAATAACAAACAAACTTTGGTTATGAAAGGGAGAAAAAATGAGCACATATTATACTATTATGAGTATGATTGACGGCTTTAAGTCGTTTATCAATCTGGCAGTTATGGTACTGACAATTATTGCATCATGGATTATGTATGCAAAGGCAGGAGAGCACGGCTGGGCGGCCATCGTACCGTTTTACAGCTCATATGTAAAATTCAGGATTGCAGGGAAACAGAAGCTGTTCTGGGGATATCTTGTGGCAAGTATCGCAAGTATAGCAGGATGTATTTTATTGATGTATGAGATTATTGCCTCAGGACTTTCCGTTATGACATCCAGTTATATGGGGTCGTATTATGATTCTACCTATGGATATGCCGGAAACCGCATCGGGGCTCACATGGGCATGCTGATATTTGCGGTTATTCTGATTATTGCAGCAATGATTGCGGCATTGGTTATGAATATCCTCTGCTGTGTCGGACTGGCACATGCGTTTGGCAAGGGAGCAGGATTTGCCTGCGGACTTATATTCCTGAATGTGATTTTTATCTGTATTATTGCCTTCAACAAAAACATTGTTTATGTGGGAGCTGGATACAATAGTAATAATAACTACTATAATCCATACGGTTCAAACGGATATGGTCAGCAGTATGGTCAGAACATGTACGGAAACGGAGCAAACCAGCAGTACGGTCAGAACATGTACGGAAACGGAGCAAACCAGCAGTACGGCCAGAACATGTACGGAAACGGGGCAAATCAGCAGTATGGCCAGAACATGTACGGAAATGGCACAAATCAGCAGTACGGCCAGAACATGTACGGAAACGGAGCAAACCAGCAGTATGGTCAGAATCCGTATGGCACAGCACAGGGCGGGGATGCTCAAAATTCCTACGGTACATCACAACAGCAGTCATGGAATGATGAGTATAACAACAAAGATTACGAATAAATAATAAGAATAAAGCACATGATAAAAACTATAAATAAATGTTATAGTACAAATTTTGTATCATTCTCTTGACATATAGTGTCAGAGGGCTATAATACAAAATCAAGATTTAAATAAATATGTTCACCAAAATTCGTTGATGAGAACAAGGTCCGATTTGTATTTATTTTCAGAGAGCCTGTGGGCGGTGCGAACAGGCAATGATCAGATTGGAATATCCTCTCTAAGAAGCGGGCTGAAAGCATTAAGTGTGTCTGTAAACCTCGCCGGTGTCCACCGTTATATGGAAAGCATATGCTGGTATGCAGAGTGTCACAGTAATACACTGTGGAATCAGGGTGGTAACGCGGATTATTTCGTCCCTTTTCAGATTATGTCAATCTGGAAAGGGATTTTTTGAATTCCATAAAAGAGTTTTAGTGAGCAGAAAAATGTTAAGGAGGCTTACAATGAAAGCATTACAAAAATGTAAGTAAATTTTTAATTCAGACTACACATCGATAGTTGTCATAGCAATTCGCCGTAGTCACATTTCTGGTTCCGAATCTGATGGCCTGGGTAAATCAGATGCTGTTTGTGGATCCGGTATCCAACAAGTTCACATGTCAGTCAATCATTATCGGAATCATCATGTTTAGTATGGGACTTACACTTACGACACAGGATTTCAAGATACTTGCACAGAGACCATTTGATATATGTGTAGGTGCAATCGCACAGTATCTTATCATGCCGTTTCTCGCATTTGGTATCTCAAAGGCATTGAATCTGCCTGACGGAATCGCACTTGGACTTATCCTCGTAGGCTGCTGTTCCCGGTGGTGTTTCTTCAAACATTATGTCATACCTCTGCGGTGGTGATGTGGCATTCTCAGTTGGAATGACAACAGTTTCCACATTGCTCTCACCATTTATGACACCGCTTCTGGTATCATTTCTTGCAAGCGGAACACATGTCTCAATCAAGGCGCTTCCGATGTTTGTGTCAATCATTGAGACTGTAATCTTTCCTGTAGCGGTTGGATTTTTACTCAACTACCTGCTTGGAAAGAAAAAGGCATTTGCCGAGGCTCAGAAGGTTATGCCGGGTATTGCGGTGCTTGTCTGGCATTCGTTGTAGGTGGTGTTGTATCATCACAGGGCTCAAAGTTCTTTTACATCAGGAGTAGTAATTTTTTGCGGCAGTTCTGTTACATAACGGACTTGGATATCTGCTTGGATACGGTGCAGGAAAGCTGGTAGGCATGAACACAGCCAAGAAGAGAACCATCTCTATCGAGGTTGGTATGCAGAATGCAGGTCTTGCCACAAACCTTGCTACCACTACAGCACAGTTTGCTTCAACACCTGAATCAGCCATCATCTGTGCAGTGTCATGTACATGGCATTCAATCTCAGGCACACTGCTTGCCGGAGCCTTTGCATTAAAGGACAAAATGGCTGCTAAAAAGGCAGAAGAAGCCGCTGAGACAAAGACAGCATAAAGAGAATGAATACCTATTATAACCGATTGGTAAATTAAACAAAAAGTTATAGAAATAAAAAAAGTAAATTATGTATAAAATATTTATTGAAATTTGCTAAAAAAATGAGTAAATATAATATACAAATAAAATTAGATAAACAAAAGAAAGAGGTAATAATATGAGTGGAATCTTAATGATGGTAATAGCCATTGTTGTAGCTCGGTGGAGCATACTTATTATATGGCCGTATCTGCAAAACAAATGGGGCATTGATCCAAATGCCAAGACTCCTGCCTACGAGATGGAGGACGGAGTAGACTATGTACCGGCCGATACCAATGTAGTATTCGGACATCAGTTTGCATCTATAGCAGGTGCAGGCCCAATCAACGGACCAATTCAGGCAGCTATTTTCGGATGGCTTCCGGTTCTGCTTTGGATATTAATTGGTGGTGTATTCTTTGGAGCTGTTCAGGACTTTGCATCTATGTACGCTTCAGTTAAGAACAAGGGTCGTACAATCGGTTACATCATCGAGGAGTACATCGGTAAATTAGGAAAGAAATTATTCCTGTTATTCTGCTGGCTGTTCTGTATACTTGTTGTTGCAGCCTTCGCAGATGTCGTAGCCGGAACCTTCAATGGCTTTGCTACTGATAAAGCAGGTGAGGTTACAAAGGTTGTAGCCAACGGAGCAGTTGCAACTACATCAATGCTTTTCATCATAGAGGCAGTTGCACTTGGTTTCTTCCTTAAATATTCTAAGTTCAACAAATGGATTAACACACTTGTTGCAATCGTATTACTTATAGTAGCTATAGCACTGGGACTCAATTTCCCAATGTATTTAAACCTTAGCGTATGGCACATAATTATATTTGCATATATACTTATAGCCAGTGTTACACCTGTATGGGCACTGCTTCAGCCACGTGATTACCTTAACAGCTACCTGTTAATCTTCATGATCGTAGGTGCGGTAATCGGTGTATTTGTTGCAAATCCTGCTTGTAACCTTGATGCTTTCACAGCATTTGCAATCCCTGATGCAAACGGAAACCCACAGTATCTGTTCCCAATCTTATTCGTAACAATCGCCTGTGGTGCAGTTTCAGGTTTCCATTCACTTGTATCATCAGGTACTGCATCTAAGCAGATAAAGAATGAGAAGAACATGCTTCCTGTTTCATTCGGTGCCATGCTTATGGAGAGTATGCTTGCAATCCTTGCACTTATCGCAGTAGCATCATTCGGTAAGGGAGAGGCAGCAGCTCAGGGACTTACAACACAGCCACAGATTTTCGCAGGAGCTATCGCAAACTTCCTGTCAGTACTCGGTTTACCACACTCACTTGTGTTCACACTGATTAACCTTGCTGTATCAGCCTTCGCTCTGACATCACTTGATTCAGTAGCCAGAGTCGGACGTCTGTCATTCCAGGAGTTCTGGCTTGATTCAGACACAGATGATGACAATATGAGTCCATTTGTCAAGCTGATGACAAACAAATACTTTGCAACAATCATCACACTGGTACTTGCATTCCTGCTTACAAAGGTAGGCTATGCAGAGATATGGCCACTGTTTGGTTCAGCTAACCAGCTCTTATCAGTACTTGCACTTGTTGCCTGCGCAGTATTCTTAAAGAAGACAAAGCGTCAGGGCTGCATGCTCTGGATTCCAATGGTATTCATGATGGCAGTTACATTTACTGCACTTGGCATGACAATCTACAAGCTTACAAAGGCATTATTCTCTGTAGGACTTGACCTTGGAAATTCATTACAGCTTATATTCGCAGTATTACTGCTCATCCTTGGTGTGCTTGTTGCAATTCAGGGTGTGAAGAAGCTCTGTGAGAAATCAGAAAGCAAGAAAGCTGCAGCTTAAGAAGTAAAATATAATGGGAGCCTGATATCAGGCTCCCAATTCTCTGTCCTTTCCCATGCAAAAATACTGCTAAAGATTCCGGACCAACATGGCTTCCGGTGCAGAAATCATAGGTGGTATTTATCACATCGCGCACCTTTATGCGCATTTTTAATCTGTTCAATCACATAGAGCGAATCCTCATATGCGTCAGCATGTGCCACTCCGATAATCTGATTTTCAGGGTCTGTAATGTTGTCGCATAACAGATTGACAAGCTCATTTAATACGGCTTTTCGGCCACGACATTTTCTGAACTGTACAATATATCCGTCCTTGCTGCCCCTTAGGATAGGCTTGATGCTTAGCATGTTGCCAACCAAAGCGGTGGTTCCGCTTAATCTGCCGGTTCTTGCAATATACTTTAAATTGCCCACGGTAAACACACCGTTTAATCTGGCAGGATAGGTCTCTATAGTGTCAGCCACCTCATCAAAGCTCATGCCCTTCTCACGCATTTCGCTGGCGTATATTGCGAGAAGTCCCTGTCCGAGGGAAGCATTTAATGAATCCACCAGGCGTATTTTTCTGCCGTTACTGCAATCATCAAGGACAGCATCGGCTGCGACACGGGCTGAGTTGTAGTTGCCGCTTATGTTTTTACTTAGGGAGAAATACAGGACATCCTTGTCTGCCTCAATGATTTCCCTGAAGGTATCCTCAAAGATTCCGCTGCTGATAAGTCCGGTCTTTACCTCGGCACCTTCTCTTATCGCGTCATAGTATTCCTTAGCCCCTTTTGCCCGCTCCTGTTCCGGTGTGAGGTCAGGCTCAAAGCAGGTCATTTCCTTTCCGTTGACAAGGTTTACAAATGATAGCACCTTGATTTTAAATTTTTTACATAGCTCTGCAGGAATGTTTGCCGCAGAGTCAACAATTATTTCAAACATATTTACCCTCGTATTTCTATAATAATTGGTTAACTGTAGTTATGCATCACATACATTGCAATTATATTCCATTAATATATGTGGTTGCAAAGAATAGTATATGTAGTTTTTAATACTATGTCAATGACTTTTGCTATGTTTAGTAAAAATTTAGAATATTTAGATAGAGTTATCAGGGATGTAGTGTTATAGTAGAAATAATAGATATATAGATTCAATGAAACAGAGGAAAAATATGAGTGATATAAAATTAGGCTGTCACGTAGGCATGGCAGGAAAAGATATGTTTCTGGCATCAGCCAGGGAAGCAGCGTCATATGGCGCGAATGTGTTTATGCTCTACACCGGGGCACCACAGAACACGAGAAGAAAGGAAATCTTTGAGCTCAACATAGACGCAGGCTGGGAATATGCACATGAGCATGGGATAAATGAGATAGTGGTCCACGCGCCATACATCATAAATCTGGCAAACACCGTAAAGCCTGAGACGTACGAGCTGGCAGTGGAGTTTCTGGAAAAGGAGATAGTAAGGACCGCGGCAATGAAGAGCCGCATACTGGTGCTTCATCCGGGAAGTCATGTAAATGCCGGTGAGCAGGCTGGAATCGCACAGATTGTAAAGGGACTTAACACAGTGCTCAATCAGAATGATGACGATGTGTTTATCGCACTTGAGACGATGGCAGGAAAGGGCAGTGAAATAGGCCGTTCCTTTGAGGAGCTTAAGGCAATCTATGATGGAGTGGACAGGAAAGAAAGACTGCGTGTCTGCTTCGATACGTGCCATGTAAATGATGCAGGATACGATATTGTGAACCATTATGATGATGTTTTTGCGGAGTTTGACAGGGTGATAGGACTTGAGCAGATAGCGGTATTTCATGTGAATGACAGCTTAAATCCTCTTGGAGCACACAAGGACAGGCATGCAAATATAGGCAAGGGAACCATCGGCTATGACACACTGCACCGCCTGGTGCATGATGAGACCTTTGCAAATGTACCAAAGATTCTGGAAACACCATGGCTTTGTGAGGAGAGCTCTGCGAAGAAGACTATTCCTCCTTATAAAGAGGAAATTGAATGGCTTCTTAAATAAGAAGGTGGCTAAAAATGTATGGAGAGGTTTGGTATTACAGACAGTAAGATAATGGAGGCAATAATAGATGAAGGGAAAAAAACCTACGAGGGAACTGAAAAAAAACACAGAATGGTTTTAAAGAGAATGGTTTTTTTCAGTGCTTGCGATATTATTGCAGGCAGTTTTCATGGTCTATATGTTTACAAGGCTAAATGAATATGCGGCAGCAATAAACACGACCACAAGCGTTCTGGCAATCGTACTTGTGCTCGGACTGTACAATCGTGAGCAGACCGCATCCATGACTACACCATGGATTATACTGATACTGGCATTTCCGATAATGGGAGTGTCACTTTACCTGTTAGTCGGACTAAACGGCGCACCGAATAAGATGCGTGCACGGTTTGAAGAGGTGGATTCCATGCTTCTTCCATGTCTGCCTGGAAAACGCAGACATACTATCCGATATGTATGGAAAAAGGTGCCGCAGGCAGCGGGAATTTACAACATACCTGGCTAAAAAATGCATTATATCCGGTATATCAGAACACGGATGTAACATATTATGATCAGGCATCAAAGGGACTCGAAGCGCAGCTTAGCGATTTATCAAAGGCAAAGAAATTTATTTTCATGGAGTATCACGCCATAGAGGACAAGGAATCGTGGCACCGTATCCAGAAGGTGCTCACGGAGCGCGTGCAGGCAGGAGTCGAGGTAAGGGTGTTTTATGATGATATGGGCTCAATCTTTTTCATAGACAGGGATTTCTCGGAAAAGATGGAGAAGCTTGGCATCAAATGCAGGGTGTTCAACCCGGTTGCACCTGCCTTTAACATGTTTTTAAACATCGTGACCATAGAAAAATCACGGTAATTGATGGAAAAATCGCATATACCGGCGGCTATAATCTGGCAAATGAGTACTTCAATGTGACACACCCATACGGAATCTGGAAGGATACGGGAATCAGGCTCGAGGGAGATGCTGTCAAGTCGTTTACCATCGCATTTCTCGAGATGTGGAATGCATCAGAGCGCAAGGTACCGCGCGAGGTGGATGTATCGCAATATCTGCTACACTATGATTATGAGGCAAAACAGAGTGGATATATCCAGCCATATGCAGACAGCCCTCTCGATAACGAGCAGGTGGGGGGAAGGATGTCTATATCAGCATGGCAAACAAGGCACAGCGTTATTGCTGGTTTATCACTCCTTACCTTATCATTACCGATGAGATGAGCCATGCGCTGACACTTGCCGCCAAGCGTGGAGTTGACGTGCGCATCATCACGCCGGGCATACCTGATAAGAAACCAATATACAGCGTGACACGCTCATTCTACAACCAGCTTGTGAAGCATGGTGTGAGGATTTTTGAGTGGACACCGGGCTTTTGCCATGCAAAGATGAGTGTGGCAGACGATATAATGGCAACCTGCGGTACCATAAATCTTGACTACAGAAGCCTTTATCATCACTTTGAAAATGGCTGTTTTATGGCGGATTGTGAAGTGGTGCATGAAATCAGGGATGATTTTATCAGGCTTTTCACTGAGTCTGCGGAGGTGACGGAGAAGTACAGGACCGGAAGAAGTGCAAGACGAAGGCTGGGGCAGTCAATTATGAGGTTGTTTGCAGGGCTATTGTAGACTGAAAATAATGTGTATCAGGGAAGTGAGTGCATATGAGTGATTACGACAGCAAAATCATCAGAAAGCAGATAAGAGTGTACGGCTCTGTGCAGGGAGTAGGTTTCCGCTACAGAACAGAGCACGCGGCAGAAAGCGTTGGTGCAACAGGCTGGGTGAGAAATGACCCTGACGGCTCGGTATTTATGGAAATACAGGGCACAGAGGAGCAGATAGACAGGGTATTTGCAATGGTGAGTCAGGGTACTTATGTAAATATAGAGAAAATGGATGCCAAATCAATACCGGTAGTTGGGGATGAGCGGGGATTTTCATACGAGAGAGTCGCTTGGAGACTTCTGGGGATTGTGGCACAGATAAACGGAGGCATCATATATGTTTTTTATGATGGGAATAACGGACGGCAGGAAGGACTTTGACTTCAATCAGGTCATTACCTGCGATGAATGTGGCAGGTATGGCAGGTATCAGGTGTATATGACATACATGGTGCTGTCACTGTTCTTCATTCCGTGTTTTAAATGGAACAGGCACTACTATGTGCAGACCACATGCTGTAATGCGCTTTACGAGCTTGATCCGGAAATAGGACGCAGGATAGCAAGAGGCGAGGACGTGGAGATATTGCCACAGCATTTGCAGCGTGTAAATCCGCAGTATGGTTACGGCTTTGAAAATGGAAGTGGAAACACAATAAAAAGATGTAGCAATTGTGGATATACAACTACAGAGGACTTCGAATTCTGTCCCAAATGCGGCAGGAGGCTGTAATGTGTTTCACGTTCTAATGATAATATGCTTTTACGAATCGACTGCAATAAGGCAGAGGATGGAGCATAGAAAGAGTTTAACAAAATCGGTATTTGACGATTTGGTGGTAAAAATTATTCCTCTTCAACAAGTTTCACAAAATCATCTGGCAGAATTATCTTTGTTCCACCTGCCTGATAATCTTTTATATTTCTTGTGACAATATAATCCATATCTTTTCTGGATGCCACCTTTTCAACAACTGCATCCTCATAGTCACTGATTGCAGATGCAAGTGCATCCATGCAGTCATCCGCTGTAACCTCTAATATTCCAGTCAATGAATAAAGCTTTCCCATTATCATCTTTGCTGCTTCTATGTTATGCAAATGTTTCCTTATAAGATAATAGATGTCTGTTGCTGAACTTGCAGTAATGTACATTTCGATTGTATGATTTGCTGCCATAAGAAATATTTCTTCTGCACTTTTATTCCATGGCTCTCTTGAAGTCAGGGCATCTATTATCACATTTGTATCTGCAAGAATCCTCATCTATTTTGCACCAAGCCTTTCTTCTTTTGCTTCATTCAGGTCTGCATCCTTTGGTAAGATTCCAAACAGGGATTTTGCTACTTCTACTCTGTCCTGATGTGGATTTGTCAGATTTTGCCACTACCTTTCCGTTCTTTGTGATAAAAACATCTTCTTTTGCAGATAATAATAAATATTTTCCAAGATTATTTTTCAATTCAGTTGCTGTAATTGACATATCACCACTTCCTTTCTTCGTACTATTATTATACTTATTTTGTACGATTTTATCAACGTATTTAGCTAGAAAATATTATTCTTCGTCTACACTTACATTTTTTACGATTCATCCACAAATAGAAAATCACATTAAGCACAATTCCCTGAATCATAACCCAGACCGTCTTATCATGACCGTTAAAGCGCCTTCACCTTTTACAAGATTTTGTGTGATTATTTGTTTTTGTTTTTCTAAAAAAATTGCCATTTCACCACTTTTATGTGATGAAATGACATTTTTCAGTCCATTTATGTAGTTCGTCACAATATTTATTCCTGCGTTAGCAGGTAATCCTTCCATATCTGTGACATCGATTACCACCTGCTTATGATTTGCCTTGATTTCCAGTGTTGTTTATTTTCCTTTATGAATGGGCAGCCTGTGCTGCCAGCTTCTGCATAATTGCACTTACATCCTGCATTACATTCAAATTTTCTTCCTCTGCCTGCATCGTCTCGCCTGCGTGCGCCGATACCTGCTGGGAAATTGCTGAGATTGTCTGAATGGAATCTATAATTTCCTTATTTGCATTCTGCAACTCGGAAATGCTTCTTGAAAGAGTATCTGCATTTTTCTGAATTGCCCGCGTATTGTCCTCGATACTTTCAAAGCTTTCTTCTGCATTCGATGCACCAGTCTTCTCTTCGTTAATTCCATCTATCATATTGGAGACAACACCGACCACCTCCATGATTGCATTGGACACGTTGCTGATCAACTCTGTAATATGTACGGTTGCTTCTTTGGTTCTCGTTGCCATACCGGAAATTTCTGTTGCAACGACAGAAAATCCTCTTCCTGCCTCTCCGGCACGGGCTGCTTCAATGCTCGCATTTAATGCAAGAAGACTTGTTTGGTTCGTAATTCCTCCAATCAGTTCTACAATGGAATTCATTTCATCCATATACTGGTTCAGATTTTCCAGTTTTCTGTAACCTCGGTTCCATTATCAACAGAAGCTTCAACTTCCGATGCCAGGTACTCGATATCCTGTTTGCCTTCCACTAACGCTTTCAGAGTAAGCGTCATGCTGTTTCCGATTTCTTCCACAGCGGTTGCAACTTCATCCACCTTATCCTGAATTGCATGTGTCTGTTCCAACTGATTCTGCACATGTTCTGCGGTATCAGTAGCACCTGCAGATACTTCCTGCATTGCCTCAGTCGTTGTCTTAGATGCCGCTGTCAGCTTTTCGAAACGTACATTGATATCTGCAATATTGCCGGAAATCTGCTGATCAAGTTCCTCATTTCTTTCCAGAAGATTTTCAGCCTCTGCTTTTGCCTGCGCCACTTCTGTAAATCTCTTTCTTGTGTTTTCGCGAATCACTTTTGTAGTCAAAACAGAATTCGCTCCAACCATAATCATAACAACAATCTGTACAACTGCTGCTTCGATTCCATGATACCCAAAACCGCCTTTTGTCGCACCGATCACAACAACAATGATACTCTCTAATATGGTACCTGTATTAATCAGAAGAAGATAACGTGTGTCACTGTAAATGGTGACAACAAAAATCATCGGAATTACAAATACATAAATCAGATTTGTCGGTGAGGTAAAAAGACATATTGTGTAAAACAATGCAAATCCATAGGAAACCAGATGTTTGATCATCGCATGTTCCGTATTACCTTTCCAACAAATCACCTCGCCAATCAAAGGTATAACACCAACGACCGTAGCGATTGTCATATATACCGGAGACAGTTGTCCTCTTACGCTTTCCCATATCATAAAAAATACCATAACCGTTACCGTACTGATATGTGACAGCATCGCAATGCGATTCGACCGCGTCAATTCCGAAATTTCTTTTGTTTCCACCATCATAATACCTCCTCTAGAAAAGTTTTCCTACTTATATGACTATTCTTCTAATTTTTAAAATATCATAAATATCCACACGCTTCAAGAAAATCTTTCTATTTTTTCCACAACCACATGACTTCCCATAATGATACTATTATGAAAAAGGAAAAACTCCTTCCAATCAGAGGCATATTGTCAAGTGTGTATGTCAGATTTTTATATATTCATCGTCATATATGGTGGAATGCATATAATTCCATCTTTTACAATTAAATTTCTTGGATGAATAATATAACTTTCCCCTATGCGCTCC
>ENA-OQCV01000396-OQCV01000396.1-human-gut-metagenome-genome-assembly--contig:-NODE-396-length-12090-cov-2.962468_pt1 | contig 12090 bp, 16 predicted proteins | sample MGYA00242766_ERZ504592 | MGnify/ENA primary metagenome ERZ504592 (study PRJEB26092, sample SAMD00036315) | human gut metagenome | host: Homo sapiens | study: EMG produced TPA metagenomics assembly of...
ACACACTATCTCAAAAATGGTACGCTTTGTTGGGGTCGCTTATCGAGCCTGCTGCCATGAAGGCTCCCCTGATAAAGGCTCTCTTGCAGCATGTCTGCATAAGAAGCAGTCCGTCTGCGGTCTGTCTGTTGACAGGCTGTTGCCGTGATTTTAAGCGCTGCAAGTAGTTTTTCCGGTATCCTGCTCATCCAGCGCCTTTGTGGTATCTGTGCCTAAAAGGGCCGCGCTTTCATAAGTGTGGCATATTTATTTAAAAGCAGCAGGTTTTCGGTGTCGAGCTCAAGTCCCTTTGCTTTTTTCATTGATACGGCCCGAAAGCTCTATGATGCCTGCAAGCTCAGCGAGCTGACAGTGCCTGCTCTTTGATACCTGCTTTGCCAGCTCTTCCTTTACATCACTGGAAAATGACATGTTATTTACCTCTCAATGCATCCTTTCCTATGTCGCGATGCTCTATCTTAAGTCCATAGTCATTACAGCCGCTAAGCCTCTTGTACAGCTCGTTTGCAAGCGTTACCGAGCGGTGCTTGCCTCCGTGCAGCTATAGATATAACAAGCTGGTTTTTACCCTCAGAGATATAGTTTGGAATGAGAAACTTTATCATATCATCAAGCTTGTCGATAAACTCATTTGCCTCCCGGAAACTGCATGACATAGTCCTGTATCTCCTTATCATTGCCGGTTTTCGCGCGTAGTCCGTCCACATAGTAGGGATTTGGCAGAAACCTCACATCCATGACTATATCAGAGTCTGACGGTATGCCATACTTGAAGCCGAAGGACAGTATCGTGATAAACAGATTTTTGTAATCCTCATTCTGCACAAATATCTTTTCCAGCTCAATTTTAAGCTCCCTTGTGAGAAGCTGGCTTGTGTCTATGATATAGTCAGCATTGTCCTTTAAATACTGCAGCTTTTCCCTCTCAAGCACGATTCCCTTATTGATGCGCTCACTGCCTGCGAGAGGATGGTTTCGCCTCGTCTCCTTGTATCGCTTTACAAGCACCTCATCCTCAGCATCGAGGAAAAGTATCTCATACGGAAAATTTTTCTGCCTTAGCTGCTCGAGTGTCTGTGGAATCGCATCAATTCCTGAGCCGTTTCGCACATCTATGCCGACTGCCACCTTGGACACATCACTGTGGAAGGTGTTTGAAAGGTCTATGAGCTTATCTAATAGCTGTATAGGCAGATTGTCTATACAGAAATATCCCATATCCTCCATCATTTTCATTGCTGTGCTTTTTCCGGCACCTGACATGCCCGTCACTATTACAAATTTCACTAGAATTCTCCAATCATCTTAACTTCCGGTTCGAGCTTTACTCCAAACTGCTTTAAAACTGTTTCCTGCACATCCTTTATGAGTGTCAGGACATCCGCTGCAGCGGCTTCGCCCTTATTGACTACAAAGCCGCAGTGCTTCTCCGACACCTGTGCATCTCCCACGCTGTAGCCTCGAAGACCTGCATCCATGATAAGCTTCCCTGCAAAATAGCCCTCCGGTCTCTTAAAGGTGCTGCCTGCACTTGGGTACTCAAGCGGCTGCTTCTCCACTCTCTTTGCGCGAAGCTCTGCCATATATGACTTTATCTCATCCTTTGGCTTTGGTGTGAGCCTGAATCTGGCTGACAGCACTATATAGCCCTTTTCCGGGACTATACTGTGCCTGTAGGATAAGTCAAGCTCATCCCTTGTGACAGTCTTTAGCTCGCCATCTGCTGTGAGCACTGTGGCATCGATTAGGACATCCTTTATCTCTCCGCCGTAGGCTCCTGCGTTCATGACTACCGCTCCGCCAACACTTCCCGGGATGCCCGATGCAAACTCAAGACCTGAAAGCGATGCCTCCGCTGCCTTTGCCGCCACTGCCGCAAGGATAGCCCCGGCGCCCGCTGTGATGATATGACAGTTGTCTTGTGCTGTGAAATCCTGCGCCACAGCTTCTGTCACCTCGATTTCGGACATGCCTTTTCCAATACCAATTACAAGGCCTCTGATGCCCTTATCTCCTACCAGCAGATTGCTTCCGTTTCCTATCACTGTAACCGGCATATCACATGCCTTAGCAATCTCTATAAGCTTTGAAATCCGGCTCATATCAGGCTCTGCATAGTAATCTGCCGGGCCTCCTATGCGGAAGGTCGTATGTTTTTTTCATCGGCTCATCCCGCAGGAGACCAAGCTGCGGCAATTGTTCTGTTACACTTTTTACAAATGTCTGATTCATCTTATATTCCTTTAGCCTATGCTTCCTTCAAAAATGCAATGTAGCCTCTGAATGCCTCATATAAATCGACCTTGCTGATGATTTCCCATGGCGCATGCATGTTGAGCACCGGCACACCGCTGTCAATAACATTCATGTCATAGTTTGCGAGGATATATGCGATTGTTCCACCGCCTCCCTCGTCTACCTTTCCAAGCTCTGCTGTCTGGAATGAAACATCTGCTGTATCCATGATATTTCTAAGCCTTTGCAACATACTCTGCGTTGGCATCGTTTGAGCCTGATTTGCCTCTGGCGCCTGTATATTTGTTGAATACAAGGCCCTTTCCGAAGTATGCCGAGTTCTTCTTTTCCATAACCGATGGATAGTTCGGGTCAAAGGCTGCTGATACGTCTGATGAGAGTACCTTTGAGTTTTCAGTGCACGTCTGACTGCAAGCTCGCTATAGTCTCCTGCCAGGTTCATCACCTCTGCCACACAGTTTTCGAAAAAGCGTGACTGCATGCCGCTGGCTCCCACTGAGCCGATTTCCTCTTTGTCCACGAGCAGGCATACACTTGTATATTCCGGTGCGCCCTCTATCTCAAGCATAGCTCTGTATGAAGGATATGCGCACACTCTGTCGTCGTGGCCGTAACCCATGATCATACTTCTGTCAAGTCCGTAGTCTCTTGCCTCTCCGGCAGGTACCACCTCTATCTCTGCTGAAAGGAAATCATCCTCGTCCACACCGTACTCCTGTGAAAGTATTGTGAGGATATTGGCCTTTACTCTCTCCTTGATATCCTTGTCGTCCTCGTCCTTTTCTGGTCCCGGTATGCTTCCGATCAGCACATCAAGGCTCTCGCCCTTTATGACCTCTGAGGCCTTCTTGCCCATCTGCTCGCCTGACAGGTGAATAAGCAGATCGCTCACACCCACTACAGGATCATTTGGCTTGTCTCCGATATTGACTGTCACTGTGCTGCCATCCTTTTTACAGATGACTCCGTGAAGTGCAAGCGGCAGTGTGACCCACTGGTATTTCTTGATACCGCCATAATAATGTGTGTCTAAAAGTGCCATGTCTGTGTCCTCGTATAAAGGCACCTGCTTTAAGTCCATTCTAGGTGAATCAATATGTGCTCCGAGGATATTCATACCCTTCTCAAGAGGCTTACTGCCCACGATAAACAGCGCCAGTCCCTTTCCCATATTGTTTGCTATGATTTTATCTCCTGCCTTTACGCTCTTTCCTGTCTCGATGAGCTCATCAAGGTCTACAAAGCCGTGTCCTGTGGCGTCAGCATAAACTGATGCCGTGCACTCGCGCTCTGTCTTGCAGCCGGATATAAACCTTCTGTAATCCTCTGCAAATGCAAATAATTTTTCTCTTTCAGGTCCCTGGGGATATTTCTCCCAGGCGTTTTTCTTTTCTATTGCCATGATTTATTATACCTCCGAATTTTTTTGTAAGATTTGCCTGGACGCGGCGATTACAGCTCCTGAGCTGCATTGTAGCCCATCTTCTTCTGTCTGTGATTGACTGCTGCTGTCTCTACGATGACTGCCAGATTACGTCCCGGTCTGATTTGGCAGTGAATGACACACTACCTTGTTGCCGAGATACTCGGCATATTCTTCCTCGAGGCCGAGTCTGTCGTAATCTGCCTCCTTTTCCAGTCCTCGAGCTTGATTACGAGGTCTATCTGCTGCTTTTTCCTTTACACACTCTACTCCGTAAAGTGTCTTGACATCGATGATTCCGATGCCTCGAAGCTCTATAAAGTGTCTGGTAATCTCAGGCGATGTGCCCATGAGCGTATGCTCGTTGATCTTTCTGATTTCCACCACATCATCCGTCACAAGACGATGGCCTCGTCTGATGAGCTCGAGTGCGGCCTCACTCTTTCCGATACCGCTCTCGCCTGTGATCATTACTCCCTCGCCGTATACATCTACCAGCACGCCGTGCACTGTGATGCATGGTGCGAGCTGCTCACCAAGACAATAGATGAGCTCAGCCATAAAGCTTGATGTGGAACGACCTGTTGACAGCACCGGAATACCGTGCTCTCTGGCCTCTTCCATAAATATCTCATCCGGCTGTAAATCTCTGCAAAAGATGATACATGGTATATCAAACTCCATGAAGCGGCTATAGCGCTCTTTTTTCTCGCTGTCGCTCATCTTCTTCTATATAAGTATACTCTACATTTCCGATAATCTGTATTCGTCTCTCCTCAAAATGATCAAAATATCCTGAGAGCTGAAGCGCCGGTCTGTTGACGTCCGAGCACTCTATCGCCCTCTCCTTTAGGTTCATCTCTTTTGTGAGATTGTTGAGATCGAGCAATTCTGCTACCTTTGCAACTGATACTGAGTGTAATGCATCCATTCGCGGTCCCCCTTGATGTATATTTGATTTTTTAGTATACCACAGATTAGTTTCAAAATCTACGTGGCAGAGTGGAAAAATGCATACACTGCCTGTGCTGCTTTCTCGTTCATGGTCTCTGTCTGCATAAGGTCTTCGACATCTGCTTCCTTTATCTTCTCTAGCGACTGGTAACGGCGCATAAGCGCCTTTCTGCGTGCCGGCCCTATGCCTTCAATATCATCAAGCACCGAATGTACCTGACTCTTTGAGCGCAGTGACCTATGAAACTCTATTGCAAAGCGGTGTGCCTCATCCTGTATTCTCGTGATGAGCTTGAAGCCTTCGCCGTGGCGGTCGATAGGTATCTCCACATTGTTGTAATAAAGACCTCTTGTGCGGTGGAAATCATCCTTCACCATGCCACACACAGGTATGTCGAGTCCCAGCTCAGAAAGCACCTGAAGGCATATATTTACCTGACCTCTTCCACCATCCATCATTATAATATCCGGAAAACGGTTGAAGCTACCTATTTCCTGTGGAGAACCATCTTTTTCAAGCTGCTTCTGTTCTTCCATGCCATGTGTAAAGCGGCGTGTGAGCACCTCGTGCATTGACGCATAATCATCAGGTCCCGTAACTGTGCGTAGCTTAAACTTTCTGTAATCGCTCTTTTTAGGCTTGCCCTTCTCATACACTATCATGGAGCCGACGGTCTCAAAGCCATTGATATTGGAAATATCATAGGCCTCCATACGATTTAATCCATGTAAGCCCAAAAGTCCCTCGATTTCCTTTACAGCTCCTATTGTGCGCCCCTCTTCTCTCTTTATCCGCTCCTTATCCTGGCTGAGCACTAAGAGTGCGTTCTTATAGGCAAGCTCAACAAGCTTTTCCTTCATGCCCTTCTGCGGTACCTTTATATTTACACGCCTGCCTCGCTTTTCGCTGAGCCACTGCTCCAAAATCAGCCATATCCTCTATCTCGCTCTGCAGCATGACCTCGCGCGGTATAAAAGGTGTTCCGGAATAAAACTGCTTCACAAAGTTATTTAACACATCATCCGCAGCCTCCTCGCTTCCAACCCTCACATGGAAATGGTCTCTGCCTATCAGTTTTCCGTTTCTTATGAAAAATACCTGCACCACTGCATCAGTATCGTCATTTGCAAGTGCTATGATATCCTTATCCTCGCCGTCGGCATTTGTTATCTTCTGCTTCTGTGCTACCTGTTTCACACTGTTTATCAAATCCCTGTATTCAGCCGCCTTCTCAAACTCCATGCTCTCTGAGGCCTTTAGCATTTTATCGCTAAGAGCCTTTATTGTCTGCTCATAGTCGCCGTTTAAGAAATCTATCGCGCCCTTTACAGATATGGCATACTCTTCCTTCGTCACATACCCCTGGCATGGTGCACTGCACTGGTGTATATGATAGTTGAGGCACGGCCGGTCTGCTCCTATATCACGCGGCAGCCTGCGGTTTGCAGGTGCGAAGCTTATAGATTTTTGTTTATCAGATCTATCGAGCTTTTCACCGCAGAGGCACTCGTATACGGACCAAAGTAACGGGATTTGTCCTTTTTCATCTGACGCGAAAACAGCACCCTCGGATAGTCCTCTCCCAGTGTCACCTTGATGTACGGATATGTCTTGTCATCACGAAGCATAGTATTGTACTTTGGTGTATGCTCCTTTATCAGGTTGCACTCCAAAACAAGGGCCTCAAGTTCAGAGTCGGTAACTATATACTCAAAATTGATCTATATGCTCTACCATCTGTTTTTTCTTGATGCCCTCATTGTGGCTCGCCTGAAAGTACTGATGTACTCGCTTTGTCAGGCTTTTGGCTTTGCCGATATATATGATTACATCATCCTTGTCGTGCATAATATAAACTCCCGGGGCATCCGGGAGTTTTTTTAATTCTTCTTTGATATCAAATGTTTTTTCCATATTCGTCTCTTTGGGTTGTTGTGGAGTTTCGCACTTTCAGGTTGTGTGGTTGCCGGCATGGCACACAGTGTATTCCTCCGGCTTTTTTCAGTTTATGTGTGCGAAACTCTTTTCTACTGCGCTTTTTTTGTGCGAAATTCTTTTTTCGCTCTTTCGCTGCGCGAAAAATTGCTTGGTTGCTCGTTGTGTTCGAAAATTGACCTATAAGGTACTAGTTATTCAATGTATTATCATCCGGCGCTGTATATTCGGAAGATTCATTTGTATCTGCAGGTTGGTCTGTGGCATTACGAAGGAGTGGATCTGCTGCTGATGTCGTATCTTTCTGTGCATCATTCTGTGCATTTTCCTGCTCTTTGCTCTCTTCACCATCTTTTTCTTCGTCCGGGTCAGGGAGTCCCTTCATGTCGCGGAACATCTTCATGAATTCCTTACCTGTGATTGTTTCCTTCTGGTAGAGATAATCTGATATACTGTCGAGGATTTCTCTGTTTTCATCGAGGAGCTTCATGGCCTCTGCGTAGCTGCTGTTGATGATTGAGAGTACCTCATCATCTATCTGCGATGCTGTATTCTCTCCGCAGATTAATCCTGCTCCGCCCTCTAAGTACTGGTTTTGTACTGTTGCAAGGCACATCATGCCGAATTTATCTGACATTCCGTACATTGTTACCATGGCACGGGCTATCTTTGTGGCATTTTCTATATCATTTGCGGCCCCGCTTGTGACTGAGTTAAATACCAGCACCTCTGCTGCACGACCTGCCATATATGTTGTGATTTTGGCGAGAAGTTCATCCTTTGTCTCAAGGTATTTCTCCTCTTCAGGTGTCTGGAGTGTATATCCGAGTGCTCCCATGGTACGTGGTACAATTGTGATTTTCTGCACAGGCTCTGTATTTTTCTGCAGGGCTGATACAAGTGCATGTCCAACCTCATGGTATGAGACGATTTTTCTCTCTTTATCACTCATGACACGATCCTTCTTTTCCTTGCCACCGACTGCAACAAGCTCGAAGGCCTCAAAGAGATCTGACTGGTTTACAAGCTGTCTGCCGTTTTTTCGACTGCATTGATGGCAGCCTCATTAATCATGTTGGCAAGATCTGAGCCAACAAGTCCTGCTGTTGCAAGTGCCAGTGCATCGAGGTCTACCGACTCATCCATCTTGACATCCTTTGAGTGTACCTTTAAGGTCTCCAGACGCCCCTTTAAGTCAGGCTTGTCAACAATGATTCTTCTGTCAAAACGTCCCGGACGAAGAAGCGCCTTATCAAGCACCTCAGGGCGGTTAGTTGCTGCTAATATAAGTAATCCCTTTGATGTATCAAAGCCATCCATCTCTGCAAGGAGCTGGTTTAGTGTCTGCTCACGCTCGTCATTGCCACCGCCGTATCTGCTGTCACGGCTCTTTCCTATTGCATCTATCTCATTCCGATAAAATGATAATACATGGTGCCATCTTTTGTGCTTCCTTGAACAAATCACGCACTCTCGAAGCTCCGACTCCGATAAAACATCTCCACAAAGTCTGAAACCTGCAAGTGAGAAAAAACGGTACTCCTGCCTCTCCTGCTACTGCCTTGGCAAGGAGTGTCTTACCTGTTCCCGGAGGTCCCACAAGAAGCGCTCCCTTAGGAAGCTTGGCTCCGATATCTGTATATCTCTTAGGATTGTGAAGGAAATCAACAACCTCCTGGAGAGATTCCTTGGCTTCATCCTGTCCCGCAACATCCTTGAAGTTGACGCCTGTGGACTTCTCCACATATACCTTGGCAGTCGATTTGCCGACTCCCATCCCCATGCTGCCGCCCATCTTCTTTGAAACAAATGCCAAAAGCACCCACAGTAAAATAAGCGGAACTATAAAGCTTAATATATTAAAAATCCATGTAGATGTATTATCAGGTATCGCTGCCTTTATCTCAATAGACTTGCCCTCTGAGGTCTTTGCTTTTTTGAGCGTCGGCACAAGCTCATCATCAGCCACACGGCCTGTGTAATATGTGATGTCATAATCCTTGTGTCCGTCATCCACAAGCTTGTAGTCTATCTCGTAGGAATCAAACTCAACACTCTTGACATTACCCTTGTCGAGCTGTTTTATGAAATCACTGTATGACTTTTCCTGTGTGCTGGCATGCGATATGCTGTTTGATATAAGTGCATACACAAACAATGCCACGAGTGTCAGCAGGATAAATGCCATGATTCCCTGTCCGCCACGGTTGTTTCTGCCACCGTTTCCACCAGGTCTGTTACCACCGTTATTTCCGTTTCCACCGGACCCATTATTGCCCGGGCCATTGTTGTAATTATAGTTATTAGGTCCCTGATTATCCATATTTTCTCCGTTCTTTTCTTATTTATTACAAGCTTCAAGGCAATTTTGACCTGTAATTTTTATAGTCATTTCCATGAAACCCTATCCCCCGAAAAATATCATTACAGACTTCTTATTTTCCAAGGAATATATTGTATATGAAACCGTCTCCTCACAATATATAAAGTGTGAAGCTTCACTTTATTATAAGAAAAAGTGCGGTCAAAATCAACCGCACTTTCTAAATATTGTATTAAATATAACGAAAAATTATCTGCTCACCTTGTTTGCCGCCTCTATGAAGCCATGGAAAAGCGGATGTGGACGGTTCGGACGTGACTTAAGCTCAGGATGTGCCTGTGTGGCGATAAACCACGGATGCTCCGGAATCTCAATCATCTCCACGATTCTGCCATCAGGTGATGTACCGCAAAGCTTCATGCCATGCTCTGTGAGAGCTGTTCTGTAGTCATTGTTGACCTCATAACGGTGACGATGACGCTCGCTTATATTCTCTGTACCATATACCTGGTATGCCTTTGATGTCTTGTCGAGTACACATGGATAAGAGCCAAGTCTAAGTGTACCTCCGATATCCTCTATTCCGTTCTGGTCAGGCATAAGTGCGATAACCGGATGAGTAGTGTTCGGATCAAGCTCTATACTGTGTGCGTCATGGAACATACATACGTGGCGCGCATACTCGATGATTGCCACCTGCATTCCAAGGCAGAGTCCCAGATATGGGATATTGTTTTCCCTGGCATACTTAGCTGCTGCAATCATGCCCTCAACACCACGATCTCCAAAGCCTCCCGGAACGATAATTCCCTGAATACCCTGGAATACCTCTGCTGCATTGTCATCATTAAGCTCCTCTGAGTCAACCCACTTTATATCAACTGTGGTATGCTCAGGAATACCGCCATGCTTCAGTGCCTCAACAACTGAAATGTATGCATCGTGAAGTGCTGTATATTTTCCGACAAGTGCGATCTTGACCTCTTTATCAGGATGACGGAGATCCTCAACCATCTGCTTCCAGTCTGCAAGATTCGGCTCAGGACAGTCAAGATTCAGGCACTCGCATGCAACCTTTGCAAGATTCTCCTGCTCCATGGCAAGTGGTGCCTCATAGAGATACTCCACATCAAGGTTCTGTAATACGTGTGAATTCGGTACATTACAAAACAGCGCAATCTTGTCCTTAAGCTTCTGGTCAAGCTCATGCTCTGAACGGCATACAATGATATCCGGCTGGATTCCCATGCCCTGAAGCTCCTTTACGCTAGCCTGTGTAGGCTTTGTCTTGAGCTCTCCTGACGCCTTGATGTATGGAATCAGTGTCACATGGCACAGGATGGCATTGTCGTGTCCCACCTCATGCTGGAACTGTCTGATTGCCTCGAGGAACGGCTGACTCTCGATATCGCCGACTGTACCGCCCACCTCGATGATTGCGATTGTGGTATCCTCAGATGTGAAATCCCTGTAGAATCTGCTCTTTATCTCATTGGTGATATGAGGGATAACCTGTACTGTTCCTCCGCCGTAGTCACCACGACGTTCCTTCTGTAATACTGACCAGTATACCTTTCCTGTGGTGACGTTTGAGTTCTTTGTCAGGCTCTCATCAATAAAACGCTCATAGTGTCCCAGGTCAAGATCTGTCTCAGCTCCATCGTCTGTTACAAACACCTCTCCGTGCTGAATAGGGTTCATGGTACCCGGATCAATATTAATGTATGGATCGAACTTCTGCATTGTCACCTTGTATCCACGAGCTTTTTAAAAAGACGTCCAAGAGACGCTGCGGTAATTCCTTTTCCAAGACCGGAAACAACTCCACCGGTGACGAACACGTATTTTACAGGCATAATTTTCCTCCTTATCAATATGCTTTGTATATTTGTAAATTCTTAATTTTAAAATACCAACTTATTATACAGCCTTAAATTGATTAATGCAATTTATTTTTTGAATTATATTTATTATATTTTGTTATAATGCTTCACATCTGGTGACGGACAACCCTGTATTCATCGCCTGAGCGGTAAAACGGACAGCGCTTATAGCTGCTCTGGACAAATCTCGCCATATCATCCTCGTCCATATTTACCGAGCAATAATACTCCTCATCATCCTCATCATATTCATTGTATGCACAAAAATCGCAGCATGTCTCCATTATCTTATCCTTCCATCACTTTTAATATGTATGCTGAAAATCTACTTAAACTGATTGACAGTCTCGTCATATTTGTAATCAATCTGTGCAAGCTTGTCGCAAAGCTCTTTCTCATCAATATCATATGCTGCCGCAAGCTCCTTCAATCCTGAATAATTGTCCCGAAGCTGTGTGTTTACAAAGCTAAGCAGCATAACCGGATCCTTTGGTAATGCCATAATCTGCTCCTTATAATTCTATGTTATCTTATAATTCTATGTTATCTTATTATCATAATCATAGCAATTATTTTTCAAATTACCTGCTTTATGCTGTCATAGTGCAGGAACACACCCTGCGCAGCAAGCTCTTTTATTTCATCGAGTGTGGCAATTTTAAACCCAAGTGCCTCCTCTGTCTGAATCTGTACGTCAGACTCCTTGAAATCAAGCTCAAAGCGGTAAACATCCACGAAATAGTTGTCACCCTCGCCCGGATTCTCCCTGTGATAGGTATAGGCAAGCCCTCCCGGACACTGTGATACATCAAGGCCCACCTCTTCTTTCACCTCTCTGCAGACTGCGGTAAATGAGCTCTCACCTGCCTGTGCGGCTCCTCCTGAAACCTCCCACCAGCCCGGTGCCCATGCCTTTGTCATGACACGCTGTGTGATAAGGAACCTGCCATCAGGTCTGTGAATCACGCCAAGCACTGAAAGATGATACTCTCCATCCTTAAGTATCCAGTCGATTTTTTTCATTGTACGGCCTGTCGGATTTTTTATCCTTATCGTATATATCCCAAAATTCCATTTGAAGCTTCCTTTCTCTAAGTGAGTCTTTAACAATATCATATCATATCCTGCGCAGAAAAGCCAGCTAGTTGTTTACGCAGCTTTTTGCTTTCCGGCAGATAATATTCCATCAGCGACCAGAACCTGGCATTATGGCTTGGCTCAAGCAGATGTGTAAGCTCGTGAACCACCACATACTCTGCGCACTCCGACGGCACCTTAGCCAGCAGAAGGTTGAAATTCAGATGATGTGACTTAA
>ENA-OQCV01000397-OQCV01000397.1-human-gut-metagenome-genome-assembly--contig:-NODE-397-length-12075-cov-1.891865_pt1 | contig 12075 bp, 24 predicted proteins | sample MGYA00242766_ERZ504592 | MGnify/ENA primary metagenome ERZ504592 (study PRJEB26092, sample SAMD00036315) | human gut metagenome | host: Homo sapiens | study: EMG produced TPA metagenomics assembly of...
TATGCAAAGAATCCTGCGTGAACTATCTTCTTTGCTGGAAGACACTTCTATCGGAACCGTGTCTGACCGGGCATTATTACTGGACTATAAAGCTACCCTTGAAAGAAATATTGGAAAAGCCGTAAAGCTGGAAAAAGAGCGATGTCTTTGCTTTCTCCTGTTACACCTGAAAACGCCCACCTCGTCGCAAATCTATATGGAAATCTGGGTGGACTATATCACCAGCAGGGAAATACCGAACTGGCAAAACAGGCTATGGAGCAGGGAATCAGCTTATTAGAACAATACCAGCTTCTCTATATGAATGACAGTATTGTTCAAATCTGCAACTATGCAGCTCTCCTTACAGATACCGGTGAAGCGTCTCGTGGATTATCCTCCTTACGCAAATGTGCCCGGCTGGTAAAAGAATACAATTCCGATCAGTGTCTGGACTATGCCATTATTCAGGAAGCTATGGGAACTGCCTATCTGGTACAGGACTGATATAGAACAGGCTACCATCCATCTCAAAAAAGCTATGGCAATCTATGAAATAGTATGGAATCTGAACCGGAAGCTATCGATAATAAATACAACAAATACAAGAATTGTATATCAATGCTGGAATACAAATTGGACAACAATTATTGAGCTCTACTAAAAATGTCTGAATAGTCTACAAATCAAACTATTCAGACATTAAAACTTATAACAATATGAATATTTTATATTAATTAGTCGGCAATAAATTTCCCATACTCTTCAAACTGATAGCTAAAGTAGAAGTATTATGTAGTAACGCAGAGGTCGTTGGTTGAATAATTCCTGCCACTCCTAGTGCAATCAGCATTGCATTAATACCGACAATCCCCCTGTAATTCCCCTGAATACGGTGCATCATCGCATTAGACAAACGTTTCAGTACTACGATTTCCCGCAGATCCTCAGCAGCAATCGTAATGTCTGCGATCTCTCGCGCAAGTTCTGCTCCATCACTGATTGCAATTCCCGCATCTGCTGCTGAAAGCGCTGGCGAATCATTGATTCCGTCACCGATCATCACTACTTTTCTTCCTGCCGCTTTCTCTCTTTCAATGAATCCTGCCTTATCTTCCGGAAGTACTTCGGAATAATATTCATCCACTCCCACTCGTTTCGCAATAGATGCTGCAGTACGTTCACTGTCTCCCGTCATCATGACGATCTTGGAAACACCTTCTTCTTTCAAAAATCTTACCATCTCCCCGGCTTCTTCCCATGAGAGGATCTTCAATACAGATTACAGCAACTAATTCTCCGTCAATGGCAAGGAACAAATGAGAGTATTCTTCAGGAAGCGTATCAAATCGTTCCTGATATTCCGGACGTATCCGGCACTTTTCATCCTCAAACACAAAATGACTGCTCCCTATTATGGTCTTCTTTCCTTCTATATAGGAGGAAATACCATGGGCTACAATATACTCCACTTTTGAATGCATTTCTTCATGATACAGACTTCTTCTCTTTGCAGCATCCACGACAGCTTTTGCCATGGAATGTGGAAAGTGTTCTTCCAGACAGGCAGCAATCCGCAGAGCTTCCGGTTCAGGATAATCGCCAAACACAATGACTTCTTTTACAGTTGGTTTCGCCTTTGTCAGCGTACCGGTCTTATCAAATACGATGGTATCTGCCTCTGCCACAGCCTCCAGATACTTCCCACCCTTTACGGTAATTCCATTCTGTCCGGCTTCCCGTATTGCAGAAAGGACAGAAATCGGCATAGCCAGCTTCAATGCGCAGGAAAAAAGTCCACCATAAGAACAGAAAGAGCTTTTGTCATATTGCGTGTGACAGCCCAGACAAGCCCTGTCCCCAGAAGCGTATATGGTACCAGACGGTCCGCCAGATGCTCTGCCTTGCTTTCCAGATTGGATTTCAACTTTTCTGAGTCTTCAATCATAGTCACAATCTTTTCAAACCGGGTAGCACCTGATACGGCCCTGACTATGATTTCCAACTCTCCTTCCTCCAAAACGGTTCCTGCATATACGGACTGACCCTCAGTTCTTCGTACCGGAAGAGATTCTCCGGTCAAAGATGCCTGGTTCACCATTCCTTCTCCGCAAGACACCTCTCCATCAAATGGGATTACATTGCCCATGTGTACGATCACTCTGTCACCCGGCAAAATATCGGATGCCGGAACAAGAATTTCCCTGCTCCTCTCTTTTCAGCCATACTTTCTTTATGTTTAAAGACATGCTGCGTGCCAGATCTCCTACAGACTTTTTATGTGTCCATTCCTCCAGCAATTCTCCAATTCCCAGCAGAAACATGACAGAACCGGCAGTATTAAAGTCTCCTCGCAGCACGGACACGCCAATCGCTGTAGCATCTAATACCGGCACCTCTATCTTCCGTCTGGCCAGACATCGAATCCCTTTTCCGATATATTGGACCACTTTAAAAGTAAGCCATATTTTTCTCACCGAATTTGGCAAGAGCAATTTCCCTCCATAATGGAGCAATGTTTTTGCTATCAGCTTTTCCCTGTATGCGGAATTTAAAGCACGCCCTGAACTTGATAATACATTATCCGGAACATCTGCTTTCTCAAAATGAAACATTTTTTAATTTATGGATCAGTTCTTCTCTGTCCCCCTGTATAATAGATCACAGCATCTGCGGTGCGCTCATATACTTTGACCTTTATAACACTTTTCTGTTTTTCAAGAGCCCAGCAAAGAACATCCGCCTCCGTACATGTCATTCGGTTTCGGATAACGTGGATACGGAGACGGCCCTGTACTTCATGCTTGATAAGAAATCTCATCTTTTACCTATTCGTTTTCTTCCTGTTCAGACGCACCATCCTCCTGAACATCATCTTCCTGCACCTGCATTGCCTCTTCCTGTGCACGCTTTTCATTGATCTGTTGTGCTTCTGCAAGGATATCCTCTGCGTTCTCCTGCACTGTTGTAGCAGTCTTCATAACACAGTCTTTTGCCCGCAGTACAGCCGCAGTGCAGTTTGTATATACTTTTTTTGCGTCCTTACTGGAAAAGGAGCTTTACACCCGCAGTCCCAAATACGACTCCTCCTACAAAAACATCCGAATTTTTTTCAAAGTAGAATCACTAAACATCCTATGTACCTCCTGATTATTTGTGTTTATAGCCTGTATAGAATACCATCAAAAAGCAAAAGACGGACGCCCACGCCCAAAACCTATGTTGTTTCATCAACCACATCACTTCCTTTTTCTTACAAGACTCTGTTTATTTTTTCATAGTAACAACTTTCATTTAAGATAGTCAATTCTAACAGTCCTTATTGATAAATTTTGTCATTTGCAGGCTACTTATATACGATTTCTCTGCTAAGCACCCCGATATTCTCCAATTCCTTTACCAGACGGTAAACGGTTGCCATCCCAATGCTCTGGTCAAGTTTCACCACCCGGGCATAAATTTCCTTGCAGCTGGAACACCTGTCTTCCAGGATAATATCTAAAATCATTTTACGCTGCTTTGTAATTCTGCAGCCATTTTCTTTCAGTTTTATAATAATACTTTCTTTTTCACCGTTCATACCCGCTTTCTCCCATATGAAATACCACGGTCTAGCTTTGAATAGACTCAACTAAAAACCCTGCTTTTTCTACTGCGCAGATCAGGATATCTTCCCCTATTTCACGATCAAGGGATATCTCAGCACAACTTTTATTAAGATCTACTCTGGCGGAGACTCCATCAATCCGATTCAAGCTATCTGTCACACTTTGTACACAATGTTCACAATGCATTCCTGTAATAAACATGGTTTTCTTGCGATGACCGGACCCGTCAATTTCATTTTTTTTCTTTTTATTTTTGCTGCTGCAAATTTCCTCCCGCTGGACATCCAACACATTTCACTCCGCTTCTTTTTGCCTTAATAAGATATGCAGCTGCACTCCCTACTAAGATTACAATAACAAGAACTGCTATCATATTTTCCATAGAGCATTTCACATCCTTTTCTAATAAAAATGGTGGATCAAAGTACTTCTTCTCTGTCCACCGTCTGCTATAACTTTTATCCTTTATGATTTTACAGAATGCAGGCTGTATTCTGAAGCAAACTCTTTATCTGACTTACGGATTCTCCAGAGAATAATCAAAGCAAATACAATAACCAGCGATAAGTCCCGGAAATAAATGCGGTGCCAAAAATGATCCTGTTGTGATCAATGTACCAATCTGATATACACCAAAAGCTACGGTATACCCCGTTGCAAGTTGGAGACAGATTCCTCCAAGCAGCCATTTTCCACTCTTCATTTCTGAATTCATCGCTCCAAGAGCTGCAAAATCAAGGTGGTGTGTAAAGGTTAAACATCAAATAAGCAAGAGCTGCTACCTTTGTCAGTCCCATAACAGTTGCTACTTCATTCCCACTTCCAACCAACGCCAGTTCATCTGTATCTATTAAGTTTGTGATACCGTAAACTACTGCAAGCGTCCCAACTACGTTTTCTTTTTGCGATAAAACCTGTCACTGCCGCTGCTGCAAGCTGCCACACTCCAAATCCAAGCGGTATGAACAAAATCGCAAACGGATGGGCAATGGATGCCAAAATAGATGTCCCTTCTGCACCTTCTTCTACAAGCTGGAACTGCCAGTTAAAGCTCTGCATGATCTGTACCACCGTATTGCATACCAGAATGATCGTTCCTGCTTTTACGATATATGCTTTTCCTCGCTCCAGCATAGAGCCGCATGCCCTTTTCAAGCTTGGAAACTTATATTCCGGAAGTTCAATAATAAAGAAAGATTTTCTGTATTTTTGTCCTGTAATCTTTTTCACAAGTAAAGCTCCAAGCAAAACTAAGAGAATACCCACCAGATACATGGTTGCTGAAACCCACCATGCGTCCGCAAAGAATGCACCTGCAAAAAGAGCAATCACTGGGATTTTAGCTCCACATGGCATAAATGGTGTAAGCATCGCTGTGGTACGACGTTCTCTTTCGTTACGGATTGTACGGCAAGCCATAACGCCCGGAATCGCACATCCTGTACCAATGACCATAGGAATGACAGATTTACCGGAAAGCCCTACTCTCTTAAAAATCGGATCCAGAACTACTGTAGCTCTTGCCATGTATCCACAATCTTCCAATAATGCAATTAAGAAGTACATGACCATAACAAGCGGAAGGAAACCGACAACTGCACCAACGCCACCGATGATACCATCTACAAGGAGTGCATACAGAAGCGGGTTTGCATTTTCCATCAGTCCGCCGACCCATCCCTGGAAAGTCTCGATCCATGCCACCAGCCAGTCTGCGATCCAGGTACCGAGCGTTGTCTGGGATATGTAGAACACAAGGAAGATAACTGCTGCGAAAATCGGTATACCGATAATCTTATGTGTGATGATACCGTCAATCTTATCCTGTACGTTTCTATCCTTTGTAAAAACTTTTCTCTTCTCTACCTGCTTTACAATTCCATTCACAAACTCAAAACGCTTTCTGTCAGCCGCTTCTACTGCCGTTTTATCTTTGAAATCAATATCCCCCTGCACATAAGGTGCTTTCTGACCTTTTCCTCTTAATGCAGCCGCAGCATTTACAGTCTCTTTGAGTCCTTCATGTCCGGAAGAAGTGGAAATCGTCTTGATTACCGGACAGCCCAGCTTTTCAGACAGAATCTTCTCGTCAATTTTTGTCTGTTTCTTATTAACGATATCGCTCTTATTCAGTGCGACAACTACTGGAATCCCAAGTTCCAGAAGCTGTGTGGTAAAAAACAGGCTTCTGCTCAGATTCGTAGCATCCACGATATTGATGATCACATCCGGATTCTCATTCTTGACGTATCCGCTGGTAATGCTTTCTTCCGATGTAAAAGGAGACATAGAATAAGCGCCCGGCAAATCTACCGCAACTAACTCCTCCGTCCCGTCATAATAACCTTTCTTGATCGGACTTTCTTTTCTTTCGACCGTAACGCCTGCCCAGTTTCCCGACACGTTCATTCCTGCCGGTAAGTGCATTGTACATGGTCGTCTTTCCACTGTTGGGAATTTCCTGCAAAAGCAATCCTCATAATTCTCCTCCCTTTTCGACGTCTTTAATTATACGCATCTTATCTTTATTAGTATGCACTAACCTTTGTGCGAAAAAAATAGTGGAAACTACTAATTTTTTTATTATATTGAAATGGCTTTCGCCAGATCAGTATCAATATTATAACGCCCATCCTTAATGGAAACTACACAGCCACCCTTCAGATGAGAAACCACTGTAATTGGTTCACCACTGTAACAGCCAAGAGAAAACAGAAAAGAGGTCAGTTCTTCATCATCTGTCAAAATTTCCTTAATGATATATTCTTCCCCTTCTTTGGCTTCTGTTAAATTCATATCCACTCGCTCCTTATAGTCATTTTTACAATTATACTTAAAATTTACTCACAGCTATTCGATGATTTTTTCTCATTTGACGTTGTTAGTATATTCTAATCCCGGTGAGTTGTCAATAATTATTTAATACTTTTTTATTTTTCTTTTATAAATATATCTGGCTGAATACCATGAATCATGATACAATAACTATACAATTTTTATAAAAGAATCCGAATGATATAGGAGGTGACAAGCTATGCACATAAATTCGTCTGGTGAAAACTATCTGGAAACTATTTTAATATTAAGCAAAAAACGTCCTGTTGTTCGTTCTGTGGACATCGCTACAGAATTAGACTTTAAAAAACCCAGCGTAAGTGTGGCTATGAAGAAACTGCGTACAAGCGGACATATAACGGTATCTCCGGAAGGATATATTAATTTAACTGAATCTGGAAAAGAAATAGCTACACAGATTTATGAACGCCATGTTCTTCTTTCTTCCTGGCTAGAACGTCTTGGTGTTGATCCGGATATTGCCGCACAAGATGCATGCAGGATAGAACATGTCATTAGTTCTGAAAGTTTTGAAGCCCTCAAAAAGCATATCAAATAACTCTCTTCTCACTATAAATTGAATGGCATTTTAAAACCGGGAATTTCATACTTTCCCGGTTTCTAAAATCTTTTCATTTTCCATATTTAGTATTGCATTATTGATTTTTATCGTGCTTCTTATATCGAATATGCCCAACAATACCTGCAGCAAAGAAGAGTATTGCGGCTAAAAGTTGCATGCTTACCACAAAATCAACCCCATCTTTTCTGAAACTGTCAAAAAAGTTAGTCAGCCATATTACTGCGCCTACAAACCACAATAAATACCATCGTTTTCTTTTGCTTTTCATAACTTTTTTACCACCACACAAATCCAACCTTTTTTGTTTTATCTACTTTTACTCCTCTAAAACCGGCATCCTCCAAAGATTTTTCTATTTGCTCAGAATTGTAAATCTTCATCCCCTGTATTATCTTCGTCCACTTTTCATCCTTTGGATTTTCACCGTTTGATTCATTGCAGATCATAAACGTTCCCGCCGATTTTCAAAATTTTATATACCTTCTTAAAAGCCTCACTAATATCCGGCCAGAAATATATTGTTTCAAATGCAGTAATTACATCGAAAGTTTCACCTCTGAAAGGGAGTTTCATGACATCCCCCTGCAGGATTTCACAACGCTTACTTTCTATCCCTGCTTTATTGATTTTTTTCGCTTTTTTCTACACTGATTTCTGAATGATCAATGCCAACCACTCTGCCATACGGACTTTTTTCTAATAACTTTCTGACATTTGCCCCACCGCCACATCCAATATCCAGACATACATTATCGCTTTGAATTTCCATATGTGTAAATCCCCATTCAGCCATAGATGAATGACCAGTATTCATCATATGAACCATAATTTTGCCGCCGATTCCTTTTGGCTTACAAGTATTTTGAAAAAAAGACATAACCTATACCTCTATCAACTCACCAAAACAATATCTATTCTTAATATATAAAAAAATTTCGCTACATACAGATACTTCCAAGAATCTCCTGTAACGCATTTTTGCTACTTGAATGGCATCTCACTACATCCGCATTGCAGCGTTCCGCCTCCTCCACTGCACACCTGGCCATCTTATGGGAAACCGTATTCGTGAACAGTACAATCAAATCTGGATTCCCAATCTGTTTACTTAAAGTTGCAGACATCTGTGTAAAGACTTTCGCTTTACAATTAAAACTTTTACAAACTTTTTTAGTACTGACAGACCATTTCTATCATGCCCGCCTATAATAACAACACTCATACCCAACCTCCCATTTTTAATATATTCATAAAACGCTCCGATAGCAGATATCTACAAAATCATCCGTTCTTGATCATCGGTTGCGTTCTAAATCGTATTATGGAACGCTGCTATTAACTGATTAAAATCTTTTCTCGCAGCATTCCCCAATATTTATTAATCCAGATTTTTCACCCAACGCTTTGCAGGATTGAATCCCCTCATCATCGGGCATTTCATTGCAGATCACGCTTTCACAAATCAAGACAGCTCCCGCCTCTTTGCATCTTGTCTCCCAGTCTCTCATCCACTCTCCATCTCCCCAGCCATAAGAGCCAAACAGTGCAATTCCTTTTTCCTGAAAGTTTTGATTCACAAGAAGCAAACATCGGTTCAAATTCCTCTTCTTCCAATACTTCTGCTCCCATTGCCGGGCATCCAAAAGCGATCGCATCATAAGAATCCATCATAGAAACATCAAAATTCATCCGGAGTTAATAATACAACCTCTGCCCCCTTCTCCTTCGCGCCCTCCAGTACTGCCTTTGCCATGGCTTCTGTATTTCCTGTGCCACTCCAATAAACTACTGCAATTTTACTCATGATTTTTACCTTCCTTTCTGAAGTTTGTGATTATATAGTAATCGTAAGCTGTTCAACAGCCACGCCACTTTTCCATCTCCTGCAATAAATTTCGTGCATTTTTTTATATTTTTTAAACAGAATCCTCGCGGCCTGTTCATCCCCGTACACCTTCCAACACCCAGAACATTTGCTGCAGGCCGCCTTATTCTCAATAAATCCTTTTACATCCTCTGCCGGATACCCTAAGAATAAACCTATTTCATGCGGAAAGTCTGGGTCACTCTGCAGTTTTTGAATCAGTCTGCAGATGCACTGTGATAGATTCGTACAATCATATCCCTTACATTTCAATATGATCTGAGTTTTCTCATCAGAAAAATCTTCTTTTAATCTTTTTCTGGACGATAGACATAAACCAGCATCCGTTTGTCTGATATGCGAACCGGGATAATCCGGATCCCTTTCTGTGTCAGTTTTTGATTAAATTCACGTATTTCTTTTATAATCATCTTTTGTGAACTATAAGGGCATGAAAAAAGACTTCCCGTTTTCAGTCCTGCTAACGTAGGTGAACAATGGCATACTAACATTTCCTCTGACATTTTCTTTCACTTCTCCTTAAACATCTTTTCTGAAAATGAATCTACTCTACCCAGTAAGTTTTCTTTATCAATAGTTAGTTTTAACTAATTCATGTGAAAAAAATATGCACACCTTGCTTTCATTAAAAACATCAGATGTACGTTTCTATAATTTTATAAACCTATCCCATTATCTAAACATAAGCCGTTTTTTCAATTAGCTTTAACTAACTTTAGTTTACTTTATTTTTGCACTGTTGTCAATCCATAAATAGATGTGATTAATAAATAATATTTACTAACCTGATTATACACCCGTTTTTTCGTTGTAACTATTCCTGTTTATATTTGAAAGTTCATTGTAACTCAATTCTCACTCAATCCCGGCTCAATGCCATTCCCCCTTCTTTTCAATAAACTAATCCTGTGCGAAACATCCGCACAAAAGATTATCGGAAAGGAGGATTTTTATGAAACACAAAGAGGAAGTCCTGTTACAGATGAAAAATACTGCAATAGATAAGTGTTCGTCATCTGAGGGAGGTGAGTGCATGACAACCTTTCTTACTGCAAACAGTACTCTACCGCCATATATGGCATTTCCCAGTTTTCTTCTGGACTGTGATTTCTCCGAAACCACAAAACTGCTCTATATGGTGCTTTTAAACCGGGCAAGATTATCACAAAAATTGACGGCTGGATTGATAAAAAGGTCATGTGTTCTCCTATTTCACCATTGAAGATATGGCAGCAACACTTCGCAAAAGCCAGACAACCATCAAAACATCTCTGAGTGCTTTGGAACAAGTAGACCTTATCTGTCGTGCTCGTCAGGGAACCGGGAATCCCAACCGGATTTATGTAAAAGTCCCGGCTGATTTTTCAACACAGACAGAAGAAAAACTGTCTGTTAGACAGTCAGAAAACCGTCCCTTTGACAGACAGAATTCTGTCCGCCAGACAGTCAGAAAACTGTCCCCTAATAATAAAGAGAAGAAAAATAATGATTCAGTAAAACGCCATTATGAATGTAAGGAGGATGAAAGCCTATGATAAAACCACAAAACCTACTGCCGAACCTTTCTCCCCGGCAGCCTTTAGAAGATGAATATATCAGCGAAACGGACGGTCTGATCTACTGTTCCAAGTGCCACACCCCACGGCAGAAAAAGATAGAATTTTTAGGAAAAATCATGTTTCCGATCATCCGCTGCCAATGCCAGCAGGAACAATATGAAAAAGAAGAAGCAAAACGAAAACACCAGGAATTTCTAGAAACACATCTCCCGGCTGAAATCCAGCGGTCTGCAAGACCCGGCTTTAAGAGAATTCACTTTTGCTCACGATAACGGTATCAACCCGGAAATTGAAAAGGCCAAAAAATTATGTTACTCACTGGGAGGAAATAAAATCCAAGGCCATGGGGCTGCTGCTCTGGGGTGATGTCGGCACTGGGAAATCCTTTTTTCGCAGGCTGTGTTGCAAACGCTCTGCTAGATAAAGGGGTTTCCCCGTACTCATGACGAACTTCGCCAAAATCTTAAATTCTCTGACCGGAATATATCCGCAGGATCGGAATGAATTTATCAATAGTTTAAATCAGTACAGCCTGCTGATCATTGATGATTTGGGTGTGGAACGAAATTCCGAATTTGCTTTAGAACAGGTCTTCCATGTAATCGACAGCCGTTACCGCAGTATGAAACCCTATGATCATTACAACAAATCTGACGTTGGAAGAATTAAAACATCCGGAAGATTTAGCACACAGCAGGATCTATGACCGGATTCTGGAGCGTTGTGTCCCACTAAAGATCAACAACCAGAATATCCGGGAACTGAACGCTGTAGCTAATATGTCAGAAAGCCCGAAAAACTACTTGCTTTAAAAATCTGACCGGAAACGGTCATAGAAGAAAGGAGGCCAATATGACAGATAAAAAAACACAAACAGAAATCAGAAAAGAATTATTACAGGCAAGACACAGAGCAGAGGAAGCACAGGCACGGAACCGTGTGAAAGAGCGAAATGCCCGGACACGCAGGCTGATTCAGGAGGGTGCCGTTTTGGAGAGCATCTTCCCGGAATTCCAGACAATGGAGCCGTCGCAGATCAGACAGGAATTGTTAAACCGTTTCAAAAGAATCTGACACTAGTTGACACCAGCAATTTCTCATCCCGAAGGGCGCACTTACTCACCACCTGATAAATCAGGCAGTGGTATCCCCTTCGGGGCTCGTGCGCTCTGCCGAGGGCTTTATCCGCTGTTGCAGGCAACATCGAAAGGAGGTGCCAGATATGGCAATTTATCATATGCAAGCCAAAGTCGTCAGCCGTGGTTCCGGTCGGTCTGCTGTTGCTGCTTCTGCTTATATGAGCTGTAGCCGCATGTACAATGATTATGACGGCATCCAGCATGACTATACCAGAAAGCAGGGGCTGATCTATCAGGAGGTGATGCTTCCTCCAATGGCTCCATTGGAATGGAATGACCGGGAACAACTCTGGAATGCTGTGGAAGAAAACGAAAAGACCAAAGACAGCCGACTTGCAAGAGAATTTGTTGTCGCACTCCCCCGTTGAGTTGGATAAAGACAGCAATATTTCTCTTCTTCAAAATTTTATTCAAAAAAATTTTGTGGATATGGGCATGTGTGCTGACTTTGCTATTCACAATACAGATGGACACAATCCTCATGCAC
>ENA-OQCV01000398-OQCV01000398.1-human-gut-metagenome-genome-assembly--contig:-NODE-398-length-12074-cov-2.910354_pt1 | contig 12074 bp, 10 predicted proteins | sample MGYA00242766_ERZ504592 | MGnify/ENA primary metagenome ERZ504592 (study PRJEB26092, sample SAMD00036315) | human gut metagenome | host: Homo sapiens | study: EMG produced TPA metagenomics assembly of...
GAAACTACTCACACTATTGGCTTGTGCATTATTTGCCACTACATTGTGGGCGCAGCAGGCTCTTTGGGGAGTGTACCCGTTGTGTCTCCTGAAATAAACAGTGATAATACAGTGACCTTCAGGTTGAAAGCTCCTAAGGCGGTGAAGGTTCAGGTGACAGGCGATTTCTTGCCTACACAGAAAATCAAGACACCTTTTGGCGAGTTCGATGGTCTTGGTTATGCCGATCTGAAGGAAGGCAAGGATGGAGTGTGGGAATATACCACTCCTGAGCCACTTGCTCCCGAGTTGTACAGCTATTCATTCGTTGTGGATGGTCTGAAGATTATGGATCCGAGCAACGTGTATATGAGTCGTGATGTCTCAAGTGTGACCAACGTATTTATCATCGGTGGTGGCCGTGCTGATTTATATAAGGTGAATGATGTTCCTCATGGCACTGTTTCACGCATATGGTACGACAGTCCCACATTAGGAATGAAACGCCGTATGACAGTTTATACTCCGGCAGGTTACGAGACAAGCGGAAAACGTTATCCCGTGTTCTATCTGCTGCACGGAATGGGTGGTGACGAAGAGGCATGGATGGCTTTGGGACGCACATCACAGATAATGGACAACCTGATAGCACAGGGCAAGGCTGAACCTATGATTGTGGTGATGACCAATGGCAATGCCTCACAAGAGGCTGCTCCGGGCGAGACATCCGATGGCTTTGTTGCTCCCAACATGAATCTGCCCAAGACCATGGAAGGCTCATTCGAGACCGCTTTCCCTGATGTCGTGAAGTTTGTGGATAAGACTTATCGCACAAAAGCCAACAAGAAAGGTCGTGCCATAGCAGGGCTGTCTATGGGTGGATATCACTCCCTGCATATTTCTAAACAATATCCAGATATGTTCAATTATGTCGGATTGTTCTCTGCGGGCATAATGCCGAACAAGGATGTGAGGTCTCCTATATACGAAGATTTTGACAAGAAACTTGATGTTCAGTTCAGTAAGAAACCTGCTTTGTACTGGATTGGTATCGGTAAGACTGACTTCCTGTATCAAGCAAATGTAGAGTTCAGGAAGCTGCTTGACCAAAAGGGATATAAGTATACATACTTAGAAACAGGTGGCGGACATATCTGGCGCAACTGGCGTATTTATCTGACAGAGTTCGCTTCCAAATTATTTAAATAAAAACATTCTGATAGTATGAAAAAAACAACTTTTTTTGCGTCGCATTGATGGCTGGCGCGTTGACAGCTTGTGGTCCAGGTGTGCCACAACTCGGCAAGGCTTCTATTGATGAAGTGATAGCCGCCATGACACTTGAAGAGAAAGCTCATCTCGTGATAGGTACAGGTATGGCCGGATTTACAGGCGACAGTGCAGTGATAGGCGAGACACACAGTCTGGTACCTGGTGCTGCAGGTACCACATATGCGATTGAACGTCTGGGCATTCCTGCCGTAGTACTGGCCGACGGTCCTGCAGGATTGCGTATCAGTCCGACACGTGACGGCGATAGTGCGACCTATTATTGTACACACTTCCCCATCGGAACACTGCTGGCTTCCACCTGGAATCAAGAACTTGTTGAAAGCGTAGGAAAAGCTATCGGTAACGAAGTGCTGGAGTATGGTGCCGATGTGCTGCTTGCTCCCGCCCTGAATATTCACCGCAATCCGTTGTGTGGCCGTAACTTTGAATATTATTCAGAAGACCCTGTTGTTTCCGGCAAGATTGCCGCCGCATATGTGCGCGGTGTGCAGAGCAATGGTGTGGGGAACTTCCATCAAACACTATGCAGCCAACAATCAGGAGACCAACCGTACTGAAAATGACGCCCTGGTAACTCCACGTGCCTTGAGAGAAATCTATCTGAAAGGTTTCGAGATTGTTGTCAAGGAGTCGGCTCCATGGACAGTGATGTCGTCATACAATTACCTGAACGGTATATATACATCGGAGAATAAGGAACTACAAACCACACTGCTCCGTGACGAATGGGGCTTCAAGGGTATGGTAATGACCGACTGGTTTGGCGGCAAGGATGCCGTGGCACAGATGAATGCAGGAAACGACATGCTGCAACCCGGTCTGCCCAAACAATACGAAGCCATCGTAAAGGCCGTTCAGGACAGTGTGCTGGATATGACCGTTCTTGACCAGAATGTGAAACGCATCCTGGAGATGATTGTGAAGACTCCACGCTTCAAAGGCTATGAATATTCCAACAAGCCCGACCTGAAAGCCCATGCGGCGGTTACCCGCCAGTCGGCAACAGAAGGTATGGTGCTGTTGAAGAACGAAAAGCAACGCTCTGCCGCTGGCTGCGGAAGTGAAGAATGTCGCTTTGTTCGGCTGCACATCCTACGACTTCATTGCAGGTGGTACAGGTTCTGGTAACGTGAACCGTGCATATACAGTGTCTCTGCTCGATGGTCTGACCAACGTCGGCTATGCGGTTGATACCGAGCTGAAGAGTGCGTACGAAAAGTATCTGAAAGCAGAGAAGGAACGTATCAAGAAAATCAAGAAGGAATGGTTCATGCCGGATATCCGTCCTGTAGAAATGACTCTGGACCCTGCTTTCATTCAGAAAATGGTTGCAAAATCTGATGTCGCCCTGATTACTATCGGTCGTACATCTGGAGAAGGCACAGACCGTACAGCGTCCGACTTCAATCTGAGTAATGAAGAAAAACAGATGCTGCAGGCAGTGACCAGAGCGTTCCACGCTGCAGGCAAGAAAGTTGTTGTCGTGCTGAATATCGGTGGTGTTATAGAGACTGCTTCCTGGAAGAACATGCCTGATGCCATTCTCTGCGCATGGCAGGCAGGACAGGAGGGTGGAAACAGTGTCGCGGACGTGCTGAAGGGCAACGCTTCTCCTTCTGGCAAGCTGACCGTGACCTTCCCTGTTAATTTTGCGGATGCAGCTTCTTCCAGCAACTTCCCTGTAGACCTGACAGGAAACGTTGACATCGTGAACAAGAATGAGAAGAGATATGAGGTAAGAAACGTAGATTACACTTGCTACGAAGAGGACATCTATGTAGGCTACCGTTATTTCGATAGCTTCGGTAAGCGCGTGTCTTATCCGTTCGGTTACGGACTCTCATACACTACATTCGAGTATGGCAACCCTGTCATCAAGAACGAGAATGCTGTGTATACAGTGACTGTTGATGTAAAGAATGTGGGCAATCGTACAGGTAAGGAAGTTGTACAGCTTTATGTTGCCGCTCCAGACAGCAAGGCGATGAACAAGCCGGAGAAAGAGCTGAAGGCATTCGCCAAGACCAAAGAACTGAAACCAGGTGAGATTGCTACTGTGTCGCTGACCGTAAATGCCGCCGACCTTGCTTCGTACAACGAGGCAGCTTCTTCGTGGATAGTGGATGCAGGTGTTTACAAGTTTCTTGTAGGTGCTTCTTCACGCGACATCAAGGCTACACTGGAGGCTGAAGTGGCCGCTTCTTCAGTGAAGACCAACGATTTGTTGAAATTGACCAAGGAAATGAATATCTTGAAAAGATGATTTGAAATTTCTTTGGGCACTGTACAAAATATTGTGTAAATGAGAAAAACAGGATTCAGATAGATTCTCCCTATATCTGAATCCTGTTTTCAAATATTAAGGATAAACTGGTTCATGATCAAGTTCCAGTTTTGAATTGGTTGCGTTCATTTCTTTTCAATTTCCCTGAGTGATAGAAATACGGTCTTCTTGACAGCATTTCATCAGGCACGACCTTGTTTCATTCTGTCATAATTCCCCAATTTCAATAAAGTTGGTGAATAATAAAAAATGGACTTTTACGAATCCCGTTTTCTACATTTACACAAAATATTTATAGTGCCGAAATTTTCCATATACCTTATATATACGCGAGTTCGGGATAATTCTCGTTTAAAAGAGTGCCAATTGCGTACTATTTTCCACGTGTACAGGTAAAGCCTCCGGTTTGTTGTCGAAGGAACAGTATGCGGTGAGTGCCGAACAGATGTTCATTATGAAGTTATGTAGAGAGCGATGCCGTGAATGCACGATGTTTGCCTTATTCTTGAGCAGCTCGTTGATGCACTCGATGACATACCTTTTGCGGAGCATGATTTTATCCCACATGGGCATGAGCCTGTTCTTCATATTGGCCTTGATCCCATGTACGAGATGTATGCCCTGTTCGAAGAGTGATTCGGAAAGTTCCCTCTTGATATATCCCCTGTCGGCAAAGACCTTCCCGTAGAGTTCCTTGGTGAATACCTTCCATACCTTTTCGTCCCTGTCGTCCACGTTTGCTCCAGTCAGGCAGAAGGTTATGATGTCCCCGGCGTCGTTGCACAGCAGATGCAGCTTGAAGCCGTGGCACCATCCCATCGTACCTTTCCCGTCTTGGGCCAGACCTGCGAAAACCTTGTTCATATACCTCCTGAGGTTGTGGCACACGGGAATCATGGTATTGTCCACGAACGTAATGCCGGTACATTTGCCGAAGGCGTACAACTTCATGAAAAGCATCATCAGAAAGAATACCCTTGGCATCAGTTCGACGAAGCGGTTGTATGAAACCGCATCCGGAAAACAGTCTTTCAAACTTCCTCTGATGCAGGTGAGATAGTAATCCTTGAAGATGCGGTATGTGCCGAAATGGTAGCACACCAAGACAGTCATTATTTCGCTTTCGGACATCCTGCCCGGACGGTTCCTGCGCCTGAGGCCGTCCTTGTCCACAGAGGGCAGACGCAGGTTTTTTGAGAGTTCGTCACTCAAATTCTTGTCAAATTCATCGATAATACAGAAAATCTCTATAACTTTGTCTTTGGTAATCATCGCTTGCTAGTCTTGTAATATTTTGATTATCAACTATAAATATACAAAACTCTGGCGTGATTACCAACTTTTTCCTAACTTTTTTATCCCGAACTCGCGTAGAAAATTATGAAATCCATAGTTAGATGATTAAAAGATCTTCATACTTGTGGCTATATTTAGAATGAATGAAAACAAATCAAGGCGTTTTTTGAAAAGAGGGATGAGTATTTACACATCCCTCTTGTTTTTACTGGCAATATAAATTTATAAAGATGTCACGTAACTATTTTATTAATGTATCAATAGTTTCTTTATGCTCTATATACCAAACCATTGCTTTGATTAGAGACTTCAACATAGACTTGCAATGGGGAAGATACTATGTGAGTCTTCTTTTACTTTTTTTCATAAAAAAAGAATTTTAGAATGGCGACGTTGCCATTTTCTCTTAAACGCAAATTTAATGTAAAAAGAATAATATTCATTATTTTTTGCTATGTAATTTCAGAATAATCGTGAATTATAGCCTAAATCCTTTACTTCTCATAGACTGCTGCATTTTCCCAAACTGCTCCTTAAACCAGTCGGAAATAGGTTGCTTGTTTATTGTCAATGTTAGTTTGCTATCATTTGCAAGGTTTTTATCAATCTTAAAGGTAGCTTCCCTTACCTCAAACTTTTGCTTATGAGTTTCCGAGTAAATCTTACCGTTACAAACCAATGTTTCTTTTTGCCCAATAAGATTGAAAGCAGGTAATATTGCTATAATGAAAAAGTGTCCCACCAGCAGATCTATGGGATGCTGATGGGTTCATACTTTCTCATAAAGAAGGAAGATTTTTTTCAACTTAGCCTTTCTTTGTATTGTGTATAGAGGAAAACAATACAGATATTTAAAGTTTCATACCTCTGCTTTTTCTTGGTTCTTCAACCGTCTGTCGTAAACCTCTTCTTAATTTCTCCCATTGTTCTCTGAACCATTCGCTTATTGGTTGTCTGTTTATGGTTAGAACAAGTTTATTGCTGTCGGTTGGATTTTTTTCAACTCTGAAATATCGTTTTGATGTCAAACTTCCGTCTGTGTTCTTCGGAATAGATTTTCCATTGCATCTGATAGCTTCCTTTTGTACAAAGAGAGTCTATCATCCCTTGGTAAACCTATGACATAACACAATTTTTCCATTCTCAACATTTCTTTAAGCAATGGGAACCAGTTGAACGCTTTTCAAGAATGGCGTTCAATCGTGATATTTCCTTGTCTTTGGCTTCAAGCTCTTGATTATGTATTCCTTGTATATTACGAATCTGATTACCGTGCTGTTCCTGCATTTGTTGCATCTGAACTTTTAAGTTATCAATGCTTTTGTCACGCTTGGAAATTTCATACCGTAAACTTTCGTTGGCTTGTTCCAAATCTTTTAATTTACCACTTCCGAAAAGAGAACCTACACCGCTGGTTATGGCAGTGGCTACATCGGTAGCTGCACTTTTGAGTTTGTCCGTGCGTATCTCTGCTTTTACCTGTTTGAGTTCCTGCTCGGCAAGGCTTACCTGTTGCTCCTTGTGTCGCTTGGTTTCCTCTATACGTTGCAGTTCGGCTTTCTGCTTCTCAATGATGAAGTCGTTTCGTTCCAGATGCTCTTTACCTGTAACAGTTTTTGCCTGCCCACGTTCCATCAGGAGAATATCGGAAGCAAGGGTCTGCATGGTTGCCATATCCTCGTCATTGAGCTTTCGGCTCTTTCCAGTTTCATGGTTCATCCAGTCGAATACGACATGAGCATGATAATTTGGTTTGAACCATCTGTTACCGACTTGGAAGCTCTCTTTATCTTCCGCTTCCGGCTGACCGTTCAGCCAATGCCCTTCGTCTTTGTGCAGGAAAATCTGTAGCGGAGTGATACCCCAGCGTCTTTGGCACTCTTCACCGAATTTGCGTACATCAGCCAGTGTGGTGTCTGGTCTGATGAGCAATACTCCTTCACGGATGGGTGAACATCCCGCCACCTTGATAATCTTTCCATTCTTTCCCTTGCGTTCCCTTTCCTTTTCCTGCATGGCACGTCCGGTCTTTTCCTTGACCATTTGCTTGATATTGTCATAATGAGTTCGCAGTTCGGGAGTGCCGAAGTCGGGATTTATCCACTGTTCGTTATCGGTGGAAAGTTCGGGAACGACATAGATTCTGGACTCCCCGATATTACGCATATACTCGGCAGTCCTTCGGTTGTGTGCCTCGCTCGATGCGATGTTGCAAGGCTTGATATGTATGCTTGATTTTGTTGCCATAGCTTCTTTCCTTTGTTTACAATTGATTTACTTTGCTCGCTTTCGCAGAGGGGTTCTTAGGGGTAACCCATAAGCGGAGATTGCAAAGAGAGGGTCACTCTTTGCTCGGGGTTCTCAGGGGTGAAACGCCCTGAGTGGGTCATTAGGGCAAAGCCCTAATCCCCTCGGGAGAGCCCACAACTACGAAAGCGGAGCGTGTAGTTATAGTGGGCTATAACCGAAAGCCGTTTTTCTTTTCGGTGACTGGCTGCTCACTCCTTTGACGGATTGGACTTGTCTTTTTCTTTCAACCTGTTTCTGTAAGTATTCGTTTCAAGTCCTTGCATCCGCTGTAAATCTGTGAAGCGTCACGGATGTATCGGTTTCTGCCGTATTCCTTGCGGATTTGTTGGAGGGCTTCCATGCCTGCATGGTCGTTGTCGAAAAAGCAGTGGATGCGTTCGTAATTGCCCAACGGATAGAGAGCCTTGTTTACATTCGATACTGAGTTCAATACAATGTAGTCCTGCCCGTCCAATTCCGGATAATTCGGGCAGCTCTCTTGTCTCAATGTCAAAAAAGGAGAGGTAGTCCATAAATCCCTCGAATATATAACAGGTATTCCTCACTTTTCCCGACTGTCTGATGTGGGAGATTTCCTTTGGGGCGATGCACCCCTTAAAATAGCGGTTGCGAACCTCAAACCCACCCGAACCATTGGGAAAGGCGATGGCAAAGTACCGCTTGCCGTTGTGGGTGAAACGGGCTTCACTACATTCTCTTTTCGCCAGTTCTGTATTTATTCCTCTACCTTGCAAGTAGGCAAGCAGGGCAGGAGATGACAGCGGAACAATCTCCAGATGTTGGAAGCTCGGCTCGGAAGAGCTTTGCTTGCCAAAAGGAGAAAGATATCGGGCGCACGTGCGGTGTCTGCTCCGCTATCCGTTTCAAGATGTAAGGTACATGGTCGGTAGCGTACAGATGTGCAGCCAGTGCAATGATGTTTCCGCCCTTTCCCAAACCGAAATCATACCATTGTTCACGTTCGGTATTCACTTTGAACGATGCTTCACTCTCTTCCCGAAACGGAGATTTGTACCAAAGGTTGATACCTTGTTGTTTTACTGGTGAATAACCCAAGCTGTGCAGGTAGTCGGCTATTCGTATGCTTTTAGCTTCTTCTATTGTCATTTTCTTACGGATTTGTAGGTGAATGCAAAAAAATGATGATTTGATGAATTTTGAAATGTAATACGCTGTTAAACAGAATTATATCGATTCATCATTTTTCTCATCAGATTGCTTGCCAAAAGAAAAATGATGTTTTCCTTTTTTCATCAGCAATCGTTGTTGATGAGTGTTTGATGAATACATATCTATCTGTAAGGCAATATGTTACTTCCCTTATTCATCATTTCATCAAAATAATTAGATAGCGGTCAGTTGTTCTTTCGTTACCGTATAAAACCGACCAGTTTTCCTTTTCGGTTCATAGTGGCACTCACGATGGGGTGCGAACTCATAAGCGGTGTAGGATAGCGAATTGTGTGCGGAAGTAAGTTTCCATACTTCCTGCACAACTTTCCTCACTTGATACTTTTCAACCTTGACCTGTGAATAGAGTAGCAAGGTTACAAGGTCGTTCAGGCAGAATGATACGCTTTCCACGTTCATGTTCGACATGATGTCAAGCAACAACTCGGTCATTTCTATTTCCAGTCGGTTGCGGTTGCTTCGGATTATTTTCTGCAAGGCTGCGGTATGTGTCAGTCTTGGGTTGAACCACATACGGCTTTCCTGTGTTGTGGATAGTTCCCTTTGGGTCAGGAAATAAAGAAATGCGGGTATTTCCGCTTTTAGCTTTTGCAGAAAGTTGGTATCATCACTCTGCAACGGCATTATCTTCCGCACCCAGTAGCGTGTTTCTCCTGCGTCTATGAGTATGGGCAGATATTCGTTGTTGGAACATAGCACGAACTTGGCAAAGAAAGCAATCTCCGTTCGGTCTTTGCCTTTGGCTTCCACCTTGTAGGTGAAAGTGGTGCTTAGGTTTTTGCAACCGTTCGCTGTCTTCCTTGCGGTTGAGCAAAACTTCGTCCACAACGATTAGCAGCTTTCCTGCCCAGTCGGAATTGAACTGACTGCGGAAATCCTCGTTGGTGTTGAAAGTCACATTATTTTCAAACACGGCTTTCAGAAAGTTCAAGAACGTGCTTTTGCCAGTGTTGCGTTCCTCTGAAACAAGTAGGACAATGGGCAGCTTCTGTGTCGGCTGTAGATACAGCAGTTGCATATAGTCCATACCCAGCTCGTATTGTTCCCCGAAGATGTGCCGCATCAAGGATTGGATGTGGGAGAAGTCCCCCTGTTGCGGTTTATGCTCTATCGGCTCGTAAAGGTTCAGAAACCCCTCAATCTCCCTTTTGGTAGTTCAGATGATTGGGAACGGTGCAAAAGCCGTCATACTTGGGGACGGTGGCAAGATAATTCTTTCCATAGTCCTGCCGTAATGTGCTGTTGTTCCATACGACACGTTTCTTCTCATAACCGCCATTGGCGCATGGCTGATTGACTACCTTGTACAAAGTTGTTCCTACGCGCATATATTCTTCCTCCTTCATAGGCTTAGATTAAAGGATTGTGTTCACCTAAGATTCTCTGAATGTCGGATTGTCGGTATCTGACCTTGTTTCCAACCTTTACAGGCTTCAGATAGTTTTTCTTAGACCAGTGCCAGAGTGTGGTATCACAAACACCGCACATCGTTTTCACTTCCTCTTTGGTTAGATACTTCTCCTTTCTTGCTTCCGCAATGGCGGTAGAAAGCTCATGTTTCGCACGGCTGATTAACTGGTTGGAGAATAATAGCAAATCTTCTCCTGTTACTTCCAACTTGATGTTGCCGTTCCCGTTTTGGATAATTGCCAATAAATCTGTCATAGGCTTCTTGAAACTGCCGGTTGTAAGACTTCCCGTTTCGGCAGTATTATAAACGAAAAGCCACTACCCCGATTAGGATAGTGGCGCAAATATATAATGAAAATCAATCGTAAAACAATGATATTCAATTCGTTAAATTCGTAAAAACGAAAAGCGAATTAAACGAGTTTCAATTGGATAGATAGGCTTTCAATTCCTCGATGGCTTCATGGGCTTCACCAATGTCGTTTTACCAGTTTCTTGCTGTTTCCAAGTGGTGAAATAAGACTTTTTGTATGCTTTCTGAATGCCTCTTTCGTGGACGATTTCTTGTTCATTGAATTGCTCGTGCAGTGCGTTTCTGAAAGTCTTGATGGGACACTTCCGCATGAAGCGGTATTCCACCAGTGCGATAAACAGCCGTGCTATATCTGTTTCCGTAGCATGGGTTTTTAATCGTGTGCCAATTCTTTCAATCAGTATGTCATGCCTTTCTATCAGAAGTTCGGGCAACGTGCGTGTGTCGGCTTTGCGTCCTGCGGTCTTCGGTTGTTCTTCTGATAAGGTATCTGTGTCTTCCTCGTCCGTATCTTCATCTTCTTCTATTGCCCATTCCACAAGAGTGTTCTCTTCTATGGCTTTCTGTTGCTTCCTGAAAACTTGCCAGTCCTCTTTACTTCTCATTCCATTGGTGATGCTTTTTCTTATAATGAACTTGATCATGCCGGAAATAAGCCATTTGTACAATTTAGGTATATCCTTTCTTTGGGTCAGTTCCTCTCCCTGTTCCACCATGCATTCATAGCTCCGTCCGTAATACAGCCATGCGAGCATGGCGGGGACAATACTTTTCTTGTTTGGGTTATGAAACTCGTTCACTATTTTCTCGGCAAGGTCTGAATGCAAAAGGATATTTTCCAGTTCTTCAAAGTCGGGTGTTCTGTCATCGCCTATCCTTTTACGTGCGGCTTCCTTGTATTTCGGTGCTAATTTCGTGGCTATCTTGAAAACTTTGAAGAATCCTTTAAACTTCTTGTCGTTCATTTCCTCTACGAAATCGGCGTATTCATCCGGATGGTTGTCAAGCCATTCCTTTATCAGTCTTTTGAAATTATCATATTCTTGTTGTCCCATACAAGTTAATTAGCAATGCAACCTCTATTAACTTTCTCTTGTATGCGTGAGAAATGTATCGACAATTTGAATATTAACATATAGAAACCATAATCGCTTAAGAAATAAGCGTTGATCTTCTAATGTGTCTCGGTTTATAAAGCGATTGTCAACATGATAGATTTTATCAAGAAAACTATTGAATCTTCCATTTGGGAATTTGCAGGAAGAAAGATTATTTGGGTTATTTTTTGTTGTTTGAGATCTGAAATGTGGTTTTCAATTTTGCTACTATTAACACCTTGTTTTTGAAGAACTGAAATATATGTTGTGAGATTTATAATAGGAGCATACATGATTGAAGCAGGAAACATACGAGAATTAGATAAATCCATATCACAAGTGTTTGATAAAATCAAACAACTTACATTTTTTACACCTCTTTCGATGTTAACTAAATCAATTATAGGCATTTTTTTTGAAGCCATCTCCTTGAAAAATGACATTCTTGTCAAGCATAGAAGTGTACATCCTTCCATCTATGTTATAAGGGAAAGATTTGAGTTCTGCCAAAAGGGTCTTGTAATTTTCTTCTGACAAATATTTGGGTAGATATTTTTTTAATTCATCTTCTGTAATCATAGCATATCCCAAAAAGTGGTCATTAATGACATTTTGAATTTCTTCATCTATAGGAGTTGCTTCCGTTAACATCTTATTCGCAAAAGAATTGATTATCTCAAAATCTTCATGCTCGGGAATATTAACATGAATGGTCTCTGTTGAGATAGGAATGTCCTTAATGGAATAATTTGTATAAATATTTATTGGATTGACAGGAGTGTTAATAGACGGTATTATAGCATCATTATATGTTTGCCTACTTGATAAAGAAAGCAATTCCGTGTCTGTTAATGTCATACATGATAAGGCAGACATTAATAGGATATTGGTATTTATGTAA
>ENA-OQCV01000399-OQCV01000399.1-human-gut-metagenome-genome-assembly--contig:-NODE-399-length-12066-cov-2.981573_pt1 | contig 12066 bp, 10 predicted proteins | sample MGYA00242766_ERZ504592 | MGnify/ENA primary metagenome ERZ504592 (study PRJEB26092, sample SAMD00036315) | human gut metagenome | host: Homo sapiens | study: EMG produced TPA metagenomics assembly of...
ATGGAGATGGAGATGTAGCTGACCAGAGAGTTGTCAGCCGTGGCGGCGATCTGTTCCAGAGCGCCTTCGCTCATGAAGCTGGGGAACAGGCTTGCGGACACCAGATAGGATGCCGAGCCCGCGATCAGGGTGGAGCCGTAGGCCAGAGCCACCGTGATGAGCAGCAGCTTGCCTGCGCCGCTCTTCAGGTCGGCAATGCCCATGGTGACGTAGGCCACGATCATCAGCGGGATGATGAACTTCAGGAACGAGCTGAAGATGCTGGATGCCGTGACGACGACCCGGCAGACCACACCGGGAAAACTGGCCGATGATGATGCCCAGCACGATGGCGATGAGCAGCTTCGGCAGCAGTCCGAGCTTGAAGTTTTTTCTTTTCCATAAGAATAAAATCCTCCTTTTCCTATCCTGACCTTTGTGCGGCACCTGACAGCGCTCTCTCCGCCGCAGCCCGCACGGCCAGCCTTTCATGAAACGTCAAATTTTCACTTGACGTGTTGACACATTTAGTTTAACATAGACATATGCATGATTCAAATTCATATTCATAAAACTAAAGTTATGGTTTAAAAATCTTAATAGCAGAGGAGTTTTGCCATGGAAGTGCGCCAGCTGAACACCCTGATCCGTGCCGCCCAGTTCCAGAGCTTTTCCAAGGCAGCGGAAAGTCTGGGCTATTCCCAGTCTGCCGTTACCGTGCAGATCAAAGCGCTGGAAGATGAGCTGGGTGTGCGCCTGTTCGACCGCATGGGCAAGCGGGTGATCCTGACCGCACAGGGTCAGTGCTTTCTGGAATACGCCAACAGCATTCTGGATACCATCCACAACGCCCGCCGCGCCCTGAGCGAGGATGCCGAGCTGGAGGGCTGCCTGCACATCGGCACGCTGGAATCCCTCTGCTTTTTCCGTCTGCCCGGCCTGATGCATCAGTTCCGGGTGGAACACCCCAAAGTCAGCCTTCGGGTCACTACCGGCTCCCCGGAAGAGCTGATCGAAAAGATGGAGCGCGGCGAGGTGGACCTCATCTGCATTCTGGACGAGCCCCGCTACTCCAACAGCTGGCACAAGTGCAACGAGATCCCGGAAGAAGTGGTGTTCGTGGCTTCCCCGGACATCGACCTCGGCCACCCCGGCCCGTACCGGGTGGCAGAGCTTCTGGACAAGCCTTTTTTCCTCACCGAACGCAACGCCAACTACCGCCGCACCTTTGACCGGTTTCTGGCTTCCCGCCAGATCGAGCTGATCCCCAGCCTTGAGATCAGCGATACCTCCTTTATCATCAAGATGCTGGAGCGCTCCTCCGGCATTTCCCTGCTGCCGCGCTTCGCTGTGGCCGAGTCTGCGTCCAGAGGAGATCTGCGCATTCTGGAGGTGTCAGACTTCCGGCTGACCATGTACCGCCAGATGTTCTACCACAAGGATAAATGCTGCACCCGGGAAATGGACGCCTTCATCCAGCTGGCCTCCGGGCCGGACCTTCCGCTTTTATAATGCAGATAATACAGAAAGCAGCAGACCCCCGGGCGGTAAACCGCCCGGGGGTCTGCTGTGCTGAGGAGATTTCAGGAATTTGCAAAGCATTGCGCAGACTGTGTACAGGCACAGCCCCGCAGATGAGGATGATCAAGCAAAGAAGGAGATGATGAGTGCTACCAGGAAGCCCACACCGCCAACCAGAGTTTCCATGATGGTCCAGGTCTTGAGGGTGGTCTTTTCGTCCATGCCCACAAGGCTCTTCACCAGCCAGAAGCCGGAGTCGTTAAAGTGGGAGCACACGGTGGAGCCGCCGGCGATGGCAGCGGTGACGCAGGCCAGATACAGCGGGCTGAGTTCGCTGATGCCGGGCATGGCGGAGATGATGCCTGCTGCCATGGTCATAGCCACGGTAGAGGAACCAACGGAGATGCGCACCAGAGCAGCCACGATGAAGGCCACCAGAACCAGCGGCAGGCTGGCGTTTGCCACGGCGTTGCCGATGACGTCGCCCAGACCGGAGTTCTGCAGCATGTAGCGCAGCACGCCGCCGCAGGCAGTGACCAGCAGGATCATGCCGGTGGGCTCAAGGGACTTGGTCATGATCTTTTCCAGCTGGGCATTGTTATAGCCGTGACGGGTGCCCAGCAGATACATAGCAGCGATGGTAGCCAGCAGCAGAGCCATGAAGGGCTCACCGAGGAAGGCCAGAACGGGCTGGATGCCAGCCAGAGCGGGCACCACTTTTGCCACAGAGTTTGCAATGATGAGGACCAGCGGGATCAGGATGATGCCCACAATGGTGCCGAACTTGGGCAGCTTGCTCTCGTCGATGTCTGCCTGCTGTGCAACGTGCTCGGGCACCTCGATCATATACTTCTTGCCGCAGATGGAGCCCCAGATGGGACCGGCAGCGATCATGGCGAAGATGCCGCAGAAGATGCCGATGAGGATGACCCAGCCCAGATCAACGCCCAGCATGCTGGCCACCAGAACGGGGCCCGGCGTGGGAGGGATGAAGGCGTGGCCGACAGCCAGACCGGCCAGCAGAGGGATGACATAGTACAGGACCGAGCGCTTGGTGCGCTTTGCCAGAGAGAAGGCCAGCGGGATCAGGATGATCAGACCGGCATCAAAGAACACCGGCATGGCCACCACCAGACCTGTGATGCCCAGCGCCCATGCGGCTTTTTCGTCGCCGAACCTGCGCACCATGGTCACGGCCAGCGTCTGTGCGCCGCCGGATTCTTCCAGAATGGCACCGAACATGGAGCCAAGGCCCACCAGAAGAGCGATGCCCTTTAAGGTGTTGCCGATGCCTTCGTTGACCGAGCCGATGATGTCAGACAGGGGCATACCGGCCATCAGGCCGATGCCCACCGCACCGATCAGGATGGAGATCATGGCGTGGACTTTGAACTTGATGATAAGGATGAGCAAAAGGATCAGGCCCGCCACTGCGGCGAACACGAGCCGCGCGGCGTCCGGGGTTGCAACAGCTGTCATAAACATTTCCTCCATTTTTGATGTTATGTTTGCTTTGGGTCTTATTTCAGCGCCGTCCCCGCAGACGGACACCGGATTCCAATGGTTTTTTATAGACGAAGCAATATCCGCTTTTTTGTTTTTGGCGTAACTTTATCCAGACCGTTCAGCAAAACAACGCTGAGCAGTTTATTTTTGTTTTGGTTTTATCGCAAACGAAGCGTTTTACTCCATATATGCACCCTTCATGGGGCTGACGGCGTGCTGAGAGTAGAGTTTCAGCAGGCCCTTGGTGTACTTGGGAGCCTTGGGCTTCCAGTTGGCACGGCGCTGGGCAAGGATAGCCTCCATCTCTTCGGGGTCTTTTCCTCACCGTTCACGCCCACGATGGCAAGCTGGCGGTTCGGCACATCGATGCGGATGAGATCGCCCTCTTCCACCAGAGCGATGGGGCCGCCCACAGCAGCCTCCGGGCTGACATGGCCGATGACCGGGCCGCGGCTTGCGCCGGAGAAGCGGCCGTCGGTGATGAGCGCCACGCTGGAAGCCAGCTTCGGGTCGGCGCAGATAGCCTCGCCGGTGTAGAACATCTCGGGCATGCCGCTGCCGCGGGGGCCTTCGTAACGGATGAAGATGGCGTCGCCGGGCTGGACCTGCTTGTTCAGAACGGCGCTGATGCACTCTTCCTCGCTGTCAAAGGGCTTTGCGCGCAGGGTGGCGTGGAACATGTTCTTGGGGCAGGCGGTGTGCTTGATGACACTGCCCTCCGGGGCCAGATTGCCTTTCAGGATAGCGATGCTGCCGTCGGTGCCCTTGGCGTTGTCAAAGCTGTGGATGATGTCCTCGCGGGTGACTTTGATGCCCAGGCCCTTGGTCTTTTCCTGCAGGATCTCGTCGCAGTGCTCGTAGAAGCCGTTCTTCTTCAGGTCTTCCAAGTTTTCGCCCAGCGTCTTGCCGGTGACAGTCATCACGTCCAGATGCAGCATGGACTTGATCTCTTCCATCACGCGGGGTACGCCTCCTGCATAGTAGAAGTACTGTGCGGGCCAGTCGCCGGAAGGACGGATGTTCAGCAGATAGTGTGCGCCGCGGTGCATCCGGTCAAAGGTGTCGGCGTCGATCTCAAAGCCGAACTCGTGGGCGATGGCGGGCAGATGCATGGTGGCATTGGTGGAGCCGGAGATGGCGGCGTGCACCATGATGGCATTCTCAAAGCTCTTCATGGTGACGATGTCCTTGGCCTTGATGCCCTCGGCCACCAGCTTCATCACCTGAACGCCGGCATCATAGGCAGCCTGCTTCAGCTCCGGGGCGGTGGCCGGCATCAGGGCGGTGCCGGGCAGCATCAGGCCCAGAGCCTCGGCCATGATCTGCATGGTAGAAGCGGTGCCCATAAAGGAGCAGGCACCGCAGCTGGGGCAGGCATTGTGCTTGTAGTAGTCCAGCTGCTCGTTGGGGATCACGCCCGTCTTTTCCCATGCGTCGAACTTGCCGATCTGTTCCAGCGTCAGCAGGTCGTTGATGGCGCAGGCGGGGTCATTGACCACGTACATTTTTGGGCAGGGTGTGGGCTTCCATCACGCCGCCGGTGACCACGATGGCGCTCATATCCTTCAGGCGGCCAATGCTCATCAGCATGGCGGGCATGGACTTGTCGCAGCTGGCGATGAACACGCCGCCGTCGTACACGGTGGCGTTGGCCTGAGCCTCCACCAGATTCACGATGGCATCACGGTGGGGCAGCGAGTAGTTGATGCCGTCGTGGCCCTGTGCGATGCCGTCGCACATATCGGTTGCAAAATAGCGTGCAGCCTTGCCGCCGTGGGTGTTGACTGCCTGTACAGCCTCCTTCACGAACTGATCCAGATGGGCGCTGCCGGGGTGGCTGTCGCCAAAGGTGCTCTCCACCATGATCTGGGGCTTTGCAAGGTCGTCCACCTTCCAGCCCATGCCGATCTTCAGCGGATCGTTTTCCGGTGCCAGTTTACGCACTGCCTGAGAACGCAGTTCCATGATCATACCTCCAAAATGCTCTTTTCCTGCTTTGCAAATCGTCCTTTTGACTGTCGGACATCTTACATGTTCATTCTAATCGAATCCCGCCTCGTTTGCAAGTTGTCGCAGTCAGAACCCACTTTATGACAATAACCAGCCCATTTTTTCGTGCACATTGCTCTGAAATCTTGGATACATCATATAATCTAATCAGTTTTTCGACTTTTCTGTATCATTCGTCTTAAAAAGTCATCAGACAACTTCAGGCATAAAAAGTCCCCGCACAGACCTTGCACTGTGCGGGGACGTAAAATGCGGCGGCGTCAGGTTTCCCATTCGCCGTCGTAAAGCTTTCGGATGCAGTTGCGGTTGAAGTTCAGGTGCATCACCATGGCAGACCGGGCGCCAATGGGGTCATGCCGGGCAATGGCTTCAGTGATCATGCGGTGGGTCAGGATGGTCTCCTCCGTCAGCTTTTTGTGGGTAACATTCACGAACATCATGACCGCCGTATCGATAATGGGGATCAGCTGCTCCACCACCATGTTCTTGCTGCTCTCTGCGATGCAGGTGTGGAACGCGATGTCGTCCTCGATGTACAGATCACCGCTGTGGATCTTGCTCTCCACCCGGTCGCACAGGCGCTGGATGCGCTCAATGTCCTCGTCGGAAGCGTTCAGCGCTGCCATCTCGGCCATGCCCGGTTCCAGCAGCAGGCGCACGTTCACCAGATCCAGCGCCAGTGCGTTCTTGTCCTGCACGCTGCGCAGGTTCAGCGGGTCCGAAAGGCCCTTGGCGGTCGTGACCACATAGGTGCCGGAGCCGCGCCGCACCTCCACGATGCCCTTGCTGGAAAGCAGCTTCACGGCTTCGCGCACCGTGCTGCGGCCCACACCGAATTTTTCGCCCAGTTCAAATTCATTGGGCAGCTTGGCTCCCGGCTCCAGCGGGGTATCCAGAATATAGTGGTAAATTTCGTCCTCCACCTGTTCGGCAAGGAGTTTGTTTTTCAGATGGGAAAATTCGCTCATGGTTGTTCCCTCCCCTGTTTTTAATTTATTATAAGGCAGGGCAGCAGACAAAAGCAAGGGCTGTCCTCATTCACAGACAGCCCTTGCTTTTGGGTATTTTATTCGTTTGCGGCCTTTTCCAGCTCCGCTTCCTCTGCGGCGGCTTCGGCCTCCTCCTGCTTCTGGTACTCCAGGAAAGCCGACCACATGGGTTCGATGTCCTTGCCCTTCACCCGGCGGTCGAAGTAGTTACGGGTGATGTCCACCACAGTGCCGGACAGCACCAGCACGCCGATCAGGTTCGGGATCATCATCAGACCGTTGAAAGTATCGGAAAGATCCCACGCAAGGCCCAGCTTCATGGTGGCACCCACCACGGTCATGCACACAAAGACCACCTTGTAGATGCGGCTGCCTGTGGTGCCGAAGAGATACTCCACGGCCTTGGTGCCGTAGTGGCTCCAGCCCAGCGTAGTGGAGTAGGCAAACAACAGAATGGAAACAGCAATGAACTTGGGGCCAAAGCTGCCAAATGCGGCGGTGAAGGCCTGACCCACCAATGCGTTGTCCTGCACACCGGCCAGTACAGCGCCGCTCTGCAGGTCTACCACGCCGGTGGTCAGGATGACCAGAGCAGTGAGCGTGCAGACCACGATGGTATCGGCAAACACCTCAAACACGCCCCACATGCCCTGATGCACCGGCTCCTTGACGTTGGAAGCGGAGTTGACCATGACGGCAGAGCCGAGACCGGCTTCGTTGGAGAAGGCACCGCGCTTGAAGCCCCAGGTGATGGTCTGGCTGATGCCGTAGCCCAGCGCACCGCCGCCTGCCGCGTTCAGATTGAAAGCACCCTTGAAAATAGCCGCAAATGCCGCTGGGATGTTGCCCGCGTGCAGCACTACGATGATGAGCGCGCCTGCAATGTAGAACAGGGCCATGAGTGGCACCAGCTTTTCGGTAACAGCGGCAACGCGCTTCAAACCGCCAATGACGATAAGGGCCGTGACCACCATCAGGCACAGGCCGGTGACGAGGGTCGGTACGCCAAAAGCAGCGTTCATGTTGCCCGCGATGGAATTGATCTGGCTCATGTTGCCAATGCCGAAGGAAGCCAGAATGCAGAAACAGGCAAACAGCACTGCCAGCACCTTGCCCAGCTGTTTGCAGCCCTTCTTTGCGCCAAGACCATCGGTGAGGTAGTACATGGCACCGCCCGACCACTCGCCTTTTTCGTTTTTGCGGCGGTAGTACACGCCCAGCACATTCTCCGAAAAGCTGGTCATCATGCCAAGCAATGCCATGACCCACATCCAGAAGATGGCACCCGGCCCACCGGAAACGATGGCCGTTGCCACACCCACGATGTTGCCGGTGCCGATGGTGCCCGCCAGCGCCGTGCACATGCTCTGGAACTGGCTGATGGCCATATCCTCCTTGCTGGTATGCGCGGTGATGTCCTTGTTGGTGAAGATCGCGCCGATGGTGTGCCGGAGCCAGTAGCCCATTTTGCGGAACTGGAAAAAGCCCGTGCGGGCACTCATCCAGAAGCCGGTGCAGAACAGCAGTGCCAGACCAAACGGCCCCCACACACGCCATTGATGGCATTGTTCACCTGCGTGATCATCTCGACCATTCTCTCTTTCCCCCCTATACACAAAATCAAAAATGCGGACAGAACCCACCAAAGGCTCTGCCCGCAAAATTCGGAGCGCTCTCATTTTCCGCAGCCGGGGTGCGCCGCATTCCCGGCTGCGCCCCATTGCGCAAAGACGATGGCTCTGTCCTTTTGCCTGAGAGATACAGCCGCTTTCCCTGCGGCCTTACACCTTCGGCACCCACTTTACAAGCGGGCTTCTCCAGAGTGCACGGTCTTTCCCCGCCGTGCACGTCTTTTTCAGTTCTTCCGGCGCACAGTTGTGCGCGATAGAAAGACTATACCATATTCTGTCCTTGTGCGCAAGACATTTTGTATATCATACGCTGCTTTTTCATCTATTATGCCGACAGATGAATTTTGTTTTGGTATTACTTTTGTCCTCCCTCATCATAGCGCTGCCATAAATTTATTTTACTTTTCTTTTGGCTCTGCGCCTTCAAACCCCCGGGCTTTGCCATCCGGGCTGGCATCGCCGTTTTCTTTCGCGGTCTCGTAAGAATCTGTGCCGTAATAGGCGCTGGCGGGGCCGATCTCCAGCCAGAAGTCCTCCCGTTCTTTCTCTGTGGTCGGTTCTGTCTCTTTTTTGTTTTTCCATCTGCAAACGCCTCCTTTTCTGCATAAAGTCTTGCCTGCAGGCCAAAGCTTTATGCAAAGGAAAGGCGGTGTATCCCATGCGCAGTGGAGGTTGGAAGCCCTTTTGGGCAGCACTGTTTGCTTCGCTGCTGGTGCTGGTGCCGCTGGTGGGCGGCACGGTGCTGCTGTCCCGTCAGCAGCTGAGCACCCAGCTGCGGCAGGCTGCCCGCAGCGAGAGCGGTGTGCCCATCCAGCTGCCCAAGACCACCGACCAGCTCACTGTGCTGCTGTGCGTCTCCGGCGAACAGCCCGGCTTTGTGCTGGCCTACCTGAACGCCAGCCAGAACTGCGTGCATCTGCTCAGCGTGCCTGCCGTGCTCACCGTGCCTTTTGCAGAAGAAGAAACGTCCCTTGCCCGCTGCTATGCCGCCGCTGGCCCGGCCCGCTGCCGCGAAGCGCTGGCACAGGTGCTGGCCCTGCCGGAGGGCACAAGGTATCTGGCCTTTTCTCCCGATGTGCTGGAGCGCATTGCCAGCCGGTACGGGCCGGTGCGGGTAGGCTTTACCGGCGCACTGACCGAGGAAGAGCTTGCCCGCTATGGCCGCAGCCGGGCCGTGCAGGGCATTTCCGCCGGGGACGCGCACGAATTCCTGTGCCAGTTGCAGGCCGACGAAGCCTTTTCACCAGTACGCACCGCAGCGGCCCGCGCTGCCGTGTGGGATGCGTTTCTCCGGCAGGATCTGGACCTGCTGCCCGCCACCCTGCCGGATGCCCTGCGTGCCAGCAGTTCGGCCCTGCTCACCGACCTGACCGCGCTGGACTATGACGCTTTGGAACGCACACTGGAATTCCTTGCCAACAACAGCGCCGCTGTGGCGGCGCAGGCCCTGCCCGGCCAGTGGAATGCCGCCAGCGGCACTTACACGGTCACGGATGCTTCCCGCGCTGCCATGCAGACCCTTTTTCAATGTTTCGCCCACCGAGGCGCAGGCCTCGTCCTTCAGCGAGCCATAACCCAGCACCAGCGTGCCCGCCGCTGAGGGTGCTTCTCCGGTCAGGTCGTAATCGCTCAGCAGGCTCAGCTGCACGCCTTCGGCTTCCGCCGCGCAGCGCAGCGCAGCATCCGGCGGCGGGTCTTTGAGCTTTGCCAGCAGGTTCAGTCCGGTGTGCAGGCCCGCAAGGGTCAGCTCGCCCGGGAGCAAAGGCAGTGTTCAATGCTGCCGCCAGTGCGTCCCGCCGGGCCTTGTAGGCCACACGTTCCCGGGCCAGATGCCGGGTGAAGTAGCCCTCGGTGATAAAGCGGGCCAGCGTCTGCTGCTCGAACCGGCTCACCGTGCCGGAGTAAAGGCGGTATTTTTTCCCGCCATGCAGGCAGAAGATGCTCCGGCAGCACCATATAGGCGATACGGATGCTGGGAGCCAGACTGCGGGAGCAGGTGGAGAGGTACACCACCGGGCCGTCTGCACCCGCCATGCCCTGCAGGCTGGGCAGAGGCCGGGTATCAAAACGGAACTCCGAATCGTAATCATCTTCTATAATATACCGCCCGCCCGGCCTGCGGGCTGCCCAGTGCAGAAGCTCGGCCCTGCGGCCCGCAGGCATGGTAACGCCTGTGGGGAACTGGTGGCTGGGCGTGACGTAGCACACCGCTGCATCCGACCGGTTCAGTGCTTCCACCGAAAGGCCGTCCTCGTCCACCGGCAGGCAGCAGCAGTGCACACCGTTGTTCTGCAGCACCTGCAAAGCACGGGGGTAGCCCGGCGTTTCCACCGCTGCAGGGCCGGGCAGCAGCGGTGCCAGCAGGCCCAGCAGATATTCCAATCCCGGCCCCCACCACGATCTGATGCGGCCCGCACTGCACACCGCGGTATTCAGAGAGATATTCCGCCAGCGCCTGCCGCAGGGCCGGGTCGCCCTGCGCATCGCCGTGGGTGAGCAGCTGGGGCGAAGAATAGAGCAGCTCCTTTTGCAGCCGCGCCCATGTGCGGAACGGGAACAGCTCCGGGTCTACCCCGCGGGTGGAAAGGTCGTACCGCACCGGCAGCACAGGCGGTTCCGGTTTTGGCGGTGCGGGCTGTTCCGGCCCGCCGGCAGGCCGGGACGGCAGGGCCAGATATTCCTGTACATAAAAGCCGCTGCGCTCCCGCGATTCCAGATACCCTTCCGCCGCCAGCATCTGATAGGCGGCATCCACCGTATTCACCGAGACGGACAGCTCTGCCGCCAGCCGCCGCTTACCGGGCATCCGGGTGCCCGCCGCAAGGGTGCCGCTTCGCATCTCTCCGGCAAGGCTGCGGTACAGCTGTTCGTACAGCGGTACGCCAGAAGAAGCATCCAGCGCCGTGGTCAGATGGACCATAAATCATCCCTCCTGTCTGGGTATTGCATCAAACTGACCCCATTGAAAAAACTTTATTCTGGGTATTTTCATGGTGTCAGTTCTGCGTATAATAGGAGCATACCCGCTGGACACCCAAATGTCAAGTAGAATTATAGGTAAGCGGTTGCGAAGCAATCAAAGCCCCAGTGAGGCTTTGAAGCGGCGAACGGTCTTGCCGCAGGCAAGATGGAAGGGCCTCGCCCTGACAAGTTCGCATGGGTTTGCGCTGGTATTTTGGAAAATTGGAGGGAAAGTAAAATCATGTCTACTACTGCAATGTGGCTGCTTCTGGCAGTCGTTATCATCGTTATTCTGTTTGCAAGTGTGCTGTACAAGCGCACCTTCACCACCAAGGAGCTGGCCCTGACCGGTGTCATGGCCGCTTTAAGCCTTGTGGCCTATCTGTTCTTCCGTGTGCCGTTCTACGGCGGTTCTTCGTTCCATCTGGGCAACACCTTCACCGCCCTGACCGCCCTGCTGCTGGACGGTGTGTCCGGCGGTCTGGCCGGTGCCATTGGTCTGGCGCTGGCCGATATTCTGGCCGGTGACCCGGGCTACGCCGTCACCACCTTTGTGCTCAAGTTCATCATCGGCATCACCTGCGGTGCCGTGGCGCACAAGGCATTCAAGCTGCGCGACCTCGACAAGCACAGCTCCGGCTATCTCGTCAAGGTGATCGTTTCTGCCGGTTCCGGCCTGCTGCTGAACGTGCTGACCGACCCGTTCCTGGGCTACTTCCGCAATGTGTACATCTTTGGTCAGGAATACACCGTGGCGCAGGCGCTGACCAAAATTGCAGGCGGTGTCACCTTTGTAAACAGCGTGGCCTCCACCGTGTGTGCGGTCATCCTGTACCTCGCCCTGCGTCCGGCCCTGGAGCGTGCCGGTCTGCTGCCCAAGGGCGAAAAACACTAAGCGATCTCTCTATCCTGATACAGCACTGCTGCCCTCACCTGCCGGACTTCTCCTATCCTCCGGCGGTGGGGGCAGTGGTGTTTTTCGTGGACGACCTATCACACGGAACTCCTCCAGTCTCGCATTCGCTCGAAAGCCCCCTCGGGGACGGGCTTTTGACAGAACCGAAACAAAAAAGGCGCTCGTCACACAATTCTGCATGACGAGCGTTTCTGCTTTTATCGCAATTTTCAAAAATAGTGCCTATTAAACCGGCATATTTGCGATATGCCGTTTGCGGATGTTGCTTGTGCATTAAAAACGCAAACTGCTATCATTACAGCTTTTCAAATACAAGGAACCGGAACGAGATATCGGTTTCCAGCTGGGACAGCGCAGCAAGGCGCTCCGCCCCGCCGCGCGGCGATTTTCCAGTAATAGGGTGTCATGGCGAACAGCGCTTCCAGCTGTTCGTGGGGCACCGTGACGCGGCCGGTCACTTCCCGTTCCCCAATGGCGGCAAAACCGTCATAGGCGATCTGCTGCACCGGGTTTTTATAGGGCTTTTCGTAGAGCACGGCCTTCATCTGGTACA
>ENA-OQCV01000401-OQCV01000401.1-human-gut-metagenome-genome-assembly--contig:-NODE-401-length-11981-cov-3.813143_pt1 | contig 11981 bp, 20 predicted proteins | sample MGYA00242766_ERZ504592 | MGnify/ENA primary metagenome ERZ504592 (study PRJEB26092, sample SAMD00036315) | human gut metagenome | host: Homo sapiens | study: EMG produced TPA metagenomics assembly of...
TTTACAACTGAATAACCGCCGCCCCGTAGCGGTACACGAAGCAGTAAATCCGAAAAAGATTTTCTGCTTTTTTGCGCCCATTTTTGGCAAATTTCCAAATGTTCCATATTAGATAGTGAAGCTAAAAAAGGTTGCCATTTTTTCATACAGCGGGCAAAACACAGTTTCCAAAACGCCTTATTGTCGGGAAAGTGCAGAGCAACCAAAGCCGCTAAAAAGGATTTGGCTGATAAGAAGGCAGAAGGTTCATTTTATCATTCAGATCGCACCTATGCTGACCGTAGAGCCGCACAGCGCAAGAGGGACAGCGAGTATGTGGCAAGTGAACGCCAAAAGCGGGAACTCATGCAGAAGATGACACTGGAAAAGAGTATTGACCAAAAGGCACAGCGACAATTACTCGATCAGAAGGCTCTTGCACAGAATGTAGTTGACCAGAAGTATGTTCAAGATTACTTGCTGGGAATGCAAGAAAGTAAAAGCAGGAACATTTGAGTGTCATGCGTCGAATTATAGTTCCTGCCTACGGCAGTTTTACCGCAGATTAAATCCGGCATCTCCTTCATATCGTCTATCTTAACGTGCTGTTTTTTACGGCACGTTTTTATCTGCCATCTTGACCTTTCCCGTTCTTTCCCATATAGTTCTTTCGTAACAAATAGAAAAAGAGAAAGAACAGCCCCTCCTACAGTTCGTTCTTTCTCTTCACCAATTCAAGTGCTGCAAAGCAGGTCCTCTGCAGGGTCATGCCCTACAGAATGTGTTGTTCAGGAAAATGAAAATATAATTCCGTATATGGAAGAAGTAGACTTTGATGAAAAAGCATTTGATATGATTGGATCGAATGCTCCACAGGATGTAAAAGATGCATGGATGGAAGCTGCTAAGGAAGTAGATGCAAATGGCTTGGGAATAAAGGGAAACGGAATGTTGAGCCATATATCGCAGATGATGGTACAAAGACTGAATAAACAGATGAAAGGGGAAGACGATGTGGATAACATCGACATTTTGGGAAATACAACAGAATCTGCAATTCAGGCAACGAAACAGGCACTGTACGATTTAGATCACCCAAAGGAATATGTTCCGAAAAGTATAGAAGTTCAGCGAGTTTGTATGAAAGAAAGAGAATTTTATGTTGCGTTTCTGGAAAAATTAGTAAAGTTATAATTCATAAAACAAAAAAGATGCAGAGATGTATATTATCAACAATTATACATTTCTGCATCTTTTTATTTTGAGCATTCCAATAGTAATACGTTAAATCTTAAATAACAGAATATAAAGCAGATAAAGACGAATGGTATCAGATGTGCCATTCGTTTTTTAATAAAAGCAAAAATTAACCTGCTTACGAGCATAAAATGATGTACGTTGGGTTGTTTTCTGGACTATGAGAATCAAAGTCCCATTGATATGATTAACATGGAAAAGAGGTGCAAAATCTTGGATACAGGAAGAAAAGATGCCAATATACAGATAGGAAAGAGACTAAGAGAGGCAAGACTGAATATGAATCTCGAAAAGTCAGAAATTGCGGATGTATTGGATGTTACAGTAGAACATTATCGAAAACTTGAAGCTGGTGTAACTGGAATATCTGTAGATAAAGTGCTGACACTCTATCATAAATATGGAATTGATCCTACATATCTGATAACAGGTGAGAGCAGTATGAAAGATTTTAATCTGGATTACTATGTTGCGAACAGCACAAAGGAGCAGAGAAATGAATTTTTTTTGACCGTGTGCTGGCTTATTTATCTAAGTTGATTAGATAAATTGAAGTGCTTCCTACTTCCAAGCCCGAAAAGGAGGAAGTGTTATGCTTAATATTGCGGTCTGTGATGACAGCAGAACAGATGTAGAAATGCTGGAAAGTGCTTTTGATAAGTTAGCGCAGTACCAGTTTTCTTATGAAGTGTATTTTACAGCGAAGGAGTTGCTGAAGCATGTTATAGATGATGGGGAAATGTATCATCTGTATATATTTGACATTGAAATGCCGGAGATGAATGGTTTGCAGCTTGCAAAAGAAATCCGGAAAATAGATGCCAAAGCATTGTTTGTATTCCTGACTGGATATACGCAGTATGTTATGGATGTTTTTGAGGTTATTACTTTTGACTATATTTCTAAACCGATTACAGTGGAAAAGCTGGAGTCCGTCCTTTTAAAAGCCATGCAGTATCTTCATATGATAAAGCGTGACTTTGTCTTTCAGTTCCGAAAAAATCAGTTTCGTATTAGCTGCGATGATATTGTGTATTTTGAGAAGAAAGGTCGTCAGGCAGTGATACATACGATCTCAGAAAATTTCAAGGCAAATATGACAACTGAAGAAATATGGAAACAGCTTGATGATAAGGTTTTTGCCCATATTCATGTATCATATATCATCAATCTTGGGCATATCAGGGCGATTGAGGGAGATGAAGTAGTGATGGACAATGAAGAAAGACTTCTGATTGCCCGTTCCCATAAGCAGAATTTAAAAGAAAAACATATGGAGTTTGTAAGGAGGATGGTTTAAGGATGGAATATGTGATACGCTTTGCCATCAGCCTGTTTGATCTGGCAGTGTTTATGTATTATTTTCATTCCAATAAGAAAATGAAACCAGTATCAAAGGTATGGATATGGGCTGGATTTACCATTGCTGCAGTTATATGGACATTTGTCAGCAGCATAAAAAATCCGTATCTGAATCTTGCGACTCTTTTGATTGTGCTTATACTGTTATCATTTTATTATATATCAGGAATGTGGACGAGAATTATAAATATTGTGACATTCATGGGTATTGGAATGCTGTTTGAACCTGTAGCCTTGCTGTTACTCCATGCGATGAATTTTCATGTGGGCGAAAGTTATAAATATTATTTTGTAATGGTAATATGCAGCTTTGTTCGTGGAAATGTGATGTATATTCTGTCAAAATTGATTTCAAAGAAAGGGATGCAGATTGCCGACTTTCCAAGAGAAATTTTGGGTGTGCTGGTTATGGTATTTACCTTTACGGTGTTGAATTGTTGCTTTGTTATTCTTTTGTCATTGGAAGCTGGCGGTGAAAAAAGCCTGCTTATGTGTGCCAGTATTGTAATTTCCATTGTCCTGACAGATTATTTTATGCTGTATATGATGGAACGTTTTAATTATCTTGTGCAAAAACAGTATGAGGATGCAATGTACAGGGAAGAAATGCACTATAAAGACATCTATTATGAAGAAGCAGAAAAACAGAATAAGGAAGTGCAGAAGTTAAAGCACGATATGAAACATAAATTGCATGAACTGTATCATCTGGTGGAAAATAGTGATGGGCAGGAACTTTCAGAGAAAATCGGTGCGATGTGCATGGAATTTGAGCAGATAGATGAAAAGCAGTATTCTGATAATCCAATCGTAGATTCTGTGCTCCGCATTAAATTTGGCAGGGCAAAGGCAAGGGGAATAAAAGTAGAAACATCTATTCGTATTCCAAAGCAGATGCAGCTTGATCACGGGGATATAGGTGTATTGTATGGAAATCTTGTGGATAATGCGGTAGAAGCCTGTAGTAAGGTGCCGGAGGGACAGCGTTTTGTAAAGATTGAAAATAAGTACCAGTCCGGGATTTTGCTTCTTATAATAACAAACAGCAAAACAGGAAAGAAAAATAAAAGCCTGAAAACAACCAAGAAAGATAATATCAGACATGGGCATGGTGTTCAGAGTGTTCGTAAAGTGGTAGAAAAATACAATGGAACGGTCAGTTTTACAGATAAAGGGGATATATTTGAGGTTTCTGCAATGCTCTATGGAATTGAAGTGAAGGAATAAATGCAAAGCGTTACACTTAAATGTCAATCTGTTACACTTTGACGGATTTTCCTGTAAAGTATGATATAGTGCATTCATCAAATGAAAAGGAGGACATACATATATGTCAAAATTAAGAAGATTGATGAACCGACTCAGTCATGGAGCATTAAGCAGCGTGGCAGCACTTGCCCTTACGGTAACTGCAACAAATATGAACCGTTGCTGCTGGTTTATTTTTGGACAGGACAAGTTACCGGATAATGCGAAAAAACTTAGAAAATTTTAGGTGGTAACAGGGTATGATTGCTAAATTTGCAAAGAAGATAAATGAAATATTGATACAAAAGGGGATTGTGCAAAAAGAGGATGCAGAACTGTACCAATATGGGATAGAAAATGGTATTGTTGTTGCAGGAAACCTTTTGGCTTCTGGAATATTTGGCATTGTGACGGGGAGACCGGGACTTGTTCTGGTCTTCCTGTTATTTTATGCCTCGTTGAGAAGCTATAGTGGGGGCAGCCACTGTAAGAGTAGAATCGGCTGATTTTTTGATATCAATGGCAATTCTTTCAATCCCGGTTTATACACATGAGTTTGTAATGAACAATGTCCCGGCAACTGTAATTTTGATGATTGGAATTGCGGCAGTGGTTGTAATCCTTATTTTAAGCCCGGTGGAGAGCATCAACAAGCCGCTTGATGATGAAGAGAAAAAGTATTATGCAAGAGTAACGCATTGTATCGTAGCATTGCAGGTATGTGTTCTTATCATTTTGTTCTGTTTGGGAGTAAAGGATTATTTTTATGCAGGATATAGCAGTATTGTTCTGGTGGCGGTGTTTATGGTTATGGGGAAGGTTATAATGAAAAGATATATATAACAATACTCTGTGTGTGAACCTACATGATGAAATCAAAAGTTATATAATATTCCTGATTCTGCTCCAAAATTCCCAATTCTGCAATAACACTTGAACTTTACTGCAAGACACGGATAATAATTATGGGATAATATATGAAAAAATTTGATGACCTGCCGATATACACACAGAGTAGACTATGATATGAGGAGGTGAATGCAATGTTATCAATAGCAATATGCGATGATGAAGAATATTTCCGAATAACCGAAAAGCAGCTTATATTAAAATATATGGCAGGGAAAAACTGCGAATGTATGATTGATATGTATGAGTCAGGAAAAGAATTATTAAATCTGAGAGAAGAACTTAATCAATATCATATTATTTTTCTTGATGTGAATATGGAAGAAATAGATGGAATAGAGACAGCAAAGGAAATAAGGAAAATAACAAAAGATGTTTTATTGTTTTGTGACGGCTTTTATTACATATGCGTTGGAAGGATACAAGGTGGATGCAGTAAGGTATCTCATAAAGGATCATGAAAGCCTTGAAAAAGCAATGACAGAGTGTATGGATACAATCCTTGAAAAAAGTGGATTATGAAGAAAACGAAATGACTTTTGATTTTCAGGAGGGGAAAATCAACAATCAGTCTGGAAAATATTCTTTATATAGAAAGCAATCTGCATCGACTGATATTTTACATGGCGGGTGAAGATGCAGTTCATTATACAATATATACGAAACTGGATGATGTAGCAGAATCACTGCAGAATAAAGGCTTTTGCCGGATTCATAAAAGTTATCTGGTAAATTTGAAATATGTAGAAAGTGTGGAGCGTTACAGGGCTGTGCTTTCAAATGGAAAAAGTCTTGCAATATCAAAGGCGAGATTTTTAGATACAAGAAACGAATTTGCTTGTTACAGAGGTGAAATTTAATGGAAATGCATATTTTTGGAGTGCTGTATACAGTGCTTTTTGTAATATTGTGTGTGATGTTTATCGGGACTTTTTCAGAAAAAAGAGACCTGTCGGGTAAATGGTGCCGCTATGCTGTCATCGGAGCTATGATTTTGGCAGACTACTTTATTTCCGTAAAACTGGATGGTGACATTATACTGAAAGAAATAGCAATCATTGTGACTGGAACGCTTTTTATGTGTTTGTGTTTCAGACAGCGGTGGATAAAAACAGCAATCTTTGTTTTGTTATATCAGGGAATCTGTTTTGTGACGGATTATATTTCTATTATAATGCTGTCTAAATGTTTTCCGACAATTACGATGGAACGTTTATCGGAACCACTGATAAATGCAATGCTAGGAATTTTAAGCCAGATGCTGCAGGTCTGTTTTATTATGGTGCTGCGAAGATATGTTAGTAAAAAAGTCCTCGGAAATGCTTACCACATTAGAATGGGTAAGATTTACAATCTTTCCGATTTATACAATCATTGTCCTGATTGCACTTCTGACAAATTTTGAAATTCCGGAAAGTGATCATCAGAAAAATATATTGATCTGTATCGCATTTGGACTACTGGTGATGAATATTATTGATTTTTTGCCTGATCAATGATATATTGAAGCGGGAAGTACAGATAACAGAGAAACGCTTATTGCTGGAGCGGGTTAAAAATGAAATCGGAATGTACCGGACGATTTCAGAAAATTATGATAAACAGTAAAAAAAGAGAACATGAGTATAAAAACCAGCTTGCACTCATTGCAGCGTTAGCCAGTGAAAACAGAGTAGACGAGATCAATCATTATCTGAAGCAATACAATCATGAAATCATGCAGCACACAGATTTCATTGATACAAATAATGTAATTGTCAATGCAATATTAAACTCAAAGTATCAGGAGACAAGGGAAAAAGGCATTGTATTTGTTGTAAAGGTAAATGACCTGTCGGATTTGAGAATAAAAGATGAGGATATTGTTCTGATATTGTCAAATTTATTAAATAATGCGATAGAAGCATGTGAGCAGTGCGAAAAACCAATCATAAAAATGAAATTTGTAAAAGAAGAACATCAGATTGTCCTGTCTGTTGCAAATACATTTTCAGTCACCCCGGTAATCGTTGGGAAAAGATACATAACAACAAAAACTAAGGAAGCAGACAGACATGGGATCGGACTGGGAAAATATAAAGGAAACCGTTGGAAAATATGACGGTTCCTGCGTGATAAAACATGATGATGATAATTTTAAGGTTGCAATTTTAATACATAATCAGGAAAAGTAGATGCGATTTATAGTTGTATCTACTTTTTTTCATTTCCAATTTCTGCTTTAAAATTTCCAATTCTGCAATGGATATACAGAATTAGACAGGAAATGACGAATAAAAGGATAAAGTGAACTGGAGATGATGAAGTCATGACAGAATATATTGCAAATATGTTGACAAAGAACATGTATATGGATGGTCTGATTAAAGAAAGCGAAGAGAGTATTTATTCATATTCCATACAACTTATTGTTGAAAAGATAATAGGATTTTCGGCTATTTATATGATAGCGTTATTTCAAGGATAATTTTTTGAAACTGTTTTATTTACTATATCTTTATCAAATTTAAGAAAGTGCACAGGTGGGTATCATGCAAACAGTTTTAGAGGCTGTTTTATTGGAACGGTAAGTATTTATCTTATATATATAAAATTGATATACCCATATCTTCTTAATAATATGAAGATAAATATGATTATTTTTCTTGTATCGGCAATGGCTATTTTTGTATTAGGAGCAGTAAATCATCCTGGCATGGATTGGAATAAGGAAGAATTCGAGGAAAATAAGAAACTTGCCAGAATAACAGTATTTGTGGAATTGCTAGTTGTTATTGCACTTACATATCTTGGAATGGCAGAAAAATATATTCTGTTTATGAGCTTTGGAATGATTTTATGTGCAATTTTATTAACACTGGGAAAAATAACGGGACAGGAGGTGAAATGTGATGAGTAATAATATTAAGAAAGAGTTATTAGGCTTAATGCAAAAAGCTGTAAAACTTGAGGTAGAGAAGAATGGAAATGAAGCTTCTCGCTATTGCCCGGTTATTTTGCATCAGCCTAAAAGACCTAAAAACTGAAATAGGTAATGAAAATATTACTGTGTAAATGGAAGGAGAGAAAAGATAATGAAATTAAGAAACAAAGCAGCGATGTTATTGGCATTTTCCATGATGGTATCTTTAGGAAGTGTAGCAACTGTTAATGCAGCAGAAATGGAAAATGAATTTTCAACATTGAAGGAGAGTAGCAGTTTTGAAGAAGTAGCGGAGGTTGGCTCTTTGGAACAGTTCAAGGGAGATTCAATTGATAAGATTAAGATGGACGATAGTGGCATAGCATTAACTGCTACTGGTGATTCTTATGAGGCGAACAATGGTCCGGCTGTTGCTACAAAGGGAAGATATAACAAGATCACATATGCTTCACTTCATGATGCAAATGATGTAGATTGGTATACAATTGAAGTATTGGACACTTCCAAACCGATTAGTGTCTTTTTGACGAATATACCAAGCGGCTGTGATTATGATATGTATTTATTGAAGTATGATTCTACACTTGGAATTACTAAAATGTATTATAATCTTCAGAGTGGAACTACGGCAGAAGAATTGTATGGAACTGTGGATGAAGTCGGTACATATTATGTAGTTGTACAAGCCAGCACATCCTCATCTATAGAGAACAATTTTAGCTCATCTAATTATACACTCTATATGGGCGATTATTACAGAGTAGGTCAGTATGGTTATGTAGATACAGGTTTGGATATTAGCTTTGGAAATATACCAGTGGGAAATACAACTCCTGTATATAGGGGATGGTATACTTATGATTTGAGTAATGAGGCAAGTATTCCAAATGATGCTATTGTAACAAAAATATATTTGACTGGTAATGGAAATGGTGCATATTGGCTTGGCTTCTATAAAATGATGGCAGCGGCTGGTCAGGGAATTCAATTAGAATCAAAAATTGGTCAAATTGAAGTAATGTATTCTGGGGATAATCAGCTTTTGGCTAAACAGAAATGGTTAATCGGTGGCAAAATTATGGCAAGTACAAACTTTGTGTGGGAACCACAGATTTTAATTGCATATAAGTATGCAGCAACAATTTCAAATATGAGATTTTTGCTTGATTTACAAAGAGTGATTTATGGAAACATAAACGATAATTACATGCAATTTTACTTGCGAGAATATTTTTACGCTTCTTAGCCTGTGCAGACTAAGAGGCGTAGAAGTATGTAGGAGGTTGAGATGATGCAATCAATATCAAGTTATATTAATCCTAATACAAGAGGGCTTACATCTAATTATAAAAATTACAGCTATTAAAGATAAGGAAGCATATAACGGGGTGATGTCGCAGCACTTACTAAATCCGGTAGAGGATCTGGTACAAGCGTTAAAAACACCAATAAAATTGGCGAAAGGTGCTTCACTTAGCAGACAGAATAATTCTGTTAATATTGCAGAGGGACAAAGTATTCGTGTTAATGGAGGTCATGTGCTTACGGTTACGACGCATGGAGTAGAGGTTTCTGGTGGAGATAATCCGTATGATACAGAATCTTATGTAAAAGCACAGAGAATGGCAGATGCATTGGCATCCATGCTGCGAAATGCAGGTGGGACAATGACTACTGTAGCACATTCAAAGGAGGAATATGCCCGGTATACAGAAGGAATTACGGATGTTATGTCTTATCTGGGTATAGACACTTCCAAAGATTTTACGGTCAATGGTATGAAATATAGCAAAAATAAAGATGGCTGGTATGAGTCAGAAGCGAATAGTGAGGCGCAGGCGGCATATGAACAGTTAAAAGCGAATAACAGAACCTATCAGTTTGCAGACGAAAAAACCAAAAAACAGATTGCTTATATTAGTGATTATTACCTTCAAACAGTACCGGAGAGTGTAAAAGCGGCGTGGCAGGAAACTTTAGAAGAAACGGGGGTTAATCCATTTCAGACTGATTTATCCAGTACATTAACGCAGCTATCTGTGGAGCAGGATTTTCTGACAGGTGGTAATGACAATATTTTTGGAGAAACGAAAGAAAGTTGTTTGGCAGCTATCAATAAAATATTGGAGAGAATAGAAAATCCATTGGCAACAATGACAGAGGAAAGGACAGCATATCTGCAACAGGAAAAAGAATTTTATACAGTGTTGGCATCCAAAATAGGAGAATAATTTTATGCATGATGCAAAAATGATATTGAAATAGGAGGAATAGTAGTATGTTTAAAAGAATCAAAAAAATAGTAGCTTTTGCATTGGCTTTAACAATGTTGATGGGGATGGGGACAGTCGCATTTGCGGCAGAGAGAGAAAGTGAAGTTCCAGAGTTGACAAAAGTTGACGGAATGACGGTGGCTATTGATGAGGATAATGACAATGGCATCAGTCCTTTGTGGTGGTCTGGTAATGGTCCGGCTCCACAAGTAACTAAAATCGAACTTTATAATCATGGTTTGTTAGATAATGGAAACTATTGTGTCATCATCAAGGTTTATGGATATGGAAGTGATACTACAACTTTTAACGGAAGAAGTATTTCGTGGTTTAAACAGCAGCCGTTTATAATTTCAGGTAATGGTGCGGATGGCTTTTATTACTGGTATGATTGCGGAAAAATAACAGCACCTGGTAATTATACATTTACTACAAAATTTAGATCGACCAATTTCCCATATGGTGAGAAATCCTTTTCATGTGTATTCAAAAAAATGTTAAGGCAGGAAGTGGGCTAGAATATAGAGAGATTTTTAAGCTGATTGGAGGAACAGAAGTATGAACATTTGTTCTGGTATAAATACGGTATCTTCAATGTACCGCCAACAAAAAGGCAATAATATGAAAGCCCCTGTATCTGCGGAAAAGACATTTTATACGGCTGAAACACCAAAGGTATACCAGATATTCACAACAGATAATATGTTGTGGACAGGAGGTAATGGTACAGGTCTTTCTTATTGCCTTAAATATGCGGATGATTCGACGGATGAAAATCCAGTGGTGTTAGCGAAAGGTGTGGATGAAAACGGAAAAGAGTTTGAACAAAGAATTTATATCAATGACGTTGATCCATCAAACGCCACAGTAGTCGAAATGCGTGCATTGGAGGCACATTACAAAGTGGAGAAGCAGGGAGGTTTTACGTCTTTGCCGCTTGAAGCTGGTAATATGGGGCTTAATGACAGAAGAGATTTTATTTCAATGTTTAAAGAATGCATAGAAGATTTAAACAAATTGGGAAGGTTTGATTTATCGTTGCTTTGGACGAAAAGTATGGATGCTTATCTTGATTTGACAAGTGCAAATAGTAAGTATAAATAGTGCTTAGTCATTTGAACATATGAGAAAAAGAAAACTTGGACTTCATAGGAGAGAGTAGCTCGGTTCTGACTGAGAGAAGAATCATATGATTTCTATGATTATTTAGCGGGTAATAATATTGGAGTTATTATATGTTAATTTGAAAGGAGATTTTAAAATGAAGAAGGTAAAAAGTTTAAAGGCGTTGGTGTTGAGTTTGATGTTATGTTTGGCAATGGGAACAACTGCGTTTGCAAGTGAAGTATCCACTCAGGGACAGGCTGCCCCTAATGCAAATAAGGCAGTAGAAGTAAGCGATTGTGGCGATTTGGACGTAGTACCTGCTTATGATGACGCCGTTGCTCTTGCAGATACGATTCAGTATGATGCAAATAGAACCATTACAAGAAGCAATTCCAAAAGCGGTGTATTCAACGGAAATTATTATTACACCATTAATAACTCAAGTGTTACAAAGTTGTGCTTAGATGTTTATATGCCTAATGAAAGTGGAACAGATTATCTTCAGGGAACAATTACTCTTGTAGGAAATGACGGAACAAGTGCACCGGTACAAATTGCTAACTATTCAGGAGATTCATGGACACTGACATTTACAGGTGTTAAGGTAGGCGTTAGATACCATTTCCATTATGAGTTGTATTCTGTTGGGGCTTCGCAAGTAGGCTATATTGCTTCTGCAGCTTATGCACAATAATAGATGCTTGAATATGGGATATTAAGCAAGCACAACAGAATATTTTCATTGTATGTTGCATTTTATAGCAATCTGGCATAAAGTGCAACATACTATAATAAGAAACTATAAATGAGCAAATATCGAATTTTGCACAAACTTATCCCACAAACTTAAAAGCTTCTTCGAATGAGGCGCTGCTTTTTATGAGGCGGTACAGGTTTGCAAACTGTTCCTGCTTTAGCTGCTG
>ENA-OQCV01000402-OQCV01000402.1-human-gut-metagenome-genome-assembly--contig:-NODE-402-length-11900-cov-2.820861_pt1 | contig 11900 bp, 11 predicted proteins | sample MGYA00242766_ERZ504592 | MGnify/ENA primary metagenome ERZ504592 (study PRJEB26092, sample SAMD00036315) | human gut metagenome | host: Homo sapiens | study: EMG produced TPA metagenomics assembly of...
AAGAGGAAAAGCTTGCGGTTTTGCCAAAGGCACCATCTCCGAGGGGGCTGGCACCGAAGGTGACTGGGGGAGTTTCTGCTAATCGATCGTCGTTTTTGTCCGTCCCACGCCGATGACGGCGGTGCTGATCTTTTTCCAGCTGCTGCAGCCGCACACACCGTCCACACGCAGGCTCGTGCGCCGCTGGAAGCCTTTCAGCGCTTCCTCCGTCCGGGCGCCAAAGATGCCGTCGATGCGGCTCCCGGTCTGGTAGCCCAGCGTGGAAAGCGCGTCCTGCAGAATCATCACATAGCAGCCGCGGCTTCCCCGCCGCAGGGTAGGATACCCGGCGGTGGTGCCGCTGCAGGCGGGCGTGCCGTAGCGGCGGTCCATGTGCACCCATGTGGGGGTCTGGCTCAGCGGCTCCACATAGCCCCATGCCCCGGTGCCCCGGGCTGCGTTGTAGATGGCCGTGCGGGCGGTCTGGGTCAGGCTTTGGCCCACGTCAAAGGATACGCCCGCGTAGTGCTGGCTGCGGGTGCCGTGGCCGCCCTCCCAGATGCGGCGGAAGGCATACCCCACCGGGATGCCCTTGCCGTACTTGCGGCGGGTCAGGTTCCACGCTTCCATGGCCGCAATGGTGGTCCACAGGGTGGGGCTGGCGGATTTGCCACGGAATTCCCGCACCCGCAGGGTGGTGCCGGTGCTGTAGGGCATGGGGTCGTTCTCGTTCAGGTTTGCATAGGTGTATACCTTGTTCTCGTAGGCATCGTAGATCAGAAGTCGTGCCATCGCTCATTCCTCCTTGCTGCAGTGTGGGCAGCTCTGGGCCTGCAGCGCAGCCCATGTTCCGCGGTCCACGGTGCCGGTCACCAGCAGCCCGGCCCGCTGTTGTGCCAGCCGGACGGCGGCAGTCTCTTCCGGGCCGAAGCAGCGGTTCTCGGTCACATAGCCCTCGGTGCAGTACAGGCAGGAACGCCCGTTCAGCCATGTCTCCACCTGCGCCACGTCCGGCCCCACGCTGCCCGCGCCGATGGCCCGGCCCGGGTAGACCGGGCCATGCCCGATGCTGCGGTCGGGTTGGGCATTTCGGCGGCGAGCTGCAGGCTCAGCGCTTCCACAGCTGTCCATGTGTCGGCATCCGCAATGCCGGTCTCGGGCAGGCCCAGCAGCTCCTGTGCGCTGCGGGTGGCGACGGCAGTCTCGTCGGTGTACTGGTCGGAGAGGGGCGGGTTCTCCACACTGGTAAAGTAGTAGGCAATGCGCTGCAAAAGCAGGCTGTAGTAGAGCACTGCACTGCCGGAAGACCCCACTGTGAGCGGGGTGCCGGGGTAGGGCAGGCGTTTCAGGGTGACCACCGGCCCGGATGTCCGCAGAGTGGACGCCTTGTCGTACAGGCTGTTCCATGTGGTACGTCCCACGATGCCATCTACAGTCAGCCCCGCAAAGCGCTGGTAGGCCCGCACGGCAGCTTCGGTGGAAGCACCGAACTGTCCGTCGATGCCAATGGCCGGGATGCTGCTCTCGTAGGCGCTCATGAGGTAGAGGTAGAACTGCAGCTCCCGCACCGCTGTGCCGGAAGAGCCTTTGCGCAGCACGCCCGGGTACTCGCCGGGGCGCAGGCTGGACGACAGCAGCTTGTTGGCGATGTCGTTGTACACCTCGTATAGCTTGTTCCATGTCGTGCGGCCCACCACACCGTCGCTGGTCAGGCCAAAGTAGGTCTGGAACCGCTTGACTGCCGCTGTGGTGGCACTGCCGAACTTGCCGTCCACCGTGATGTTGTTCAGATTCGAGTACACCGTGCGCGCGATCTTGAGCCAGAACTGCACCAGCCGCACATTCTGTCCGCTTGCACCCTCCCGCAGGGCGGTGCCGGGGTAGGCATTGGGGTGCCGTTGTCGGACTGGATGCTGCGGAACTGGTCGTACAGCTCGGTCCATGTGTCACGGCCCACCACGCCGTCCACGGTCAGGCCGTATTTGCGCTGGAAGGCCCGCACCGTGTTGGCCGTTCCAGTGCCGTAAACGCCGTCCACTGTTAACGATGGGATGGAAGACTCATACTGTGCCAGCGTATTCAGCCAGAACTGCAGCTGTTCCACGGCGCTGCCGGTGGAGCCGGTGCGCAGTACGGTGCCGCCCCATGTGCCGTCCGAGAGAGTGCCGCTGGACACCTCGCCCTCGCTGGTCAGCTCCGCAAGATCCTTGACCGACACATAGATATAGCTGATCTTGTACCATGCCTGTCGTCCGACTACGCCGTCGGCGGTCAGGTTGAACTGCTTCTGGAACGCCCTGACCGTGGCGGCCATCTTGGCCCCGAACACGCCGTCCACAGTCAGCAGGCCGAGGAAGGGATAGTCCTTGGTGATGCGGTTCAGCTGGCGTTGCAGGGTGAACACCGCTGTGCCGCTGTCGCCCTGCCGGATGGGCGAACCGGGGTAGCTCTGGGGGATGGACTGGATGTTCGAGGTGCGGATGATCTCGATGTCGTTGCCGTAGTAATACTTCAGGATCTGCAAGGCGTTACGGCCCTGATTGGCCAGCGTCACGGTGCCCCACTGCTTGAGACCCGGGCAGGTGACAGATTTACCGTCGCAGTATTCAGAGTAGTAGGGGTTTACGGTGCCGGTCTTGCGGATATAGGTGTTGAAGATGTCGTCGGTGATGCGCACCATCACATCGAACACGGTGCGGCCATGCACATAGTACTGGTCGTAGCTGGTGGAGTTGGTGATGTTGAAGGTGTAGCCCTTGCTGGGGTACCACTCGGTGTAGATGCGGTTGAGTGCCAGCGAGATCTGGCAGTGGATGTTGGCCCGCAGGGCCTGCTCCGGCCACGGGGAGCAAAATAACCAAACCGGGAAAATAATCGCACAATCGTCTAAAATGTGCTGATTTGGAATGTTCAAGAACTGATTTTTGTGCTGAATAAGTCATGCTTATAATAGGCGGATTTTTGTTTATGCAGCAGGTTTAAGATGTTGGATTTATTCTGTTAAAACTCAGTCCTACTCTCTGCAGGTCACGGCATCCAAGTCAACGCCTTGCTTTTGCTGCCAGGTATTTTCCGGCAGAGAACGGCAAAGTTTTTTTACTTGAAACGGTGCGCGGATTACGATATAATAAGGATGGATAGAAAAATAACATTCGAGCAGCTCTAAGGTTCTGCTGCCCGGAAAGGAGCTTACTGTTATGCGCTATACCATCAGTGAGATGGCATCTCTGCTTGGTGTCACAACCCATACTTTGCGCTACTATGAAAAAATGGGCCTGATCCACCCCGAGGTCAACGAGGATACCGGCTACCGTTACTATACAGTCACTGATACCCGGCGGTTCAACCTGTGCAGGGAACTGCGGGCGGCAGAGCTCTCGCTGGAAGAATGCCGGGAGCTGATCGGCGCACCCACGGTGGAGCAGAGCGACGCCATGTTCAACCATCAGATCGCCCAGCTGCGGCGCAGGCAGGTGCTGGACGAACTGGCCATCCGTTTTTTTGGAACACAAGCGGGAGCAGTACCGTACACTGGAACAGAATGCCGGGCGCATCTGGGTGCAGAATTTCCCGGAAATGTGGCGACTGACCTTCTCACAGGAAGAAGCAGCAGACCGGGATAAAGAATTGCAGCAGGAAAAGGCCGAATGGCTGGAATGTATGCCTGCGACCCGCTGGGTGAGCCGCCTGCCCCGGCGGGTGATGGAGCAGTTTCGGGTGGGACGCAACGAGTACGACTACGGCCTTATGATTGAGGCCGATGCCGCCCGCAGGCTGGGGCTGAAGCGCACAAAGCATGTGGAGGTGGTGTGCGGCGGAGACTATCTGACTACCATTTGGAAAAAGGATTATCGCGGGTCCTTTGGGTGGGACTCGCTGGACGACCTGCATGCGGAGATCGTGCAGCGCGGGTTCCGTGCGGTGGGCGAGACCTTCAGCAGCATCGCTGCTAGCCGGGAGCAGCCCGATGGGAGCATCGTGAATTACCATCTGACGCGGACAAAAATATATACATAAAATTGCAATATCACGAGAATTTGTTATATCAGACAAATTCTTGTGATATTTTTGTCAAAATAGCCCTTGACCTTCGCGCTGCTCTAACGTGTAAGCTTTGTTTATCCAGTAACAAAGTCTGCGGACTTTGCTGCCAAACACGGATCACACGAAGAAAAGGCAGGAGAACGATTATGAGCGAAAAGATTTCCCGCCGCAACTTCCTGCGCACTGCTACCTTGGGTGCAGCTGCCGCAGGCCTGCTGGCCGGCTGCGGCAACAGCGCAGCTGCTGGCAGCACCGCTGCCAGCACTGCTGCCGGTACCTATACCGCAGGCACCTACAGCGCCACTGCTACCGGTATCAACACCACAACGCCTGTCACTGTGACCATGACCTTCAATGCAGATACCATTACCGATGTGCAGATCGATGTGGCAAACGAAACCAAGGGTTACGGTGCCGATATCGCCGATGAGATGGTGAAGAAGATCCTGGACGCACAGTCCAGCGAGGTGGATGGCCACTCCGGTGCTACCATCACCTCCGGTGCCATCAAGAAGGCCGCCGAGAGCTGCATCAACCAGGCCAAGGGCGTGGCCGTGGCCCCCACCGAGGCCAGCAAGGCCGAGACCGTGGTGCCCGACGGCCTGACCACCGAGGAAGTGGAGTCCTCTGTGGTGGAGCTGGGCGACATCACCCCGGACGAGACCAAGGACTTTGACGTGGTCGTTGTGGGTGCCGGTGCAGCCGGTGTGCCCGCAGCAGGCTGGGCAGCCGAGCTGGGCGGCCATGTGGCCCTGCTGCAGAAGCAGAGCATCGTGGTGAGCCAGGGCAACTGCGGCTCCGCCATCATCAAGTCCAAGTCCACCGAGGCCGGCAAGAAGATGTGGGTGCACATGACCAACGGCCTGTGCGACTGGCGCGCCGACACCAGCCTGCTGAACGCCTACGTCGAGAACTCCGAAGAGGCCCTGATGTGGTATCTGAACCGCGCCGGTCTGACCGACCAGACCGAGTACGGCGACGGCAGCCTTGTGGACAGCGTGAAGGATCCCTCCAGCCTGCTGCACAACGACGAGAAGGAGATCTTTGCCTACATGTGCACCAGCCAGGACCTGACCGGTGTGTGGAAGGACCGCATGGACACCTACGACTTCGGCGATGAGCACTGCTACTTCTTTGCACCGTGGATCGGCCCCAAGCCCAAGAACGTGGGCGACGTGCTGGCCACCGTGCTGGAGAATGTGCAGGCCAAGAACTCCAATCTGGAGACCTTCTTCAACACCCCCGCCGTCAAGCTGGTGCACGCCGACGGCAAGGTGACCGGCGTCATCGCCAAGGATGAGAGCGGCAAGTACATCCAGTTCAACGCCTCCAAGGGCGTTATCCTGGCCACCGGCGACTACATGAACAACGAGGCCATGGTCAAGCGCTGGTGCCCGGACGTGGACGGCTACGACAAGAAGCAGTACCAGAAGACCGGCGACGGTCACATCATGGCCATCGACGCAGGCGCCAAGATGGAGAACCTGGGCCACACCAAGATGATGCATGACTTCGACTCCGGCCTGATGTACGAGGAACCCTTCCTGTACGTCAACATGGAGGGCAAGCGCTTCTGCAACGAGGACACCGGCTTTGTCTACATGGGCAACATCACCAAGTATCTGCCCCGCTACAACGGTGCCAACGTGGATGCCAACCACCCGGACGGCTCTCTGGGCTGGTACTGCCAGATCTACGACAGCGACTACATGAGCTACGCCAACAGCCCCGTGCCGGAGCAGGTGATGACCAAGTACATCCCCGGTGCCGTGGAGAACCCGCAGGGCGTGTTCACCAACCTGATCGACACCTATAAGGCCGACACCATCGAGGAGCTGGCTGCTCTGCTGGACGTGCCCGCCGATGAGCTGCAAAAGACCATTGACCGCTACAACGAGCTGTGCGATCAGGGGACCGATGCGGACTTCGGCAAGAAGAGCGCCTACATGCACAAGATCGAGAAGGCTCCCTTCTGGGGCGTGCGCAAGCACATCCGCGTGTCCTCCATCGACAGCGGCGTGAACACCAACGCCAACGGCCAGGCTCTGGACGCTGACGGCAAGGTCATCGAGGGCCTGTACTGCGTGGGCAACGTGGGCGGCGTGTTCTACGGCGGCGCGGACTATCCGTTCCACCAGACCGGCCTGTCCCTGGGCCGCTGCTACACCTTCGGCATGCTGGCCGCAAAGCATGCTATGGGCCAGCTGTAATTAAGAAAAAGCTGATTTTGGGGCTGTTGCAAAATAGCATCCCTTTATCGCAAAGCCGATCAATCTGAATATTTTTGTACCGCCCATCCGAAAATATCGTTGATGCGGATAGAAAGCTGTACAGAAGGACGTTCTCAGACCGCAGCATACCCGATAAGCGAATACCGTCGAGGACTCTTCCCACTTTTTGGGAAGATGTCCTCGGCGGCATTTTTTGTATATAGGGCAGCAATTCTTGACCGCTTTTTGTGAAGGTGATGAGTTACGAGATGGAGCACAGCTTTCTCCGCAATGATCTCGATTGAAAACAACTGCACATATAAAGCAAAAAAGGAATATTCTTACTTGTCAATTTGCTGTAGAAAATCACCTGAGTTTGGGCAAAATTGATAAAGTGAAAAAGAAACCCGTTCCCATCTTGACACTCCGCAAAGAATATGGTATTGTAATCAAGCATAGAATAAATTTCCATTCAAGTGCTTAATTTGTTCGTGCCTTACAAAAAAGAAAATTGTACGTGAGCAGCGTCGTTGGATTGTTACCGTTTGGCGGGCTAGACCAACTCTGCATAGCACAAGCCGAAAGCGTGTTTCAGCCTTCGGTATGTTTGCTGTGTCGAGGATGGTCCTTTTTTTATTGCCTTTTTCAACTTGAGGAGGAGAAACAATGCAATATACCGTCAAAAAACCGATCAACAACAACATTCTGCGCGTGGTGGACCCCACGGGCTGTGAGCTGATCGTCACCGGGCGCGGTTTGGGCTTTGGCGTTAAGCCGGGCTATAAAATCGAGGCTGAAACCGTGGAGCGCAGCTACCGCATGACCAGCCCTGCCGTGCAGCAGAAGTTGGTGGAACTTCTGGAACAGATCCCGTATGAGCATCTGCTGCTCACCGATGAGCTGGTGGCAATGATCCGCAGCCGGGTGAACTACCCGCTGAACGAAAGCCTGCTCATCACGCTGGCCGACCACATCAGCTTTGCCATCCAGCGCAGTGAGCAGGGGATTCGCTTTTCCAACCCGCTGATGGCTCCCATTCGGGAATTCTACCCGGAAGAGTATCGCCTTGGTATGGAGTGCCTTGCCACTATCCGCCAGCGCTGCCATGCAGACCTTTCGGACGACGAGGGCGGCTTCATTGCGCTGCACATCGTCAACGCAGAGCTCAACACCACCATGAGCGTGGTGAACGATGTCACCCGCTTTGTGGATGGCTGCGTGCAGGTGGTGGAATACTTTTACAACTGCCATTTTGACCGGGATGCACTGGATTTCAGCCGCTTTACAGTACATTTGCGCTTTTTGCGCAACGCGTATTTCAAGGAAAACAGGAGCAGGAAAACGATACCCACGACGAAGTGTTCCGCGCCCTGATTGCCCGCAATTGCAGCGAACACTACAAATGCGCCTGCTGCATTGCGGAGTATGTCCGCAACACCTGGCACAAGGAGCTTTCGGACGAGGAACTGGTGTTCCTTACGATCCATCTGAAACGGATTCGGATGGGGAAGTAAGCTTTCTTGCTCCACCTTTGATTCTCCACAGGTCTTTCCTGTGTGGATATATATGCTGGATACGAACTTGAGAAAAGGAGAACTGAAGATGAAAGACAAGATCTTTGGCGTGCTGCAGCGCGTGGGACGTAGCTTTATGCTGCCCATTGCACTGCTGCCTGTAGCGGGCCTGCTGCTGGGTATCGGCAGCTCGTTCACCAACGAAACCATGCTGGCGGCCTATGGCCTGAACAGCGTCATCCACCCCCGGTACCCTGATCTACACCATTCTGGACGTGATGAGCCAGACCGGCAGCGCCGTGTTCAACAATCTGGCGCTGCTGTTCGCCATGGGCGTGGCCATCGGCATGGCCCGCAAGGCAAAAAGAGGTGGCCGCCCTGTCCGGTGCAGTGGCTTATATCATTATGAATACAGCCATTCAGGCAATGATCAATGCGGCAGGCGGCGTGGAAGCGATGCCTGCCAACTCCACCACCACCATGCTGGGTATCACAACCCTGCAAATGGGTGTGTTCGGCGGCATCGTGGTCGGTCTGGGCGTGGCGGCGCTGCACAACAAGTTCTATAAGATCGAGCTGCCGCAGGTGCTGGCTTTCTTTGGCGGTACACGCTTTGTGCCCATCGTCAGTTCTATTGTGTATCTGGTGGTCGGCATTGCCATGTTCTATATCTGGCCGGTGGTGCAGAGCGGTATTGCCGCGCTGGGTGCACTGGTGCTGGCTTCCGGCTACGCAGGCACCTTTATTTACGGCCTGCTGGAGCGTGCGCTGATCCCCTTTGGACTGCATCATGTGTTCTATATGCCGTTCTGGCAGACCGCTGTGGGCGGCACCGCCATCATCGATGGCGTCACCGTGACCGGCGCACAGAACATCTTCTTTGCCGAGCTGGCTTCCAAATCCACCACTGTGTTCTCGGTCAGCGCTACCCGTTTCATGGCCGGTAAGTTCCCCTTTATGATGTTTGGTCTGCCCGGCGCGGCGCTGGCGATGTACCAGTGCGCCAAGCCGGAAAAGAAAAAGGCGGCAGGCGGCCTGCTGCTGTCTGCCGCCTTGACGGCTTTCCTCACCGGCATCACCGAGCCGCTGGAATTTACCTTTATCTTGTGGCACTGCCCATGTACGCGGTGCACTGCGTGCTGGCCGGTCTGTCCTTCATGCTGATGCACATTCTGAATGTGGGCGTGGGCATGACCTTCTCCGGCGGTCTGATCGATCTGGTGCTGTTCGGCGTGATGCAGGGCAACGACAAGACCCACTGGATCTGGGTGGTCGTTGTGGGTGCGGTGTATTTTGTGCTGTACTACCTGATCTTCCGCTTTATGATCTCCAAGTTCAACTACAAGACCCCGGGCCGCGACGATGCGGAGGAGGTCAAGCTGTACACCCGTGCGGATGTGAACGCCCGCAGCGCCGCTTCCGGCAGCACCGCCCCCGCAGGGGATGATCCGGTCAGCGCCCTGATCGTAGACGGTCTGGGAGGTGCCAACAACCTGTCCGACGTGGACTGCTGTGCAACCCGCCTGCGCTGCACCGTCAAGGACGCTGCGCTGGTCCGGCAGGATGTGCTCAAAGCTTCCGGTGCCTCCGGCGTGATCTGCAAGGGCAACGGTGTGCAGGTGGTGTACGGCCCCAAGGTGGCCGTCATCAAGGCAAAGCTGGAAGATTATCTGGAAAATGCACCTAAGACCCCGGCGGCGACTGCAACACCCGCCCCGGCGGCCCCCGCAGCAAAGGATACCGTGCTGTCTGCCTGCCTGAACGGCACTGTAGTGCCGCTGGCCGATGTGAAGGATGAAGCCTTTGCCAGCGGTGCACTGGGGGACGGCATTGCCATTGAGCCCACCGATGGTGAACTGGTGGCACCTGCTGACGGTGAGATCTCCTCCACCTTTGAGACCCACCATGCCGTGGGCATGACCACGGCTGACGGTGCCGAACTGCTGATGCACATCGGCATCGATACGGTCAAGCTGGGTGGCAAGCACTTTACCTACCTCGTCAACGAGGGTGACAAGGTGAAGAAAGGTCAGCCGTTGATCCGCTTTGAACTGGAAGCCATTAAGGCCGAAGGCTATCCCGTGACCACACCGCTCATTGTCTGCAATACTGATGACTATGCCGCTGTCGCGGCTAAAGCCAGTGGCACCGTAAAGCAGGGCGATGCGCTGCTGGAACTGAAGCACTAAGCGTTTCTCCCAAACTGTAAGGCAGGGTTGTTATAAAGGGGGCTGTTGCAAAATAGCCCCAACGAAAAAATGAGATAGACTTTCCCCGAAAGGAGTGCCTATCTCAATTTTTTGTTGTAAGCTGAAACTGCAATGAACCAACTACAACATGAACAGTATCGCAAAGTTAATCAATCGGAATATCCTTGTTCCGACCATCCGAAAATATCTTTGATGCGGACAGAAAGCTGTGCGGAAGGACGCTCGCAGACAGCAGAACACCTGCTAAACGAATACCGCCGAGGACTCTTCCCATTTGGGAGTCGTCCTCGGCGGCATTTTTTAGTTTATAAGCCATATTGACTGGTTGAAAAGTTCTGAATTTCGCCGACTGGAAATAGACTGAAGTGACACATATCACAATCAAGTGAACCGAAAAGGGGGATTCGATGGAAAAAACTCCTTTTATTGTGCACGAAAAAATTTCGTTCGGACAACAACGAACAGCGCAAAGAACATTTCCAAAAGAAATTTGAACGATATATCGTCGACGAGCTGTCCAATACCGTTCCTTCAAAATCCTGCGCCTGATTTGGCATCCTTGAATTTGAGGGGAGAATGCGGTATGTTGCGCATGGACGATTGTGCACAAAAAGAAAGGTGCAAATCATGAAAGCAGCAATTTATTGCCGCCTGAGCAAAGAAGATGAATATAAAATTGGCGAATCGGAAAGTATTCAGAACCAGAAATCGATGCTGATCCAGTACGCCATTGAGAAAGGATTTGATATTTACCAGATTTATTCGGATGAGGATTATTCCGGCATCGACCGGAACCGTCCGGCTTTCAATTCGATGATACAAGCCGCAAGCGAACATAAATTCGATGTGGTGCTGGCCAAGACGCAATCCCGTTTTACCCGCGATATGGAACTCGTGGAAAAATACCTGCACGGAAAGTTTATTGAGTGGGGCATTCGGTTCATTGCTGTCGTTGACCATGTGGATACAAATGATACTGCGAATAAAAAATTCTCGTCAGATCAATGGCCTGATCAACGAGTGGTATCTGGAAGACTTGTCTACCAATGTCCGCTCGGTGCTTGACCACAAGAGGAAAGAGGGTTTGTTCATCGGCTCTTTTGCGCGGTATGGGTATTGCAAAGACCCGAATGCGAAAAGGAAAACTTATCATCGATCCGGAAGCTGCCGAAGTGGTAAGGCGGATTTTCTCTATGGCTCTTAGTGGAATCGGTGCGCATAAGATTGCGCGGATTCTGAATGATGAGAAAGTTCCAAGCCCAACTGCTTATAAACAGCAGCATGGCATCCATTACCATATTGCAGCGAAAAATCCCAATGCAGACCTTTGGAGTAGCCCCACGGTATACCAGATGCTGCACAATCAGCTTTATGTCGGAGATATGGTGCAGGGGCGGCATAAAAAGGTGAGTTATAAGTCCGAAAAGACGATTTGGCTTTCCCCAGTCGCAGTGGATCGTTGTAGAAAACACCCATGAAGCCATCATTGACCGGGGGACGTTTGAAACAGTTCAGATGATGCTGAAAGAACGTACCCGGAGTGGTGGAAAAGGAACGATTCATCCGCTGGCGAAAAAAGTGGTTTGCGGATGCTGCGGCAGCTACATGGAACAAACTGGCCGTCAGCCAAAGGCGGATGGGACTCAAAGACGCTATGTTCGCTGCCGGATGCATCAGCGCGCACCGGAAGTGTGTGGCAACAAGACCTGTACAGATATGAACGCATTGGAGAATGCTGTGCTGGAACGTATCCGGGCGTATGTGGCAGATTATTTTGACCCTGAAAAAGTTACCCTTCCAGAACAGGATGACCCAATCCAGCAGCGAGAACATGCAAAGCGTGACGAGCTGAAACGGTTGAAAAGCGAAGTAGACCGGCGGCGCAAAGCTAATGCAAGGAACTGTATCTGGATAAGGTGTCTGGTCAGATTGATACCGTCCAG
>ENA-OQCV01000403-OQCV01000403.1-human-gut-metagenome-genome-assembly--contig:-NODE-403-length-11890-cov-2.179206_pt1 | contig 11890 bp, 19 predicted proteins | sample MGYA00242766_ERZ504592 | MGnify/ENA primary metagenome ERZ504592 (study PRJEB26092, sample SAMD00036315) | human gut metagenome | host: Homo sapiens | study: EMG produced TPA metagenomics assembly of...
AACGGTGACGATACATATTTACAGATGTCGGGGCAACGCATCAAATTCATACAAGAAAGCTGTCTGTAGTTGAAAAAAGCAATTCATGGAAGGACTGCAGCGGTTTTCCTCATGTGGGATGAGGAGTGGCAGTCAGAGTCGCGCTACAGCAAGGATGTCACAGGCTATACGGAGTGCGATGAGGATTTCATAAAAAGTCTTGAGGATACCTTTGGTGCAGTGAAAATAAATCCGGCAGACTTCAAGGGCTATGATGCTTATTTTACAATAGAGGGCTACAAATCCATGAAGGATGCCATAGAGAGTGACAGTCATGTGGGCACCTGGTGGGCTGCATACTGGCAAAAGACGATAAATTTTACTATGGCAGCTACGACAATGAAATCACAGGAGGACAGCTTCAGATGCTGCGCCATGTGCTCGGCGGTAATTGATATAGCATTTAATTTTGCCGAAAGAAATTAAAGTAAAAGAAATAAAAAAGGATTTTAAAATCACGTCGAATAATAACTAGTGTAGAGCATAATTAGTGTAGAGCACTGTTAGTGGAATGTAACGCTATTTGTTACATTTGTGTGTGAATAGCAGCAGAACATAACGACTGTGACAGCGAGGAGGCAGATAAATGACTATTCGCGAGCAGATAGAAAAACGTGAGCAGGAAATACTTAGTCCGTTCGCATGCCTGAGCATCAACTCAAGAGGCAGGGACTATGATGAGCCACAGTGCGATATCAGGCCTGTTTTCAGCGGGACAGGGACCGGATACTGCATAGCAAGGCATTCAGGCGTCTGAAAAATAAGACACAGGTGTTTCTTACGCCAAAGGGCGACCATTACCGCACACGTATGTCGCATACGCTTGAGGTGTCGCAGAATGCCAGGACAATAGCCAAGGCACTGAGGATGCTGAATGAGGATCTGGTGGAGGCTATAGCGCTGGGACACGATCTGGGGCATACACCGTTTGGACATGCGGGTGAGCGCATCCTCAATGAGATATACGAGGGTGGCTTTAAGCATAATGAGCAGAGTGTGCGCATAGTGGAGAAGCTCGAAAAGGACGGAGCAGGACTCAATCTGACATGGGAGGTCAGAGATGGTATGCTAAATCACCAGACCTCGCTCATGCCACACACCTTAGAGGGCAAAATAGTCAGGCTTTCAGACAAGATAGCCTACATAAATTCAGACTTTGATGATGCAATCCGAGCACAGCTTCTGTGCGAGGATGATATACCGCTTGAGATAAGAAATACGCTTGGACACAGCACCAAGGCCAGGCTCAATCATATGGTGCACAATATCATCACAAACAGCATGGGAAAGGACGATATATGCATGTCAAAAGAGTCCGCGCAGGCAATGCAGGATTTGCGTAAATTCATGTTCGCAAACCTCTATAACAATCCAGTCGCAAAAAGCGAGGAGAAAAAGGCCAAGGCGATGCTCAAGCAGCTTTATTTCTATTATATGGAGCATATAGAGGAGCTGCCGCAGAAATACCTCGCCATGCTAGGGCAGGGTGATGACAAGGGGCGCATCATATGCGACTATATATCAGGCATGACAGACCAGTATGCCACCACGAAGTTCCACGAGTATTTCGTGCCGGTAGCATGGGAAAATCGATGGTTACTGAGATTATTTATAATTCTGTAAAAACCGCCTGGTGAACGCGTCTGCAGTGCGGCACATAGCTCTTGCAGAGGCGACTAGCGAAGCTGCTTAGAGACTGTAGAATTATGCACATGAAGCACAGAAATGCACCGGCATGGAAGCCGGGGCAAGGAGATATCGAGCCATGGATGGCGAGTATCGACGGTTTCGTCAAGCATAGAAAACTGCAGGCATAATTCGTACAGACTCTTAGCAACGAAGCGTTAGCCGGTTGTAAGAGCTAAGTGCCGCACTGCAGACGCGCTCGCCGGGCGACACAAATGACAACAAAGATGAACAGTAAGGGGATGATAAAATGCCGTACTACTCTGACGAGCTTATAGAGGAGGTACGTTCGCGAAATGACATAGTCGATGTTATAGGAAGCTACGTGCATCTTCAGAAAAAGGGAAGTACCTATTTTGGATTATGCCCATTCCATAACGAAAAGACCGGATCCTTTTCCGTCTCACCGAATAAGCAGATGTACTATTGCTTCGGCTGTGGAGCCGGAGGCAATGTATTTACATTTCTCATGCAGTATGAGAACTTTACCTTCCCTGAGGCTATGCAGGAGCTTGCAGACCGTGTGGGAATTGAGCTTCCCAAGCAGGAGATGACCTCAGCACAAAGGAGGGAGGCAGACAGGCGTACACAGCTGCTTGAGATAAATAAAGAGGCTGCAAAGTATTTTTATATGCTGCTTCGTGGACCGAGAGGACAAAGGGCGCATGAGTATTTCAAAAAGGAGAGAGCTGTCCGATGAGACAATGCAGAAGTTCGGGCTTGGTTACTCGGACCAGTACAGTGATGATCTGTACAAGTATCTGCGCAGCAAGGGCTATGATGATGAGATACTTAAGGAGACAGGTCTTGTGACGATAGATGAGGTCAGAGGCGGGCACGATAAGTTCTGGAATCGTGCGATGTTTCCGATTATGGATGTGCACAACCGTGTCATAGGCTTTGGAGGCCGGGTGATGGGTGACGGAGAGCCAAAGTATTTAAACTCTCCGGAGACAAAGATATTTGATAAGAGCCGTAATCTTTACGGACTTAATATAGCAAGGAGCACGAGGAAAAACCAGCTCCTTTTGTGTGAGGGCTACATGGATGTCATAGCACTGCATCAGGCAGGCTTTGACAATGCGGTGGCGTCGCTTGGTACGGCGCTCACGAGCGGGACATGCCTCACTATTAAAGAGATACACCAATGAGGTGTATCTGACATATGACAGTGATGGCGCCGGGGTAAAGGCAGCGCTGCGTGCGATTCCGATACTCAAGGAGGTAGGCATCACAACAAAGGTCATTAACATGCGGCCGTACAAGGATCCGGATGAGTTTATCAAGGCGCTTGGCGCACAGGAGTATGAGGAGCGTATCAAAAATGGCTGAAAACAGCTTTATGTTTCAGATACGGATCATGCAGGCAGGCTATGATATGGACGATCCCGAGTCAAAAACCGCATTTTATAATGAAATCGCAAAGAAGCTGCTTGGTTTTACCGAGGAGCTTGAGCGGACAAACTATACGCAGGCAGTGTCCAGAGAGTACAGCATACCATACGACGACTTAAGAAAGCTCGTAAACAGTATGGCAATGAAGGGCGGTATCGTAAAGCCACAGACCAAGCTTAAAAGTGGAATCAATGAGAAAAATAAAAAGGAGGATGGCATGAAGCAGTCGCAGAAGCTTCTCCTCACATGGCTCATAGAGGATAATTCACTTTTTTGACAGGATAAAGGGGCGTATCAGTGCAGATGACTTTACCGAAGAGCTGTACCACAAGGTGGCTAAGGAGGTTTTTTCACAGTACGAGACCACACATACAGTAAATCCGGCCAGGATAGTAAGCATGTTTACCGATGAGGACGAACAGCGTGAGGTGGCAGGGCTTTTCAATGCCACAATCCATCAGGTGGAGGGCAAAAATGACAAGGCAACCGCACTCAGGGAAACCGTTGTCCGTATCAAGCAAAACAGCATAGACTACCGCTCAAAGCATCTGGCACCTACAGATATGGAGGGCATGATGAGGATTATTGAGGATAAGCGTGCACTCGAAGAATTGCAAAAAATTACCAGAATAAAGAGGAAAATAAAATGGCAAAGAAAAAGGAACAAAAAGACATGGCACAGGAGCAGGAGCAGAGACTGAATTTCCAGCAGAAGCTTATTGAGATTCTTGAGCTTGGAAAAAACGAAAAAGGAATATGCTCGAATATCAGGAAATTGCAGATTTTTTCAAGGACTAAATCTGGATCCGGAGAAGTTTGAGATGGTAATAGATTATCTCGAGCAAAACGGCATAGACGTGCTTAAAATCAGCAATGATGATGACGTGGATGATGATATCATACTCGATGATGAGGATGAGGTAGAGGTTGAAAAGATTGACCTCTCAGTACCGGAGGGAGTCAGCGTCGAGGATCCTGTCCGTATGTATCTTAAGGAAATCGGTAAGGTACCTCTTCTCTCAGCAGATGAGGAGATTGAGCTCGCCCAGAATATGGAGGACGGAGCGGTAGCAACCGAGAAGATTAATGTACTAAAGGGCCGCCTTGATGGTGCATCGGAAGAGGAAAAGGCTGAGATAAAGGAAGAAATAAAGACTCTGCAGAGGGATGTGGACAAGGGAGCAGATGCCAAAAAGCGTCTTGCAGAAGCAAACCTGCGTCTTGTTGTCAGCATCGCAAAGAGATATGTGGGAAGAGGAATGCTTTTCCTTGACCTGATTCAGGAGGGAAACTTAGGTCTTATCAAGGCAGTTGAGAAGTTCGACTACAAGAAGGGCTACAAATTCTCTACATATGCCACATGGTGGATTCGCCAGGCTATCACAAGAGCCATAGCCGATCAGGCCAGAACAATCCGTATTCCTGTGCATATGGTTGAGACAATCAACAAGCTCATCCGTGTGTCAAGACAGCTCCTTCAGGAGCTTGGCAGAGAGCCTTCACCGGAGGAAATTGCCAAGGAGATGAACATGCCGGTAGAGCGTGTGCGTGAGATACTCAAGATATCACAGGAGCCTGTTTCACTTGAGACTCCAATCGGTGAGGAGGAGGATTCACATCTTGGTGATTTCATCAAGGATGATAATGTACCGGTTCCTGCTGATGCGGCAGCATTCACACTTCTTAAGGAGCAGCTTGAGGAGGTGCTTGGCACTCTTACAGAGAGAGAGCAGAAGGTACTCACACTCCGCTTTGGCTTAGAGGACGGCAGAGCCAGAACACTTGAAGAAGTAGGTAAGGAGTTCAACGTCACTCGTGAGCGTATCCGCCAGATTGAGGCAAAGGCGCTAAGAAAGCTTCGTCATCCAAGCAGAAGTAGAAAGCTTAAGGACTACTTAGAGTAAGATGATTAGGCTATCCAGAAGAATGAAGGCAGTGGCATCAATGGTCACGGCCGGCTACACGCTGTGTGATGTGGGAACCGACCATGGCTATGTGCCTATTGCCCTGGTGCAGGGTAATATAATACAGAAGGCAATTGCTGTTGATATAAATAAGGGACCGCTTGAGCGCGCCAATGAGCATATAAGGGCAAACGGTCTGACAGAGAAGATTACCACAAGGCTTTCCAATGGGCTTGAAGCGATACACGACGGAGAGGTTGACTCTATTGTCATAGCAGGAATGGGAGGAGAGCTTGTTATTCACATTTTAACCGCAGGGGAGACAGTGTGCAGGTCGGCAAAGGAGCTGATTCTGCAGCCACAGTCGGAAGTGAGCAAAGTCCGTGAATATGTAAGGAACACAGGCTATAAGATAGTTGATGAGGATATGATTTTGGAGGACGGAAAATACTATCCGATGTTCAGATGTGTGCCGTGTGCGGACAATTCCGCATGGGACAATATGGACGAGACGACGGTTACTGTATGCGATTTGTACGGACCGGTACTTATCCAAAAACGGTAATCCGGTGCTTCGGAAGTTTCTTGTCAGGGAACACCACAAGCTGGCTGCCATCATGCAGCAGCTAAGGACACAGGATATGAGTGATTCCATCATGGACAGAATCGAGCAGATAAACGAGATGATGGCATACAATGAGGCAGCATATTCGACTATGGGGGCAATAAGAAATGCAGGAATATAGTGTGAAGGTGACCTTGCCGGATGGACAGGTCATGGCAGTGACAGCATCAGAAAGTGATACTTTAGAAGCCGTAGCAGACAGATTCAAGGATTATTATGAGGATGACATAATCCTTGGAATTGTAAACGGCAGGCTTCGTGAACTGAATAAGAAAATAAAAAGTGACTGTGAGCTTAGCTTTGTGACGACAGCTGACAGGGATGGCAGGCGTACATACAGAAGAAGTGTTGTGCTGCTTTTTGCAGAGGGCTATATACGATGTATATGGCAGCATGACACAGCTTCATGTGATGCATTCGCTCGGAGAAGGCTATTATTGTCAGCTTGAGAAAGCAGTGGAGTGTGCGGACAGCCAACAGGAAAAAATATAATGAAGATACAGACCAAGGCAGCAGAGAAAACAGTGAGAAAAGCGTGACAGAGCATGATATCGACAGGATAGTCTGCAGCATGTACTCATTTGTGGAAAAAGACCTCCCAATTACCAAGCACAGTGCAAAAACACAGTATGCGGAGCAGCTTTTCAAGGAAAAAGGGCTGCATGATAAGGAGAGGTTATTGCACTACAGGAGAAGCTCCAGAGTCAATCTTTATGAGCTTGATGGGGTGGTGGATTATTTCTACGGATTTATGGCACCCTCGACAGGCATGCTCAAATACTTTGATATAGTGCCGTATGAGAGTGGCTTTGTGCTTCTTTTTCCGGGTGCTCACAGCAGGAGCGTTGAGCCGCTTGTGACATCAAATAAGCTGTTTCACACGCTGGATGATTCCAGGGAATGGAGCAAGATGCTTGGAATAGGCACGATAGGCTCACTAAATGATGCGATTGCAGCAGGCAGGGGACAGGAAATCATGCTGCTTCAGGAGGCACTGATGGAGCAGAAGATAGGAAATCTTGCAGCGCAGATTGCTTCGGATGACAAAAAGAAATTTATCATGATAGCAGGGCCTTCATCATCAGGCAAGACATCGTTTGCCAACAGACTGTCAATCCAGCTTATCGCAAAGGGCAGAAAGCCACATCCGTTAAGTCTGGATGACTACTATGTGGACAGGGAGTTTTGCCCGAAGCATCCGGACGGAAGCTTTGATTTTGAGTGCCTTGAATCTATTGATGTAAAGCTGTTCAATGAGGATATGAACAGGCTTCTTAAAGGAGAGGCTGTTGATATGCCTTCCTTCAATTTCAAGACAGGAAAGAGAGAGTACCGCGGAAGAAAGCTGACACTGGGAGCTGATGATATACTTGTCATAGAAGGAATCCATGGACTAAATGAAAAGGCTTTGCACAGCTTATCCCGCCTGAGCACAGTTCAAAAATCTATATCTCAGCGCTTACACAGCTCAATATTGACGAGCACAATCCTCTTTCCACCACAGATGAAAGACTTATACGCCGGATTGTGCGTGATGCGCGTACACGAGGTACCAATGCCATGGAGACCATCGCTATGTGGCCGTCTGTCAGAAAGGGTGAAAGGGAGAATATCTTTCCTTTCCAGGAACAGGCGGATGTGATGTTCAACTCTGCACTTGTGTATGAGCTTTGCGGTACTCAAGGTGTATGCGGAGCCGTTGCTTTTTGGCATAGAAAGAGACTGCCCGGAGTATCTCGAGGCAAAGAGGCTGCTTAAGCTCTTAGACTACTTTCTTCCGATGCCGGCTGACGGCATACCAAACAATTCACTGCTTCGTGAGTTTGTAGGAGGAAGCTGCTTTAATGTTTAAAACTAAAAAATCCCGCATTCCGGCTGTGTATAGAATACTGCTTGTTGCAATTGCAGTCATGGCAATTGGCGGTATTGCCGTAAATTGTTATGTGGGAAATTATTATCGGGCAGATTCAATTGCGGAGGCTGCAATCGATTCAGACAGAGAGGTTTCTGTTACTATTGAAAAGAAGGACAAGCGTATACAGGCCACCCAGTACGACTTAAAGCTTAAGAATTATACGATAACCTTTGCACCGCAGGATAAGGAAAAAGCCACAAAGGCATTGATTTTTATCCGGGAGGCAGGGTACAGTATACGGCGTATGCGCCGCTGATGCATGAGCTTGCAAAGAATAATTTCGTGTGCATACTTGTACATATGCCGGGCAACCTCGCAGTATTGGACCAGAATGCAGCAGACGGTATCATTGAAAAATACAAGGAAATATACCCATCCATACAGGAATGGTACATGGGAGGCCACTCCTTAGGCGGAGCCATGGCTGCAGAATATGTGTCAAAGCATGTAGATGAGTTTGACGGACTATATCTTTTTGCAGCATATTCGACCGCTGACCTGTCGGATTCAGATCTGAGGGTTTTTAGCGTGTACGGTTCAGAGGATGGTGTGCTTGATATGGACAAATACCGCAAATACCGCTCAAACCTGCCGGAGGATACATATGAGTATGTCATTGATGGCGGGTGCCATTCTTATTTTGGAAGCTATGGTCTGCAAAAGGGAGACGGTACACCTGATGTGGCTTTCGAGGAGCAGATAGAGATGACGGTAGACTTTATTACATACAACAGCAAATAATAATTACCGGTAGACTGCATCATATACAACAGCAAATGATAGTTACCGGGAAATAACAAAATGCAACTGAGATATCTCAGTTGCAATTTTTTAATGGTGCACCTTGCGGCGCACGTTACTAATAAGTTATTTTACGAAACGCCAATAGGCTTTAGATTATTAAAATACGCAGGACGATAAGCCGGGTTATGTCGTTGAGTGATCATCTATCTAGGACGCCTGTTGCCAGACGCCTCAAGCGACCTACCTAAAGCTGGCGGGCCACGTCAAAGCTTTGTTTCGGTCTTGCTTCGGATGGGGTTTACATGTGCCCTCCCTGTTACCAGTGAGGCGGTAGTCTCTTACACTGCCATTCCACCCTTACCACAAAAGTGGCGGTATATTTCTGTTGCACTGTCCTTAGAGTTTCCTCCACCGGCCGTTAACCGGCATCCTGCCCTATGAAGCCCGGACTTTCCTCACCTGCGGTCTTTCGACACCTGCAGCCGCGATCACCTGTCCTGCATATTTATTTAATATACCAAGCATTTTTCCAAAAATCAAGCCCTTTTACCAACTTTAATAAACGAAATATAAAATGTTTCTTAAAAGACGATAGGTCTATTGACGGTTTTTATCTTCAATATTATCTTAATAATGTAAAGAACGATTTAAAACCTCAAATTCATAGCGTGGACACTGTATGAGGTAAGAATTTGGCTATAATGAAAATATAGGGCGAGGCGGTAATATGAGAGAAAAATTTATCAGATTTATGAATGGAAGAAACGGGATGGACGAGCTTGCAAGGGCTGAGTCATGGGTAGTAATGATATTACTTGTGGTTTCAATATTTACAAGGTCGGCGATACTTGATATACTGGCTATAGGACTGATGATACATATGTATTTTCGTGTATTTTCGAGAAATGTAAACAAGCGCTATGCAGAGAATCAGAAGTTTTAAATGCCAGGTATGAGTGGACCGTAAAGGCAGAGCGCAGGAAAAAGCGCTTTGCACAGAGGAAGCAGTACAAGTTCTTCAAGTGTCCTATGTGCAAGCAGGAGGTCAGGGTGCCAAGAGGACATGGAAAGATCTGTATAACCTGTCCGAAGTGCCGGGAGCAGTTCGTGAGACGCAGCTAGTACATCGAATAATAAGTAACCAGCCATATGACTTGCCTGATTTCCCATCTGCGGCGTTGTAGTCAATCGACGTAGCCACCGCTACGCCTCATTCCTCCGCCTTGCAGATGAAAATTCATTCTGCGTCATATAGCCAGAAACTTATTTTTCGATGTACTGGTACGTCAATATATATACCTGTACATAAGAGCATGGAGAAGAGAAATGTTTGGATATATAACTGTCAATAAGGACACCTTGTCCGAGGAAAATAAAAAAATATATCAAAGCTATTATTGTGGGCTGTGCCAGACAATGAAGTCGCAGTATGGCAGGCGTGCACAGATGGCACTAAACTATGACATGACTTTTCTCATAGTGCTTCTGACAGGCTTGTATGAGCCGGATAGTGTAACGCGGGATGGATTTGTATGCAGCGTGCACCCTACGAAGAAGCGTACACTTCGCACCAATGAGATTACAGAGTATGCTGCAGCCATGAACATCCTGCTTGCATACTACAATCTGATAGATGACTGGAAGGATGACAAGAGCCTGACGAAGAAGACATACGCAGAGATGCTGAAAAAGGACTTTGAGAAGGCAAAAAAAGGCTATCCGATACAGGCTAAGGCGATAGAGGACTACATTGCAAGGCTTGCAGAGTGCGAGAAGAGCAATGATACCAATATTGATGCAGTTGCAGGGCTGACAGGAGAGATGCTCGGCATACTTTTGCGTGGAAGCAGGATGAGTGGCAGAAGGATTTGAAGGAATTTGGCTGCTATATGGGCAAATTTATTTATATAATGGATGCGTATGAGGATATTGGGGATGATGTGAAAAAAAAGGTCATATAATCCACTTATACAGCTTATGCATTGCTGCAATAATGATCAGGAAAAATTTGACAAATCCTGTCGGCTTATGATGACATCTATGCTTTCAGAGGCAGCAAAAATATTTGAGAGGTTGCCAATTCTCTTACATGCGGATATAATCAGAAATGTTCTATACTCCGGTGTGTGGAGCAAGTATGAGTATATTCAGATGAAGAAAAGGAAGAAACATAAATGATAGATCCATATCAGGTGCTCGGTGTCAGCCGCAGTGCAAGTGACGATGAAATGAAAAAAGGCCTACAGGAGCATTAAGCAGAAAATATCATCCTGATGCCAATATCAACAATCCTAACAAGGATCAGGCTGAGGAGAAGTTTAAGCAGGTGCAGCAGGCATATGACCAGATAATGAAGGAAAAGCAGTCCGGTGCTGCCGGAGCCGGTGGATATGGCAGTGCAGGAAGCAGCAGCTCATACGGCGGCAGCTCCTATGGTGGAGCATATGGTGGTGGACCGGGAGCAGGTGATCCATTTGGAGCAGGTGGACCGTTTGGTGGTTTCTATGGCCGCTATACCTACAATAATGCAGGCAGCAGTGCACAGGATGACAATCCAAAGGTGCGTGCAGCAGGCAATTTCATCAGCAACGGCTACTACAATGAGGCACTGAAGGTGCTTGAGGAGGTACCTTTTGCTGAGAGACGCGGAAGGTGGTACTACTACAGTGCTATCGCAAACCAAAAGCTCGGCAACACAGCGACAGCCATAGAACACATACAGCGAGCAGTGTCGCTTGAGCCAAACAACATGCAGTACCGCCAGTTTATGCAGATAATTGAAAATGGTGGCTCGTGGTATTCGGATATGGGAGACATATACGGACGCCCTAGTGGCAGGGGCAGCGAGTGCTGCAGCCTGCTAGCCACATTTCTTTGCTGGCAGATGTTCTGCTGCTAGATGTCAAGCTTTTCTGATGTTACAGATGGAAATTCATGCAAATTATTGGGCTGGTTATTTGAAGAACGATGGACGGCTATATTAATCTGTGAATTATTCTGAATAGTTACCTGAAAATAAAAGGGGATGTGAAAAAACTCGATTGATTTTTTTCACATCCCCTTTTATTTATGGACATAAGTAACTATTCAGATCCACACATATATGAGCAAAATCAGCTGCGCAGCAACGGCTGTATTATTCCATAGAATCCGGAATACCATCATGATCCAAATCTGCCATGTCTGCTCCGTGCGCACCGATATCCACAGTGTTTAAGGTGCGTCTTTTAAGTCTTGCGGCCTCAGACTGCTTGAGCAGATAGCTCTTTATCTCGCGTGAGTGCTTTACGTGAACGAGCTTAAGCTCAGGGTTTGTGACGTCGCCTGTGTAGCAGACTATGGTGCCGAGCTTAAAAATTGCGCTCCATCAGTGATGTGGTGAGCTTTACATCAGCTACTTTATACATGTAGCAGTCATCCTCTGTGGTGCTCAAGAGTCCGGACTCTACAGTGATAAAGGACGGTGTGACGGTATATTTTGTGAAAGTCCACGGCAGACCGAGAAACAGCAGTCTCTTTCTTTCCTTAAATGATTACGGCATCGTCATCATCGATTGCGCCGGCTGTGGTGTTTTTGATTTG
>ENA-OQCV01000404-OQCV01000404.1-human-gut-metagenome-genome-assembly--contig:-NODE-404-length-11879-cov-2.701838_pt1 | contig 11879 bp, 18 predicted proteins | sample MGYA00242766_ERZ504592 | MGnify/ENA primary metagenome ERZ504592 (study PRJEB26092, sample SAMD00036315) | human gut metagenome | host: Homo sapiens | study: EMG produced TPA metagenomics assembly of...
CTCTGGCACCGGTAAACCAGATTTTTCCTGGACGGATATATCTGTAAGCCGCCTGTTTTACCGGGAAAAACACCGCTGGGGAAGAGAGATTGCCGATCTGCTTTCTTGCAGTGAACCGACCTTATGGAAAATCAGATTACATACCGTGTATTTTGCTGGGGGACGAAATGCCCGCTATGGCTTCAGCCTTTGAAGTGGGCGGTCATGTACTGATCTGGGGCAGGATCCAAAGCAGGGAATACATGAAGCGAATCGGGGAAAATGAGACACAGAAGAGAATCGCTTATGAGGTATCGGTGAGCAAGCTGGAGTATGTGTAAACCAACTGCAGTGGCGGGAAATACGCCATGGTCTGCTAGTTGCTTTATGGAAGGCAGCCAGCCCAATTTTTCTCCAAGTTTCTTCTGCTTGCATTTCTGCTGGTTTTGCGGTAATATAAGCATATTAAAAATGGCGCAGTTTGCGGTTTCTATTTGCAAAGCGCGATATCTGAATGAATGGTATCATTTGCGGAGACGGCATTGCGAGGAATGTTATTGATCTATGGCAGACGGTAACATTATTTTTAACAATAAGAGGAATCAGTATGGAAAAAGAAGAAGTTTATTAAAAATGCAGAAAAGAAACAAGATTGATGGATATTCTCAATGTCCCTATAACAGTGGTGGACTTTGAAACGAATGTGAAGACAAAGCAAGGTGAAGGAAGATATTGTGTTCTTTTTGAACAGAACGGACAACGTAGCAAATTCATAACGAACTGTTACAATCTGAAAGATGTGTTGGATCAGGCTCGCGAAGCGGAGAATAACGGTCAGAAGATTTTTCCAGTGGAGAATGTGATTGTCAAGCGGCGTTCGTTAGGTGACGGGAAGAGTGCTTACTATTTTGAAGAATAATTGTAAAATGGAGGTAATTTATGAAAAGTTATGGAACTCTTGTAGGAGAACTACCGACTAGTGTTGAATTTGTACTTGAAGGTGCGTTGTTACGCATTTACTTTGACTTTGAAAGAAGAGAAACCGTTCAAAAGACCGGTTCGGAAGATATGGTGGTTGAAGACCAGTATGTCTGTGAAAATGTGGACGTTGAAGGGGAACATGATTATGACAGTATTGTAAGTGCCATTATCATGGAACGTTATGATGCGAATAAGCGTGATGCCATTTTCGCTAACTTGGAAATGGCACGTGATACAACTTCGGTACTTGACGAAGATAAGCGTGCCGAATATCTGAAAGAATATACTGATTATCAGAGTTATCGTATCAAGGCTAAAGAGATCGCAAAAGAAGTATTAGCAAAATTGAAGTAATCCGGTATGGAGGCGCAAGGGCATATATTAATACGAAGAAAGGCCAAAAATGGAATTGACGGTACTAATGGGGAACCGGGGAAAAACGGGCTGCAAGGCTGTATTCTCCGGCAATCCGAATGGGCTAAAGGCATAGAGTATCGCAATGACGAGGCTTTGACTTCCGGTACCCGGTACTTGGATATTGCAATTGTGACTACCGGTGCTAATACGTTTAATGCGTATAAATGTCTGAAAACTCATACGTCCAGTGATTCCATTCCGGTGACAAATACAACTTATTGGCAGAAGTTTAATTCTTTGGTGCCAGTGTACACTCCGCTTATCATGGCTCAAAATGCTATTCTACGGTTCATGCAGGGTAATCAGCTTTTGATAATGAAGGGCGATAATAAAACGGTTGCAGCAGGTCTTGTTGGTGGTGACTATCCGTTATGGGTTGGAGCTACAACACCGACTGATGCGCCATATAAGGTGAGTATAGCAGGGAAGCTCTATGCGGCTGGTGCGGTTATTTCAGGTGACAGCACTTTTGAAGGTACATTGAAAGGTGTATCAGGCTCTTTTACAAGGTTGAATTGCGTGAATGCTGCTGGTGATGCGGTTGGAGGAATCAGCTTTGGAAGTGATGGAAGAATGTGGTTTGATGGTGATATGTATCATCAAGGTACTAAGGATAACCGGTCATTACGTTTCTACACTTCTGACTTATGGTGTAGAGGCGTGTTTGGCGCAAGGGAAAGAAGCATTATGGTAGTTTACGGCTCCTATGCCTATGTGTACACAAAAGGTGCTGATAAAACCGGTACTTATATACCTTTGACTTCCGGGACTTCCTCTGCTAACGAAACTTATTATACAGTTCCTTGCTATTCGCCAAGATACGATTATAACGGTGAAACTTCGGGTTTTCCAGTTGATACGGTTATATTTAGAATAACATCGAATGTAACCTACCGTTATCTTTTGAGTCTTGCCGTCACCCCAAAAGGGATATTCGTGGTTAATGCAAATGACAATTATAATAATGTTCAGATATATGCGAATGGAACAAAGCAAACATTGAATGGCGGTTCCATGCACCATTGTATGCAGTTGGTGGATTTTATGTATCCGTCACCGAACTCTGACTGGTTGGGAAGAGGACTGATGTTCGGTGCTTCAAATGATAATGATTGGAAGTGATTATGAAAAGGATAAATTTTGAAAGAATTGAGATATTTGTTGATATTGATAAGACGAGATGTTCCGTTGAGAACTACAAGAAGGATTTTGCCAATATCATTTATCAACTTGGCAGGGGAATAGAGGCTCATGCCCTCGCATTTAAAATATTCAACTCCAATGGAGAAATTGAGTATAACGATGAAGAGTGTAATATGATTAAGGAATACGCAAGTTTATGTTCCCCAGCCTTTATTGATGCTATCAACAAATTACTATTGGAATAAAAATAATAAACGCAAACACAAAAGGATATGAACGACATTATTGAAACATTCATTCACGACCATTTGTTTTTACATTGGTTTTGATAGCGGTAAGTATGACAGCTATCATAATCGCAATGGGGATAGATTTTATTTCGGGGATTCAGAAGGCCAAACAGCGTGGGGGAACTTCGTACCTCGAAGAAGTACCAAAAATGACAGCGACAAAAGCGAAGAAATATTTTAATCCGTTTCTGACACTGGTTATGATTGACCTTATATGTTGCATCGTCATTCCATTTCCAGTATTCGCTATGTTATGGGCGGTTTATTGCGTTTTCTGTGAGTTCAAATCGGTACGTGAGAAATCATGGGAAAAGGCCGAGCTTCGGAAAGCGGAAAAGACCATGAGTATAATCATTGAGAATAAGGACGATATAGCACGACTGGCCGCACAAATATTGTTTGAAACACAAAAAGAAAAGGAGGATAAAAATGACACGGGGACTACGGAATAATAATCCGTTAAATATACGGAGAAATAATACGAAATGGCAGGGGTTGTCTGCAACACAGACAGATAAAAGTTTCTTTCAGTTTAAAACTATGGCATACGGTTATCGTGCTGCTTTTAAAACTCTTCAAACTTATATTCTTAATAAGTATGATACTGACAAAGACGGCACGGCCAATGAACTTGAAGATGTTATTATGCGATGGGCACCGCCATGTGAGAACAATACTGAAGTGTATATTGCCACAGTCGAAAAGCGTTCAGGCATATCTCGTCATACAATTCTGAACAGAAACAACCGGGAACAACTTATTGCGGTGGTGGCTGCAATGAGTTATGTTGAGAATGGTGTTCCTGCAAACATGGATGAGGTAAGGAAAGGTTGGGAGTTGATATAGGAAACAAACATATAAACACATAGAAGATATGGCAAACTTGAATTTTACTCTTAAAGAAGAGGATTGGTACGAAAGCCAACCTATACAGTTATCTACTGGGAAATTTGCTATTAGCATCAATTTTGGAGATGCAGCAAACAACAGAGTTGTTGTGTACAAAAGTTCTAATGGAAAGGATTATGTACCTTACAAAACGGCACTTGGGGTTGGAGAGTTCTGTGATATGAATGTCGACGGGTTGATAGCCGGACAATATGTTATGGTAGGATGTAATGAACTTCCTATTTCATCTTCATTTTTGGAAAGTTCTGATGGTAGCAGCAGTGCGAGCAAATCGGATATTTTAGCAGAAAGCGGACGTGCTCAACTGGCAGAGTCCCAACTGGAACAGTCCATAAATGCGGTGAAGACCGCTTTGGATGAATTGGTTGGTACTGTTGATGCGACTACGGCCATTGACACCTTCAATGAAATTGAAACCTTCCTTGCAGGAGTAACCAATGCAAAAAACTCTGACTGGAATGTTGGCTGTTACTGATGGAAAGGCCGTGACCGCACAAACAACGGCTGATGCTGCAAAAAGTACAGCTCAAACAGCTCTTAGCAAAGCCACTGCCAATGAAACAAAACTTAATACAATACCTGAAATGCCGGAGAATGACGGTAAGATATATGGTTTCTGTAATGGTGCATGGGTAGTTATTGCGGAAGTTGGTAAAAATGTATATACAGATTGATTATGAGATTGAAGATAGGTATAGGAGTAATCTTTGTGTTACTCCTTGCGGCAACCTTTTTGATGTACCGGTTGTGGCAGGAAGAGAAGAAGGAAAGTGCCCGACTTTCAGATAATATGAAAAGGTCTCTGTACTGGGCTTGAAGAATATAAGATTAGGGATAGTCTAAATGTGGTTGAAAACCATGTTTTACGGCTTAACATAGAAGAATTGAAAGAGCATGCGGAGTGACGGATGCAAAACTAATAAAAGAATTGAATCTGCGTCCAAAAGAAGTCGAATATATCACAACCACAAAAGTTGTCACTAAAGACAGTATTGTATTTGTTCTGAAAGACAGCTGTTTCAATTATTCAGATAAATGGGTGGATTTTTATGCAAATATTCCTGACAGCACATTTACTTATGAAGTGAGAGACAGTCTTTCAAGTGCGATAAGCCGGATATATAAACACAGGTTCCTATGGTGGAGATGGGGGACAAAGGGGTATAAACAAACGATAGTCAATCATAACCCACGAAGCAAAATCGTTTATAATGAAATTGTAAAGGTGGAACATTAATTAATAAGAAGGGAGCCGAAATGCTCCCTTCTCCTTTTTCTTTAGAAAGGCAAATCGTCTTTTTGTTCCCCAAAATCCACTGGCGGTTGAGGTATGGCAGTTTGTACGGGTGCCGCGGTGGATGATGCCCCCTGATAATAAGTTTGGGGCTGTTGCGCTGCGGTAGGCTGTCCTGGATTACGGAGTGTTGCTTTCCAGCAAGTAATGGAGTTAAACCATTTTCCTTGCCATTCATTCGCATTAATATCTATTTCAATATCAACGTCTTGCCCGACTGCTAATCCAAAATTCTGAATATTGCTATTCATTACTGAAAAAGCGACTTTTTTAGGGTATTGGCCGGGAATTTCCAAAACGAAATCTTGTCTTTGCCAGTTGTTACCATTTTTGAGACACCCGATTGTATCGGTTGTGCCACAATAATTTTTCCCTTCTAATTTCATTGTTCGCTTATAAATAGTTAAACACTATATGCCCGGCCTTTTCAAGTTTACGGGCATAATCTAACATTCTTTCTTTAGTGCTGAAACTTTCATCATTCCACCAAATGCCAAATCTTTTAATCTGACACTGATAGCGTTTGTCTCCTAATAGATTCTCGGATATTCCTATACGATATTTTGCCATTTTTATTCATCATCCCCAGCCGGATTTAACTTGTCTGACTCATTGATTGCGCGGCTGATAATATCACAATCAGTAAGTTTTCGTTGTATGATAGCCATCCCCCTTTTGCAATTATCACTTTGATTGAGGTCACAATACCCTCCCTTATATAAAATATCAGAAAGTTCGTCCAATACTTTAAGTGTGTCAGTGAGCCGGAGATATGTTATTCCGGTTACTTCTTTGTTGTATGGACGGACTTCTTCTATCCGTTTGTCAAGGGATAGACAAGCAAGCTCTGCCATACATCTTGTAAGTTCTACTTTGGCAAGTAAGGCACTGTTTTCAATCCGGCATTTGTCAAATTCCAGTTTAATGGAGTATTCCATTTTAAGCAGATCAGGTTGTACTTCATCTGCAATATACTGGTTAGCATCAGCCATGAAAAAAGCCCGGTGTCCAGCTATTTTATTGATTTTCTTTTCATATTGAAGCATCAACTGTTCCAGTTTATTTCCTTGCTGCTTTACGCGGAAACGACAAAGCCTTGATTTACGTAATTCACTTAACATTTCTACAATTAAGGAACAAACTATGTCATTAGTGAACAATATGTTATATATTGCTGCCAGTGTGATATTTTCAGCTTTTAACTTCTTGTCTTTTATATCACCTATTTTTCTTTCCATAAGTTCATGAAATCTTTATAGACACATGGTAGTGCAAAGATAAGGACAAACGTCTCAACAATCAACTTTATTAATTGTCCGGTTCCTATATCAATCCATTCTGTTTTTCATTATAATTCATTTTGGCTTCAATGAGTGAATCAATGTCACATTTGAAATGATGTAGTGTACTTAGGGCAACAATGATTACATCTGCCAGTTCTTCTTCTACATCTAAATACTCTTTAATATGTGGAGATTTCTCACCCGTACACTCAAAGACTTCGGCAACTTCTTCAAGCAGATCGCGGTGAAGATTGTTGTTGCTATCATTGTCGGGATCAATCTTTCCACGTCTTACGGCACATTCATAAGCTTTCTGCGCGATCTCATTTAATTTTCCCATTATCAATATGTTTTATCCAGTTATTATCTTTCTCCAAAAACCATTGCCAGCCATTTGGGGCTTGATTTTTCGTTTTATATACCGGCGAACTGTGGCATAATTCAGATTTAGCTTTTGGGCGGCTTGGGTTATTGAATCGAATCTATACCATTTGCCTTCGGGAGTGATTGCGATACACGCAAAGGCATGGGCGTTTCCATTAGACCAATATCTATGTCCTTTCAAAGCCTCGCTGTGTCTTTTTCTTATTTCAACAGCTCTCTCTTTGCCATAGTATTCTTCATAGGTTTTTCCTCTTAATCCGTGGTGATAGCCTTTATTGAAAACATTATGTCCGTTGACAACCCGTGTGACCGGTATTTCAGGGTCTAATCTTAATTCCATATTATTCCTTATTTTTGGTAATTATCTCTTCTCATTTGGTGATAGCGATAGTACATGGATAAGTCGAGTTTACGAATGAAATTATCATCCGCTTTCATGTCAGAAACTTTTTGGGCAGGCTTGACTACCTCAAAGAAAATTCTCTTTACCGCATACCTTCCCTTTTCAAGAGAATAACATTGCACTGATCCTTCATAAGCATAAATAAGCCCGGCAAAATCAGGGACTTCATCGGGCTTTATCAAACTTTTTGGTACTATATAATAAAAATAATTGGTACGTTGGCCGGAAGTGACAACATCAAACTTGTTCTTGCCATATTTATCACTTTTCTTTTTATCCTTATGGAAATCACATCTGCTTACTTTTACTTCATATTCATAAGTCAGGCGTGACCGGGTAACTTCCAATAAGTCAGCTTCCCATTTCCCGACAAAAATATTGGGAAAGATGCGGTTTCCTTTTTTATCACGAAAAACATGATCGCAAAAGCCTTGTATAATATCAAGTGTTTTCATTTGATCTTTCCATGTTCCTTATCCAGTTCATACTCAAAAAAATCCTTTTGCCTTATCATAAAAGTCCGTCCTTTATATCAGAGAAATACATAGCGGCATTAAAAGGCTTTCAATGCTGCCACACGAGCTTTCTTCTTATAATAGTCTGCCCGTTTGATCGTATTTTCTTCTTTTCTACGTTCTTGCTGTTCCAAATATCGGTCAACCGCTTCTCGTCCCCAACGGAACATGTCTTCTTTGTCGGCAAAGGTGGCAGATTCTTCACGGATCAGCCTTTTCTCCGAGGAAATGACATAAGCTGATATTCCTTTGTATCTACGAATGGAAACGGCTATGTCGAAACCTTTATAATTTTGCTGTTCAACATAGCCGCCAAGAGTATATGGGAAGTCTGTCTTTTCTATCATACAGCTTTGATATTGATTAGTGGCACAATTGTATCAATAATTTCTACCGTAGGTTCTATAAGCTCTTTTATTTCCTGAACATTTTTGTATGCCATAGGACTTTCATCCAATGTCCCTTCACATACGGAAGTGGAATACACTTTGCTCATTTGGGTTTTGAATGCGTCCATTGATAATCTTTCTTTAGCTTCGGAACGGGAGTATAAGCGTCCTGCACCATGTGGTGCAGAATAGTTCCAGTCTTTGTTTCCCTTACCACGACAAAGAAGAATACCGTCTGCCATATTCATAGGAATCACAACGTAATCATTGGCGTATGCGGCAATAGCCCCTTTACGGATTATCATATCATCAAAGCTGATATAGTTATGGACTGTCTCAACGGATATTGTAGCGTTCCAGCTCAAAGTTCTGATTATACGCTGTATAATCAACTTGCGGTTGAATGCGGCATATCCTTGTGCGATCACCATGTCACATAAATAGTGGAGCATTGCTTCATTTGTGAGATACCCGGAATATTCGGCAAATTTTTCCTTCAAACGTAGTATTTCAGTTTGCATGAATTGTGGCTCAACAGTGGACTTCAAGCGTTGAATTTCATTAGAAAAAGCCTTTTTATCAAATTTTGCTATTTCTGCATGGTATTTACAGACCTTCACACCAAAGTTGCGCGATCCGGTATGTATTGTAAGAAATATATTATTGGTTGACTCGGCACGCCCCAGTTCTATAAAGTGGTTTCCACCTCCCAATGTACCTAAAGAGTTGTAGAATGTGCCTTCATTTATCCCCACCTTCTTACAAAGTTGTGATACATATTCTTCATTAATAACTGGTTTGGTTAGTTGGTATTTAGAGCAGAACTGATCCATTCTGATAGATAAGAAGGTAAACAAATCTTCCTTTTCTTGTTTGGATAAGGGTTGTTGGTTAATCTCAAATCCCATAGGTATGATGGAACGGATTGCATGATTAATGTCCGGGAAAGACTCTTCTGTTATTGCATTTTCAATTTCTACACACAACATTCCACAACCAATATCCACTCCGATATGATTGGGGTTGACACGATCTGTAACTGGCATGGTGAATCCAATCACTATATCTACTCCCTGATGGGTATCAGGCATAATACGAACCGGAACACCAGTCGTAACCGGATTGTTCAAAATGTTTTGTATCGTTCCAATAGCTTCATTTTCTATTGCATTTGTAAATATTTTACAATCTTTGCCGAATTTTCCTTGTAATTCAATCATAATCAAATCTTTTCGTTAAGTTTTTCAAGAAGTTCATTCGCACAGTTCTTTGCGTATTCTTCATCTTCATCATGAAAGGACTTGACTGTTATCCAAATCCCTGCAAATTTAACTTGTACTTTGTAATCAAGAAGGAGGTATTTCTCTCTGTTTCCGCTGCAATTATCTTCTACGAAGGTAGTCGTTTTATTGATTCTGTACTGTTTCATCATTATTTATTTCTTTAGAGTGGCAATTTCTATCAAGTATCTTAATGCACTGTTTAATTCCAGTATCAAATCCTTCTTTATAGCCTTTGGTATGCTCACCTAAAACATATATAGTCATTGACAGCCAAAATAGAAGTATGCCAACGGATTTATACCAGCATGGTAAAGATACAGAAAAGGGTTTTAAGGTGATAGAGAAATCACCGATCCACAGAAGACCGGCAATGAGCATGAGTAAATATAAGACTTTCATCATTTATCATTGTTAAGTTCAACATATTTGCCTTGTAAAGAGCAGTTCCTTAAAATTTCGGCATTTTCCCGGCCAAATGCAATAAGAACACTACCGCAACCGGGGCTGTCCCCACGTGTTCCATCGGGACGGAAGAATTTTATTCGATTCCTCAAAAACATCATGCCGGTTGCTTTCGTGAAGATGATGTCTTGAAACTTATTGCTGTCACACCGGTTAAAAAGTAGTGCTATACCGTTGCCGTGTTCTGCCAATTTCTCTACAAACTGCCATATAAGCGGTTTTGGAGTACGGAGGGTTAAGCCAAATTCGGCCCCCCCCCAATTTTGTATAAGACCATTGTCCTGCTTGTTGTACATGATTTTTGCGGTAGGCCAAAGAGGGTGCATGGGAGCACATGGATCAAGGTCAAATTCACCTAATGCTTCAATGATTTCTCGTGGTGTGTACCATTCATCGGAAGCGTTTGCAGATCGTTCAAAAGATGTATTCATGTATTACTTACATTTAGGATTTTACGAATTTCTATATGATCGCAATTTTCATCAGCCTTTTTCAGAATATAAGCAATTTCTTCTTCCTTACTCATGTTCTGTGGACGTTTCGTTGCTTCTGCTCTCAATTCAGAAATAATTTTATCTACTTCGGGATTAGGAGTTTCATATAATTTTTTAAATTCAGCGGCTCTACGTTTAATAAGTCGCTCTGTCATTTTTGTTTAATTTCATCTCACAATATTTTAAAGTATTCCTTACATGAAAAAACCTTTTCTTGGTGAAAAGTCTTTGAAGTCGCAACTCATGTATATTTCCTTCCTATCAGCCCAATGTGCCATGTCTTTCTGCCACTGTGGAATAATTTGGTGTGGATTGTTCAGATCACGAAAGGGTTGACAATGTGGAAGAAAACGGCGGCTTTTAGATTTCCAGTAGTTGACGCGCGCAAACGATTCTTCAAAGTCCATAAGGATGCAATACAAGAAATATTCCCCTTTATATCCATACTTGTCTATTAAAGCGGAAGCACGTTCAACTTCTGCAATCTGTCCCGGTGTATCGCATCCAAAGCGAATACGTTTAATCCATTTTACTTTTGCAAGTAGCCGAGCGATTTCATCCGTGATTAAACGAGCATCCAGTCCTTGATTAAAATCCACTTTGATACCCAGTTTGATGATTTTCTCTATTTGCTGCAAGCCATAGTTTGAGGCCAGTATATTATTATCCATAAGGATAGCTTTCTTCCGTCCGGCTGTTATTTCCTCAATATCCATATAAGGTGAGATTTTTCCTTCTTTTTTAGGAACAACACACCATTTACACCGATTGGGACACCCACGTGTCAGAAATCCATAGGACAAATTGGAGTCAATATTGTAGATCGAGTAATCAGGTTGAAGACGATCAACCTCAATTGGAAGAACTTTTTCAATATCATATCCAGTACCACCTTTTTCTATTTGGTTAGCATTGATATAATAGTTATAGTCGGGTGTGAAAGTGAAAACTTTAGCTGCATATACTTTATCATATTTACATAGTGGATTATACCATTCCACTTGATCGCCTCTTGCTTTGTGGTAAGCACTGATCTTCATAAGTGCTAAATTGGGGAAATTGCTATCAACGGCTAAAATTCCAATATTCATTATTCTTCAAATTTAGGTTTTGGCATCCATGCTATCGGTTCCCATGACGGAGGTATGCTACTCATTGAAGAGTAAATTGGGTTACCTTTGTACGTATCATAGATATAACCATCCATGCAAAACCATACATTGTTGCTATATGTACCGTTAAAAAATCGCACCATGTTTACATAGAATGATGATGTCTTCATTTTCATCCGGCAACCGTTCTTTCACTGATACCCACGGAAGTGTTTTGTCTGCCATCTGGCTCCTCTTTAAATCCTATTCTAAAACAAGTTATTTTATCCCAGTCAGGATGTACGCCTCCAATTTCATTTACGGCTTCTTCTAATGTCTGCTTCATATTCTATGAATTTAGAATTTAAAATTATTCCATACACTTACGGTATTTAAAATCATAGGTCACATGACCTAAGGCACGGAGAATGCCTACGACATCTTGTTGAAAAGGATTTCCCCGACTATTTGCTACATGATTTTTGCCATTTTATTTTTAATGCGTATATTTGAACCTCATTTGCAATGTCGCAAATGATTAAGTTTTTTAATTATGAAAAAT
>ENA-OQCV01000405-OQCV01000405.1-human-gut-metagenome-genome-assembly--contig:-NODE-405-length-11863-cov-3.123296_pt1 | contig 11863 bp, 14 predicted proteins | sample MGYA00242766_ERZ504592 | MGnify/ENA primary metagenome ERZ504592 (study PRJEB26092, sample SAMD00036315) | human gut metagenome | host: Homo sapiens | study: EMG produced TPA metagenomics assembly of...
AATGTTTTCCGCATTCATTCGGATTGCCGAAACCATTGTCGAGGGTTGTTCCGCTTATGCAGAACGGGGATTAATCATCAATCTGTCGTATCCTGCGAGTTGCAGGATGAAAGGTCTTGGAACTGCTCCATCCCTTTGTGGCTGTTAGTTGGTCTTCTGTCTCTTGTTCGGCTTCTTAACTCGTTATTCGGGTTATACATATTTTGAAATTCTCTTATTCTGCTGTAAATCCTCCTGCTATGTTGCTTCGTTGGTTAGCTTCAATCTCAACCTTTGGAAACGCCACCGTCTTGCTGTTTTCTCCATCGGTCAATGTCAATTCCGCTGCAATCTGTATAGCCGTTGTCGGAGCAAACAGATAGCCCATAGCGAGATAGTTATATGCTGTACCATCAGCCGAGAATGTTTCAGTGGTGGTGTCGCTGAAATCCCAAGTAAATTCAGCACTTCCGCTTACGGTATTGGTAAATGGGTGGAATGTGTCGGGAACATCTTTTGCGGTAAATGATGCCTGCATCGGTGTTCCTATAGTTCCTACATTGATTTGAACCAACGGACGGACAAGTTCAACGGGATAACTGCAATCTCCCGTAATGGTAATGTCTCCCATTGTGGCGAAGAAAGCATCAGCGGCTTCCGCTTGGGTGAATGTTATCGGATTAGGTAGAGCGTTCATTTCGATAGCGGTCAGATCATCTATATTGTAGATGTTCTGATTGCCATCATACGTCCAAAAGATAAAACTGTATGTCTGCTCCTGTGCCAATGTAAGTTGTACATTTGCCGAAGTACCGTTTATCGGGAACTCTTTGCGGTCTATTTCGTGATAACTCCAACTGCCACCACTGTTGGTATGTACATCTGCAACGCCCTTTTTTGAATATTCCCACCACAAGGGTATTCACTTGTTCCGCTTTCCCGAATGAACGGGTACGGGTGTCAGTCGGGAGTATAGCAGTGAAACTTACCTGTACATCACCCACCTTTTGCCAATCATCGGAGCAGGACTGTATGCCTACCATCATCAGGGTAAGCACTGTCATTATTGATATGTTATGTAGTAGATTCTTCATCGCTTCTATCTGTTAGGGGAAAATCAGGTTATGGTCTCCGTCAAAGTCGGGATTGATGGTTACACCTCCCGATGCTTCCGACATCAGGAACATACCCGTCATTATGGTATGGTGGCTTCGCTTCAACGGCACTTCTATCGGCTCGGTCAATGAAAGTTGTGTACCCTCATTGTCGTAAATACCTATCTGCACTGTTACAGCAGACTTCTTGCCGTTCACAAATACATAGTCAAATCCCATTGAAGCCTCAGATTCGGAGAGTTTCCTCAAGGTGGACTCGAACATCACTCCCGTAGATGAATCCACGGGCTTGTCGGTGTACATACTGTATGCGTGTGGCATAAATCCCACATAGTAGAATACTACCTTGTAATCCTCGATATTTACGGCTCTTGTCGGGGTGTCATCTGCCGATGCCGACTTGTTGCCGTTGGCTTTGGAGGCGACACGGACAGATTCCTTGTCGATGAACTCTTCAACATCATTCGTCACGAACTCGAACTTGGCAAGAGGTCGTTGCATCGCCACATTAAGCGTATCAGGCAGACGCTCCATAATATCTGCTACGAGTGAAATATTGTTCGTGCCTCTGAAAGCGTCACGATAGTCATTGTTACCCTTGTGGTCGCCTTGCAGTCTGATTTCCGCAAAGTTGTCGGCATTGTGGAAATGGCTGTCACCGCTTGTCTGGATTAAGTCTGACCATACCATCACATTGTAGTTGCCGGGCAAGAGGTCAAGCGTCACTTCGTGGGCGTAGCCCTCTGATATATCTTTCGTGAATACGAACTCCTGTGTATAATCCGATGTGGTACGCATTTTCTCCGACACGGGATAGGTGCGGACAATGTAACGTATCTTGCCATAATCACGATGATTGTCGTATATCTCGCCATATCCCTGCTCAATGACCTCTGCACCATCATAGAGGTGTTCCCATTCGGTCATATCCGTTTCATAGTTCAGGCGAAGATGCATTTTCACAAACTCCTGTGTTTCAGGCCATTCGTGAACATCACAAGCCGAAAGAAGCAATATCGGCAAGCATATAATAAGGTATAGAATCTTTCTCATCGCTTGCCTCCTTTCTTCTTTAAGTCAAACGAATAGGAGAACGATACCGCTGCTTGGTCGATACCCCAGTAGGTCTTCTTGATGCTCTCTATCATCAGACCGTCTTTTGTGCGTGGGGTATTGTGGAATTTGTCGTAGTGATTTGAATATACACCTGCTCCAAGAGAAAACTCCACCCTCCAACGGTTGTTCTTGCTGATGGGCAGACGATAACCGATGCTCACACCGCCACCGATGGCAGGTGTCTCACGGTTATGGTCTTGGTAGCGGTAATCTCCATCAAAAGCAAAATTGTAGTATGCCAAGCCGAAGTGTGCTCCTGCGAAGAATCCGTCATTCTCTTCCGACAGCCAATAACGGAACTCAGGCTGTACGGCGAAGGTGCGGAACTTGATGGTTGATTTGAAGTAGTCCCAAGCAGAATAATAGACAGGAAGCGTAAACGACCAATGTTTTGCCAAATCTACTTCTGCGGCAACATTGGCGATAGCCATCCCCAAGCCTATGGCATTGGTTTTCAAATGGAGTTTGCGGCTCCATTCCTCCACTTCGGGAATACCCGTTTCTATAATAGCCGTTGTGTCGGGCACAATTTCAACGGCTTCAACTATAGGCTCTACTTTAATGGTATCAGGTCCGATTATAGGCACTTGTACGGGTGGCAACTCTTTCTTGTAGGTTACGAATACCGCACAGGCATTTCGCATCTGCTCGAAGAAGAGTTTGTTCATCTGCTGCCATACCTTGCCACCGTCCAATGCTCTCAATTTCACGATACGGTTGTCGATATGTGTATTCGGGTGATGATAGTCCACCAATCGGGCTTCTTCCTCCAAGATGGCAATTACTTCATCCTTGCGGATAAGTCCCGAATCCTCAATCTGTGATTTGAGGTAATCCCACGGTATGTAACTGTCATTATGGGTAATAAGGCTGTCGGGAATATCCACCTCACTGCGGATGAATTTTTCAAGTGCCGAGAGACGACCTTGTGCCAACTTGCGGTTGAGTTGATAACTGCCTTCGGGAGAAGCTGCTCCGCAGAAGGATACTTCAATGATATTGATTGTACTGTCTTGGCGTATAGTTCGTAGGAACTCCAACATCTCCTGCATACGGGCGGCATTGTCCGAATAGGCGGAATCTATGACAGTACTGTTCACACGGAAGTCAATACAGATTTCCGTGTGTTTCTCTTGCGAATGCGCAACACCTACACCAAACAGCAAGAGAATCAGCGTTATACAATATTTCTTAATGCGCATAAATCGAAATAATAGGTCACTTCTCTTTGTAAGAGTGATTTATGCGGTATATCCCTTTGATTACAAGCAGGTTATTTGAGTCGCTTTAAAGTATTTTGCTCAACAATCCATATTGGCCCTAAACAAAATCAAATTCACGCATAACATTTTTTTAGTGTAATTTGGTGCCATTTGCCGAAAAATGTGTAATTTTGCAGTGGTAATCATTTCTCTTACAAAGAGATAAGTTTTCTCTTACAAAGAGACCTTTCATTTGCTCAACAATCCTTCACTTACAGAGATTTCAATATCATACTGTTCGCCTTGTCTATTGCCATTGTATCCAATGATGCCAGATAGATGCGAGTGGTAGCCTCCGAGTCGTGTCCCATACCCTCACTTATAACCGACAGCGGTACATTCTTGCTTTTGGCAATGCTTGCCCAAGCGTGTCGGGCAACATACAGGGTCAGTGAAACGGACAATCCGAGTTCCTTACCGATGATTTTCAGACAACGGTTAATGTTGTGTGCTGCATAGATATATTGCTTACGTTCATCTATATCACTGAATGGCTTGATGATGGGTAACAGGTAATTGGATTGTGAAGTGTCGTATTTATCTACAATCTCCTGCATACATTTCTCCCATTTGATAAATAGTTGTTGTCCCGTCTTGCGTCTGCGATAGGACAGCACGCCATTCTGCAAATCCTTTTTTCCGTAGGTATGCCATATCCACGAATGACATACCACGGGTATAAAAACTCATCAGGAACATATCACGGGCAAAATCAAAGGTCGGATTCATCGAAAAATCCATCTCTTTGATTCGCTTGATGGCTTTCAAGGGTACGGCTCGCTTGACGGTCTTATCCACTCCCGTATAGACGTGCTTAAATGGAAATCGCTGCGAGGTCAAATCCTTTTCTACGGCACGATTATATACCGCTCGAAGATTACGCATATAGAATGATGATGAGTTGGGGCTTACTCCATTATTCTTCAAATAGGCTTCGTATGCCATCATCATATCGGAGTCCATATCGTCCAATGGCACATCCCTGTCCTCGCGGAAGCGTCTGAAACTACAAAGGGTCGCAGCATATGTTTCCGATGTGCGGATTTTACCCAGTGTTTTCAGATGGCAATAACGCCCTCCATAAATGGGAAGAGAAAATTTTCGGGGTTGTCCGATGCAAATTCCGCTATCACATCATCAGCAGTATAATCACAACCGCTATGCTCAAAATCAGCGATGACCTTATGGAAAAGCTTTACATCTATTCGGATTTTGTCGCCAATCTCCGATAGGTGGCGTTTTCTGCTCTCGTTGAACTTGGGTAATACCACCTCGGAAGAGTGACTGTTCCACTCATAGCCATAGAGACGGTAGCCCGTCTTTTGCTGACGGGCTACACGATTATGGATTACTTGATAGAAAATTGAGCCTTGTCCGCCATCAACCGTTGATGGTCGGAACTTAATCTTTACTGTTGCCATATTACAATCAGGGTTTTGATTTATTTTGTTTAACCTTACTATTATCCTGCTTGTTCTTAATGGACTTGGCTTTGCTCTCCTGTTCCTTGGCGGCTTGCTCTTTCAATCGTGCTTGCTCGGCAAGGGCGGCTTGTTTGCGTACAGCCTCTTCATAGGTCTCCACATCTTCACGCATCTGCTCGATTGCTTCGTTGTTGCGGTTGAGTTCAAAGATCTCCTCCAATGTAGCTATCTGCTCTGCCGAAGCATCGCCTTTCATCTTGATGTAGCGGTATTTAAGGTCATTATCAATGCGGTCATAATTCGGGCGTTTGGCAAGATGCAATGCTACTGATAAAACAGCAATAGCTACCGACATTATTACAAAGGTTATCAAGATATGAGGTTCATCGATGCTGATACGAAGATGTTTAGCGTTAGCAATACCACTTTCAATATTTTCATTGGTATCTCGGAACATTACCTTAACCTTATCGTATTGTTCCTGCTGTTTAGCCTTAATCTCTGCCAGCGAGTTTAGAACTTCGCCTGATGATTGCGATTTATTGACAATCGCTTTTACATCCCTTACACTCTCGCTAATGGCACTGAAATTTGAATTAAGAACCTTAGTCTGCTCTTCAAGTTTGCGGTCGGTGTGCCTGCAATTAAGCCCTGTGGCATTGCTGACAAGTTCCTTAACTTCGTGTACTAACGCTATTCTATCTTCGTCATTAGCAACTGAATTACCCTCATTCGGTTGAAACTTTTGCAATTCAATTACTGCGGTTTCGATTCTTTCCAAGCATCCGTAGATGCCTTCCATAAACGACTCATTATCGTTGTTGTTGAAATTTTTATTCATAGTTTTCTGAATTTATTGATTATACATTTGGGTTATTTAGAGTTTGAAACCTCTGGTTTTCTTCCTCTCCTTCTTCTTTTGTTTCTGCCAAGAAGGTGGTTGCTCATCCTCTGGTGGAGCATCCGATGGAGTCAATAAGCCCAATCCATTGCTCTCAATAAGGCTATCCGTAACGCTATATTTTTGCTCTGTTTCTTGCCTTGTCGGTTGCTGTTTAGACTCAATTTCGGTCTGCATATTCCGCTTATCCCAACTTAATTGTTCGTTAAGTTTTGAATAACTGAACTGTCTGCTGACATCGGAAGCCTTGAAAGTGTAACCGTCTTTGGTGAAACTCAATCCCTCATTCTTACCCGTTCTTCGGTTAATCTTGAAGGTCATACCAATACCTTGCTTTTGCAGTTGGCTACCCAAGTCCCACCATGTCCGACTTCGTTTCAATGCAGCCTTTACAGCATTGTGAATCTCGTACTTCACCCGTTCAGGATCGTGGAGCTTCTTTACATTGGTCTTGCTCTTATCCTCTGCGTATGTCAATCTGTATTTGTCTTTTAGTTTCTTTGTTGCAATCTCATTACGCTTAAAATCGTTCTGCGAGGAGATTACTTTACCATCGTAGTTGATACGATTATATACCAAATGACAATGCGGATTGTCGGTGTTATGATGCCTTCCCAAGATGAATTGAGTGTTCTTAATGCCCATCAAGTCCATGTATTCTAGAGCAATTTTAGCCATAAACTCATCGCTTAATCGTGGTGTATCTTCAGGCTTAAAGCTGAGTGCAATGTGTCCTAACGGTTGCTTAATTTTCGGATTTAAGAGACACTGACAGTTGAAACTATCAATCATTTCTTTGTTGCTTCCGAGCAGTACACCGTCCGATGCGATGATTTCGGCATTGTCTTTACCCATCACATAGCGTATGCATCCGCCAAATGATTTTCCCTTCTTGATTTTCCCTATCATCTGTACCTCCTTTCTTCGGTTTTGTAATCGCTTAATACCTCCTTCAACTTGGCAAGCAGTTCCATCACTACGTTCTTTGTTCGATAGAATCCAGTCTGATGCGACAGCTTTGTTAGCTGATTGAGATTGTTTGCCATACCCGTAAGGTTTCGGATTATGGCTGCATCCTCAGTGGAATGTTTGGCTACGATTCGGGCATCAAAGGCTGCATATCGAATGTACTCGGCAAGTGTACGATTGGCATTCTTGCTTCGATGGCGTAGTTTCTCATAGTCGGGCTTTGAGAACTTCACCGTTACCGATTTTGTAAGGCGTTTCAAGGTGCTTACCTGTGGTCTGCCTCTGGGCTTTGATTTGTTTGTTTTCTTATAATTCATCATTTCGTTTTTTTCACTTGGTTATTGATTTTCAATTTGGCTTTTCACAATCTGCGACCATCGGGAGCGGATTGCCTCCACTCGGGAGTAGAGCGAGGGTTTTTTCGGGTGCAATGGCGGCTCGTCCTACATTTTTTCGGCATCCCGAAAGATAACCTCGCTACACCCCAAGACTAAGGTCTTGCTGCGTCAACCGTCATTGACGGTTTTTGATGGTCCGATTGCTTTTTCTGATTTAGTTACCGTAATGCAGTCCGTCCAAACTGCCGTTGGGCGATAGGGTTGGCATTGCTGCATGCACTCCTACATTACATCCCTTTCCAATGCTCGAAATCTTCTGAATAGAGTTCGATGTGGTGGCGGACGATGTTCTCCAACAGTCCCGACATACTCATTCTATCCTCACCGATTTTGCAAGCGAACTTGTCAAGCATTTTTGCGCAACTTACCGCTGATGAATACCGGCTTGCGGTCTTCAATCTTGTAAGGGCGCATAAAGGTCTTGCGGTACTCCTCCAATGAGAGTTTGCGTTGTTTGCTGCTTACTCTGCGTTGGATGGTTGGGGCTGATGGCTCTTCCTCGGTAACATTGGTAGGTGGAACTTCATCAACATCCTCTGTAACGGGAGGTGCTGCTTCCGTTTGGGCTTGTTTTAATTCTGATGGAAGAGGATGTGGCTTGATGTTTTCAATTGAGAAATTCTCCAATGCGGCATCAATACTTTTCTTTCGGCTCTCTTCTGTTTGCGAGTTCTGCTCGGAAAAATCCAAGCCTGTCATTTTTTGCAACTCGGCTTTACTCAAAGTTTCTTTTTTACTCATTTTTGAAATGGTTTTATAAGTTCAACATATGGTCATTGTGCACAATCTTGACCGATTATCTGCTGCAAAGAAAATGTGCATACAATTCTACCACAACTAATTAGGTCTATGTAGGCAATTATGAATTGTATTGCTTTTCAGCGTGATTTGTAAGCAGTGCCGACTGCATAATTCTTCCCAAGTTGAACGGATAGTGATGAATTAAGGCGAAATGCTTAATTGAGGAAATTAAGGACTTAAATACGATAGCGGATAGACGGACAGCCTATGTATCGGGAGTTGGTCTATCCGCTATACTGCTGTCATAGAATTAGCAATTGTCCGTTTCGACTGTTTGATGCAGAAGTTTGTCAGACTGATAGGCATCGGTCTGACAAACGACAATTTAGCGGACAAGATCCGAAACGGATAGCCGTTTAGGGATGCTCTTATATAATATGGATTACAATGTGATGTATGCTAACAAAGGTAGAATTGAAACACCTATAAAGATCTAAGAGTGCCACGAACTGTGCCACATACTGCAACAGGCTCACCGTATGATTGAGGTGTGATAACTTATCTATTACTTCGCACCAAGAAAACGAAATAACGATGAAAAGAAAAACAACAATGATGAAGAATATAAAAGGATTAAGTGATGCTATTTATAACACCGAATATGCAATGATATGTCAGCCTATGACACGTATAGACACATCCATTGCAGTGTGCTTTTTCCTGCTTTTATTTGCAGTGAAGATACGGCAATGGCTAATGGAAATAAAACAAATTATTGCTGTGGGCAGAGTGGAGAATGACGCCAGAGAGTGCCAAATGAACGCCACATACTGCCACATCTTCAAAACGCTTGGATAGGGACTTATACCGACTATATCTTAGCGGAACAAAAGGTTGAAAATATTAAAAACGAATAAAAATAGGAGCTTATGGATTTAATCATTTTTGAGAGAAAGGCATTCGAGGAATTTGCCACAAAGATTGAGCAGTTCATTCTGCGAGTATCAAACTCACCCGTTGTAAAGGGTGGTAAGAAAAAGACAAACAATTGGCTCGACCATCAGGATGTTTGTCAGAGGTTGAAAATAAGCAAGCGTACATTACAGACCTTGCGTGATAATGGTACGCTTGCCTATACCAAAATCGGTAATCGTACCTACTACCTACCCGAAGATGTGGATAGCATCATCACAAAAGTAGAGGACAGACGAAAAGAAGCCAAGTGGAAAGGGAGAGAAATCTAACCAATGTATAACAATAAAACCATTTAAACTATGTATCAAGAGATGAGAACAAAAGACGATGCGTGGATGCAGTCCATTCACGAGAGTATCGACCAACTATCAGAGATTCTCGATAGTATTCCAAAAAATGGGACTACCTCACAGAACGATGATGAGTATCTATGCGACAAGGAGGTGGCATATATGCTTAAAGTCAGCCGAAGGACATTGAGCGAGTATCGCAGTAACGGAACATTGCCTTACTATGTTCTCGGTGGCAAAGTCCTGTACAAACGAAGTGAGATTGAGCAAGCGTTGAAACGGGAGTACAACGGCAAGTATCTGATGAATGGCAGCGGATAAACCCATCTATATTTTTCGGAGGGAGTGAAATTTACCGCTTGCCCTATATTCATCTGTTTCAAAATAATAGTGCCCCTATGGATAGAAACAAGAACAGCATACAAATGGGTTGTCAATGTAAGAACCCTTTTGTATGCTGTCTATTTATCTTTATCTACATTTTCGTCAGTCGTTCATTTCCGTTGCCGTCTGCATTTCTAAGTACAGACATTGAAAGGGGAAAGGTTTTCGGGCTGAATACGCTCCGCAGGAGGAAGATTCCGACCGAAACGGCTTGCCGCCCGACCTTTCAACTTTCAAGGGCTATTGTACTACCTTCGCAGACGAGCAAAGGAAAGGGGCGAATGACGGAATCGGGAAACTCCTAATATCGCAGATTGGTGATAGACCAATTTCAAATATTACCCTGCAATAATGAAAAAATACACCGCCTTTTTTGCTCGTTCATAAAAAAGTTGTACCTTTGTTCCAAGATGAGTTGTACATCAATGCAAATCACGCAAGTATGTAGAAATCAGAACAGTTGCCAACTCATTACCTCGTTCTCAGACATTCCGCATAAATATTTTATTCTTAGCGGATTATAAGATTATTCCAAAATACCTCTTGTCTTTACTAAAATGGCATTTGTCATTTCAGCGTATACCTGAATCCCACCGTCAGGCGCAGAGTCGGTCTGAAGCAAGGCTCGTCCTCATCGTTCTTGAAGTTATTGAGAAAACCTTTCAAACTACGGTCCGACATACTTATTCCGCGTATCCAGTTACCGCCCACTCCCAGATAAACAGCCGTCTTCCTACTCAACTGGTACGAAGGACTGATGTATGACCTCAGCATGACGGTAGAATAGATTTTCGATTTCCCGTCGACTTCCATCACGGCAGACATGCCGTCCATATCGAGGGCGGTCAGTTCCAGCTTCAGCTTCTTGTTCAGCCAGGTGGCGACGGACACTTTCATGCCGCTGGACATATCCACTTTCAGCTCATACCTGCCGGCATTCCTCCAACTGAAGTACATCATGGGCAGTATCATCGGAATACCGTAAGAGTTCGTCAACCCCGCACCGATGCCCAAGTCGAGGTTCTTCCGCAGTTTATAGACAAAGATGATTGCTCCATTAGCCAGTAGGGTCTTCATGGAAACCCCGTCCAACGGGGCATAGACACCGCCGCCCACAGAGGCTATGATACTCCACTTGTCGGACAGGGGACGGATGTGGGAGATATTCAGACTGGCATTCAGCAGATTGTCCGGATTCAACTCCCGCGCCTGCCCCTTATTATGGAATACGCCATAGGCAGCATTGACGGTTGCCGACCACGCCACCAGCCTGCCCTTGTCGTCATGCCTGACGGAAAGCGGCAGGTTATACCTTCCCGATACCATCATCAGGCTGCCCGAACCATACTCGTTGCCGAGGTCATCCTTCAACGAACTTTCGGGCAGATAGTCGTAACTGATATAGCCTTGCCCCCGGCAGCAGAACGGCCACGCCGCAAGCCACAACACCAATAGAATCACAGAGTTTGTCCTCATGGGAATATGCAAATGTTTTCTGCAAATATAGTCCTGCGGCAAGTAAGCGGGAAGCATTTACGGACGGGGTGCGGAATGGGGAGGACGAAATGCGGAAACCGGAAGGCGGAATGATTCCATGTTTTACGTTACGCATTTCACGTTACGTAAAATACATAATATTTTCGGGATAAAACAAATATCAGGTGAAGCACCCATCAATCTCCAAACTAATTGTACCTTTGCGGAACTTTAAACAAAAAAATGATGAAAGAAGAAACTTCGATTATTCCAAAGTTCCCCATAACTTCGGCTTATGCGCTACTGACACATGCCCTTATACTGACACCTGCCTGCGCCGGATTGCATATACGTATGCACCCTCAAACAACATCTTCCTATATGTACTGAATCCGAAAGCAATAGAGTCCACAGCGGGAAAATGCAAATATTATTGCTCGAATAAGAAAGTGCGCTATGCCAAAGGCTTTATCCATACGGCAGAAGCCATCTCTGTCGGCCAGTCCGGCACGTTCCGCTACCGGCTCATCGGCTTATGGGGTATCCGAAGATATTATCAGAAGCGGAAAGGGGAAACTTTGCTCTCACCAACCGAGCAGCAACAAGTCATTGCAATTGCCCGTAACTTAGGACTCCAACGGGCGGAGTACTTCGACGCTTATGTAGAAGAGTACGACTTCACATGACGGCTCCGGTCATCTCACATGATAACTCCGGTTACCCCAAACGGTAACTTCATTTACACTACGAGGTAAAAGGCTTTACACTATGGTGTAACGACCGTTACAATATGGAGTAACGGCCGTTACACCCTATGGTAAACGGCTTTACAT
>ENA-OQCV01000406-OQCV01000406.1-human-gut-metagenome-genome-assembly--contig:-NODE-406-length-11851-cov-2.800068_pt1 | contig 11851 bp, 15 predicted proteins | sample MGYA00242766_ERZ504592 | MGnify/ENA primary metagenome ERZ504592 (study PRJEB26092, sample SAMD00036315) | human gut metagenome | host: Homo sapiens | study: EMG produced TPA metagenomics assembly of...
GTGAATGCGCCCACCACCGGACGGCTGGGCAGGCTGTCCACAAAGGCTTTGATACGCAGGTAGCTGGGCCGGAAGTCCTGTCCCCACTGGCTGATGCAGTGGGCCTCGTCCACCGTCACCATGCTGATCTCCCGCTCCTGTGCAAACCGCTGGAAGCCCGGCATCTCCAGCCGTTCCGGTGCCACATAGATGATCTTGTACCAGCCTTCCCGGGCGCGGCGCAGCATCAGGGCCTTCTGGTTATCGTTCAGGCTGTTGTTCAGAAACGCCGCCGCCACACCGGCCTGCACCAGTGACCCCCACCTGATCCTTCATCAGGCTGACCAGCGGCGACACCACGATGGTGATGCCCGGCCAAAAGCAGCGCCGGCACCTGATAGCAGATGGATTTACCCGCACCGGTGGGCATCACCGCCAGCACATCCTGCCCGGCAAGCAGGCGGCTGACGATCTCCTCCTGCCCAGGGCGGAAGCTGTCGTAGCCGAATACCTTTTTTAAGATCGAGTGCGGGTTTTCCATGGGTCCCTCCGTATCATAGAATAGGTTTTTTTCTGCGCAATATCTTCAAAACCATATCAGTATACCACAAAAGGCCGGGCTTTTTGCGCAGGTGCAGAGCCGTTTTTTTCGGCAAAAAGCACGAAATGTCAAAGGTAATTTTTTTGCAAATGATAGCTTTTCAGGCGCGAAAATGATATAATAGGAGCACATAACTCCATGTCCGGCGTTTTTTTGGTGCGCCGACTGTTGATAGAAAAAGGAGCAATCATCTTATGCAGCAGAAACTCATCACCTTTGCCGTTCCGTGCTACAACTCGGCGGCATATATGCGCCATTGCATCGAGACCCTGCTTTCTGCCGGAGAGCAGGCCGAGATCATCCTTGTGGACGACGGTTCCGTGAAGGACGATACCCCCGCCATTTGCGACGAGTACGCCGCCAAATATCCCACCATCGTCAAGGCCATCCATCAGGAGAACGGCGGCCACGGTGAGGGCGTCAATCAGGGCATCCGCAACGCCACCGGCCTGTACTATAAGGTAGTGGACAGTGACGACTGGCTGGACACCGACGCCCTGAAAAAGGTTCTGGCCCGCCTGACCACTCTGGTGGCCCGCGGCACCGCGCCTGACATGATGATCTGCAACTACGTGTATGAGCATGTGGAGGACAACACCACCCTGACCGTGCGCTACACCAACGTGTTCCCGCAGAACCGCCTGTTCAACTGGACCCATGTGGGCCACTTCCGCCCGGATCAGAACATCCTGATGCACTCGGTGATGTACCGCACCGAGGTGCTGCGCAAGTGCGGCATGGTGCTGCCCAAGCACACCTTCTATGTGGACAACATTTTTGTCTACCAGCCCCTGCCCTATGTCAAGAGCATGTACTACATGGATCTGGATCTGTACCGCTACTTCATTGGCCGTGCCGACCAGAGCGTGAACGAGAGCATCATGGTCAAGCGGGTGGATCAGCAGCTGCGGGTCACCCGGCACATGATCGACTGTCAGGATCTGGATGAGCTGAAGGATCAGAAACGTCTGCACGCTTACATGGTGCACTATCTGTCCGTGATGATGGCCGTGAGCGACATCTTCCTGCTGCTGGACGGCAGCGACGAGGCAAAGGCCAAGCGCACCGGGCTGTGGCAGTACCTCAAGGATCACGTAAGCACCGGCGTTTACCGCGCCGTGCGCTACAATCTGGGCGGTCTGACCGACCTGAAGTTCCCCGGCGGCGACAAGCTCACTCTGGGCGTGTACCGCCAGCTGCGCAAGGTCTTCAAGTTCAACTGATTCTTTGAAATTTACTCCTTCCGTCACGTCTTACGCCGTGCCAGCTCCCTCAAAGAGGGAGGTGGCATCTCGCAGCGATGACGGAAGGAGTTTCTTTTATTTGCCCGACCGGAGCTCTTTGCGGGGCTCCATATTCCGGTTGCTTTTTGTCTGGGCGGATAGTATATTGGACGTATATGCGTTTTTTCTGGCTGCGCTGCGTTTTCCCTTTTCGTTCTCTCCTTTCGCTGATCGCGGCCCGCTGCAATGACAATATCCAGAAGTACCTCGGCATCACCCTGCTGCCGCAGGCCGGTGTGGCACTGGGCATGGCTGCCACAGCCGCCCAGCTCTCGGACGGCCACATGGTGCGCAACGTGGTGCTGTTCTCGGTGCCGGTGTATGAGCTGTCAGGTCCCACGCTGACCAAGATCGCACTGACTGCCGCTGGAGCGATCCGTCCCGAGGGACGCACCAGCGCCCGTGTGGAGAACAAGCCGGAAGAAGTTGCATGAAAGGTTGATTTTTTGTCGAAATGTCACGCAATCATTGACGAACCCTGTTAATTTTTTGTATACTGAGCATAGCGCCACTGGAACAATTTTCCTATTGTGTCACAGACTGGCTATCACAGGAAAAGGATAAAGGAGAATGGAATACTATGAAAAGTACCGGTATCGTCCGCGGCATCGATGCGCTGGGCCGCATCGTTCTGCCCAAGGAGCTGCGCACCAGTATGCATCTGGACACTGACACCAAGCTGGAGATCTTTGTGGATGGCGACTCCATCGTGCTCAAAAAGCATCGGCCCGCCGGCAGCTGCGATTTCTGTGGCGAGGTGGATGAGTCTTCGGTGCAGTTTGCGGGCTACTGCATCTGCCCGGCCTGCCGCCGCAAGATCGGTGCACTGTAAAACACACAAAAAGGAGGCTCTGCTATGAGCCAGATGATCGATTTCACCGTCCCGTCCACTGTGCCGGGGCGGACTTTGCATGCCTTCCGCTGTGTGCCGGAGGGTGAAGTAAAGGCGGTTCTGCAGCTGTCCCACGGCATGGTGGAATTTATTGACCGCTACAAGCCGCTGGCGGAATATCTGGCCGGGCGGGGCATCCTTGTTACCGGCCACGACCATTTGGGCCACGGCGGCTCCATCCGCACCAAAGCGGACTACGGCTACTTTGCCGAGCCGGACGGTAACCGCGCCGTTCTGGCCGACCTGCACGCCATGACCGTGCGCACCAAAGAGCTGTACCCGGGCGTGCCTTATTTCCTGCTGGGGCACAGCATGGGTTCGTTCTATGCCCGGCAGTATTTGTGCGAATACGGCCATGAGCTGGACGGAGCCATCATCATGGGCACCGGCTTCCAGCCCAAGGCACTGGTGCAGTTTGCCAAAACCCTCTGCCGGGTGCTGGCGGTCTTTCATGGCTGGCAGTACCGCAGCAAGTTCGTGGCCAACATGTCCTTTATGGGCTACAACAAAGGGCTGGAGGGCCGCACCACCCACGACTGGCTCAACCGCGATCAGGCCGAGGTGGACAAATATCTGGCCCGACGAACGCTGCACCTTTACCTTTACGCTGAACGCCTACTACAGCATGTTCAGCGGCATCCTGCGCCTGCACGACCCGGCGTTCCTTGCAAAAATGCCCAAAGACCTGCCGCTGCTGTTCTTGGCTGGCGATGCCGACCCGGTGGGCGAACAGGGCAAGGGCGTGCAGCGTGCCATCCAGAGCCTGAAAGATGCCGGTGTGCAGAACATTGAGTGCAAGCTGTACCCCGGTGCCCGGCATGAACTGCTGGTGGAAACGAACCATCAGGAAGTGTTTGAAGATATCGGCAGCTGGCTGGAAAAGCATCTTGCCTGATCTGCCGCATCCGTTTTATCGTCATTCTGAGGAATGGCGGTACTTTTGCCCTAATGGCTGGCGGCACTTTTGCCAGCCTGACCGGCAAAAATGCCCGGCACTGAAAGCTTTTCCCGATTGCTGAAAAGTCCCCGGAACCAGCGTTCCGGGGACTTTCTGCGTTTATTTTTCAGTTATGCTGTTATGCTTTCTTGGGTGCGATCCAGCCGTCGATCACATTTACCAGTGCCTTGCCGCGGCGGCCCAGAAGCTTGGGCAGCAGGACACGGGCCATGGCCCACACACCGGCAAAGTTGTACAGGATGATCAGCGCCGTGATGATGCCGGTCCACAGGCCGTAGAGCGGCGTTTCGGCCAGCAGCACAAAGGCTTCGATCACCAGCGCGGCCGCATTCACCAGCACGCGGCCCGGATGTACCTGCATCCCGATCATGCGGTGGGCATCGATGGCGCGCAGGGTGAACACCAGCGCAAGGCCAAGGAAGGACGCATAGGTAGCGCCCACAGGCCCCCACCACTTGATGAAGAAGTAGTTCATGATGCAGTTGCTCACAGCACCCTGCCATCATGGTGATCATGCTGCGGGCGGACTTTTTATTCACCACATACACGCTGTTCATGAACTGGTTGAAGCAGCTGCAGGTGGAAGCCAGCACAAGGAACGGCACAAAGTGCCATGCATAGTAGTAGTTGGACTTCATCACGTGCATCACCGGGCGGCACAGCCAGATGATACCGGCTGCGCAGCAGAACAGCACACTGGAATAGGTGCGGAAAATTTTGGTAAAGAACTTTGCGCGGCCCTCTTCCTCGGTCACAGCGGAGAGCTGCCATGCATCGTAGAAGATCAGGCCCAGCGTAGTAAGGATGGTGGGCAGGAAATAGCCGGTGGAAAGCAGGCCGCTCCATGCATTGCCGTCGCGGCCGTCCAGGCCGTTGCACATCTCACGCACAAAGAACAGGTCGGATGCGTTGATGATCCAGAAGCTGATCTGTGCCGGGATCATGGGCAGCGAGAAGCGCAGCATCTGCTTCCACAGATCCTTGTTGACGCCCTTCAACTCCACATAGTTCCACAGCTTGCCGGTGAACATCAGGAACAGCACACTGGTAAGGTCGCCGCTGATGATGGCCAGCAGGTAGCCGTTGGCACCCCACTTGAAGCCCACCAGATACAGCACGTAGAAAGCCATGGTGGCCACGGTGCACAGCACGCCGTCCACGGCCACCAGCTTGTTCCACTGGCGGCTGCGCACGAACTGGGTGCACAGGGTGCGCAGGCAGCTCATGAGCACATAGATGTAAATGAGCAGGCCGTACTGTGCCATATCGGGCAGGAACTGCGCAATGGGCCAGCACAGCACCAGAATGCCAAAGCCGCCCAAAATGGTCAGCAGGCCGTTGGTGAACACCTGTTTTTCGCTGTTGCCCTTGTCCAGACCAAAGCGGATGATGGCGTTGGACATGCCCATGGACACGAACGGGATGAGCAGGTTCGCGTACTGGCTCAGGATCTTGGAAAGGCCCAGATCGGAGATCTCCGCCATTGCATAGGTCAGGAACGGCTGGACGATCAGGGTGAGCAGCTTTGACGAAAAGCTGGAAATTGCAAAGATCAATGTGTTGCCGGCAAGCTTTGAATATTTATCGCCGGACTTTTTTTCGTTTTCCAAGGGAACTTCCCTCCTGTTTTACAATTCGGATGCGGGCCGGTCTGTGACCGCCCGCATCCGCTTTCCCACTATTTAGTCACTTTAAAAGCGCCCGCCGGGCTTTCCAGTCCGGCAGCAGCTTTGCCACCTCGGCCCAGAACGCCGGGCTGTGGTTGGGCTGCAAAAAGTGGCAGTACTCATGCACTACCACATAGATCTGCGCCGCCGGGGGCATATGATACAGCTGCAGCGCAAAGGTGATCTGCCGCTTTGCCATAAAGCACACGCCCCACCGGCTGGTCATGCTGCGCACCTTGATGACGGGCTTGTGCCCGCCCAGCACTCCGGCAAAGGCCGGGTAGACCTTATCGCTCATGGCCGTAAAATAGGCCAGCGCTGTTTCCTTATCCGGCAGAGGCCGCGCTTCCTGCGCTGCGCGCCGCATGACACGTTCCCGGGCCTGCTGCACCCAGTCGGCGCGTGCGGCCACAAAGCGGTCTGCCGCATCTGCACTTGTCCGCAGGGGGATGCTCACCGCCACGGTGCCATCCTCCCGCACACGGATGTTCAGGTTCTTGACCCGTTTGCGGGTCAGCTCGTATTGGATGCCGCCTGCCGTGCGCAGCTGTGTCTCCTGCTTTCTGCCCGCCATGAGGTCAGGTAGTCTTTTTTGCCCGGTGCAGCATTTCCAGCGGCAGCTGGGCCAGCACCACGGCAGCAAAGATCAGCACGCAGCCAAAGACTTCCCGGGCAGAAAGGTTCTGGCCGAGCAGCAGCCAGCCGCCCAGCGCACTGAACACGCTTTCCAGACACATGATCAGGCTGGCAATGGCGGGGTTCAGGTCCCGCTGGCCCAAAATTTGCAGGGTGTAGGCCACGCCGCTGGACATGATGCCGCAGTAGAGGATCGGCAGCGCATTCTCCGCGAACTGCGCTGCGGAAGGTGTCTCGAACAGCAGGGCCGCAGCGGTGCTTTCCACCGACACCACCAGAAATTCGGCAAGGCTCAGCCGCACGCCGTCCACCTGCGGGGAAAAGTGGTCCACCGCAATGATCTGGAAGCTGAACAGCACAGCACAGCTCAGCAGGAGCCAGTCGCTGGACTCGATGCTGCCAAAGCCGTTTTTCATGCACAGCAGGTACAGGCCCAGCACGGCCACCACCATGCTCACCCACAGCTGCGCACTGCCCTTCCGGCCCAGAAACAGGCCGAACACCGGCACCAGCACCACATACATGGCGGTCAGGAAGCCGGCCTTTGCCGTGGACGGATTGATGGTAATGCCGATCTGCTGTGCAGCGGATGCGGCAAACAGAAGGGTGCCGCACACAAAGCCTGCCGCCAGCAGCTTTTTCTTCTCGGCAGCAGTTTTGGGCTTTGCATCGGTGCCGCTTTTGCGGCGGATGGCATCAAACACCATCACCGTGGGGATCAGCACCAGTACAGCCAGCCAGCTGCGCCCGGCCAGAAAGCTGTAGGCTCCCATGCCGGAACCGGCGCTCTGGGCCACAAAGGCTGTGCCCCAAATAAGGGAGCACAGCAGCAAAAGCAGAGAGTTCTTGGTTTGTGTGTTCATCAGCCAATGCCCTCCACCTTCAGCAGGCCGTACAGGTAGTACTTGCTGGAGTCATAGGAGATAGTCACACGGTACTGCGCCGCCGGATCCAGCCCGGAGATGGTGCAACGGTAGTCGGTGCCGTCGGTATGGATATAATAGGTGCTGTCGGTCACATATTCTGCGCCGCCGTCCACCTTTTTCCACACGGCCACCTTGAACCGCTGGGTGCCCTCAGCCGTGCCGCAGCCCATAATGCTCAGCGTGCCGGAGGGCACGGTAAAGTAGCTGGTCTGGCGGCTCCAGATGCCGTTGAACACTGCATACAGGCAGCCATCCGCCGTGGCCGTGGCAAACTTGGCCGAGGAGTCTGCAATGCCCTGAATGATCAGCGGATCACTGGTCTGGTCGGCCCAGCGGGTAGTGTCCTCTTCCTGCACTTCGTCCGAAGTGCCCGATGCCTTGTGCACGATGCTCTTCAGGGTGTCCTTGCAGCCGATCAGGCCCACAGCAAGCACCAGTGCCATCAGCAGCACAACGATCCTTTTTTTCATCTTCATACGTTTCCTCACGAAGCAATGCGCTTCTCTTTGTTTTTCATCCCTCCGCCCTGTTCTTGTACAGAGCAGATACAGATATAGTATACCGCATTTTCCGGCGCTGTACAAGATATTTGTCCTGTGCCGTACTGCAAGAAAAGCCCCGCCGGGGCTTTTCTTTTTGTGCGGTTTGCCGCCCGATTTTACGTTTCTTTGCCAGTGACCGCCCGCAGGGCAGCACACTCGGCAGCGGCCTGCTCCGGTGCACCTGCATCAAACAGACTGCCGTACCGGTACAGCGCCCAGCCGCCCGCGTTCTGGCTGCGCAGGTCCTGCACCTGCCGGGCCAGCACATCGCCGGTGCTCCAGCCGCTCACGCTGTCCGGGTTCGCGCCGCCGTCACCTGCGCCCACGCGGTACGCGCCCAGCCCGAAGTACAGGGCCACGCCCTCTGCGCGCGGGTATGCCAGCCACGCGGGCACGATGTTCTCAAAGGCAAAGCGGGTGCTGCCGCTCTGCAGCGTGTAGCCATAGCCCCAGTAGATCTGCGGGCAGAGATAATCCACCACCTGTTCTTCCCCGCCCGCAGCCAGCCACGCCGTCACATCGCTGTACTGGCTGTTGAGGTCGTTGTCGGGATTCCCCTGCGGACTGATGCCAAAGCGCAGCGTCGGGTCTGCAGTCTTCACCGTGTCGTGCACCTTCTTGACCAGAGCGGTCACGTTCTGCCGCCGCCATGCTGCAAGGTCTGCCGCACCGCTGGCCGCAAACTGCGCCGCATCGATGCTTTCTTCGGTCGTAGGGTAAAAATAATCGTCAAAGTGGATGCCGTCCACCGCGTAGTTCTGCAAAAGCTCGGCCACGCCCTGCACCACATAGTCCGCCGCTGCAGGCTCGGCCGGGTTCAGATACAGCCCGTCGCCCACTGCACACACCCATTCCGGGTGGGTGTTGGCAAGGTTGTTCTCTGCCAGATTCGGCGGCATGGCTGCAGAGGACCGCAGCCGGTAGGGATTCAGCCACGCTTCCACCGAAAGGCCGCGCCCGTGGGCCTCCTGCAAAAGGATGTCCAGCGGGTCAAAACCGGGGTCCTGCCCCTGCACGCCGGTGCACAGGTGGCTCCACGGGAACAGCTGGCTTTTGTAAAGTGCATCTCCGAAGGGCCGCACCTGCGCAAGCACCGTGTTCAGCCCAAGGCCCGCGCAGTTTTCCAGCATTTGCACGCACCCGGCGCGGAAGCTATCCGCCGAGGAAAATCCATTGCTGCCCATTCCAGATAGCTCACCCATACGGCCCGCCACTCGCCTGCAGGCAGGGCAGGGTTCTCAACAGGCTGTTTTTCCACTTTTGTTTTGTCCCGTTTGGAAAACTTTTTTCTGCGCAGCCACAGTCCCGCACCCACACAGGCAGCAGCACCGGCCCCCGCCAGAAAGGTGCGCCGGTTCACACGGCGCGGTTCCGCTTCCGATTTTTTGGACTTGCGCCGCTGGGTCACAGGGTCTCCTCCTGGGTCTTATACAGCACAAGCGCTGCCCAGCCCCGGGCGCAGGCCAGCAGCACGAACATGATGTTCGTCCAGAAGGCAAGGGCGCTCATGCCCGCATACTTCGTCAGCAGCCAGAACAAAAGGCGCAGCGCTTCCGAGATGCACACCAGCTGCAGCGGACGCTGGATGGGCCTGCCGTGGCCGTACTCGATGGCAAGCAGGCCCGGCCACACCAGTGCCGAGCACAGGTCGCCCGCCCAGCCGCCTGCAGCCAGCTTGCTGAGCATCAGCAGCACGAACACCAGCGTGTAGCTGCGCTTATCCTTGGCGGGAGCACCCTTCTGTGCGGCCAAAAACAGCACTGCAATGCCGGTGATGCAGAACACGATCAGTTCCAGCCCCGAAAATCCATGCCGCCCAGCACGGCAAAGCCGCCCAGCATGGACATTGCCGCTGCCGCCAGCAGGAAAAAGTACCAGGTCTTGCGTGTAAATTTGAGCTTCATTGTGTTCCTCCCGCCTGCAGCAGTGCGCAGGCTCCTGACAAAATTTTCAAAGAATTAAAAATATTATAGCACAAAAGTATGCGGGTTGTGTTACAATAAGGAAAAACTCTTCAGGAGGATCTTCATGAACGCCGCAGTTTCCATTGTCCTGCTTGCCGCCGTACTTGGCGTGATCGTTTTTCTTTTGTCCCGGCGCGAGAATACCCGCCGCAGCCAGTACGGCCCCGCCGGCCTTTCGGAGTTCCGCACCGACCTGCCGCTGGACGAGTGCTTCGACCGGCTGGACGAGCACAGGGACGCCGACGAGTTCGTGTACGAGTGCCGCCGGGAAAAGGACGGCGGCTTTCTGCTGCATCTCACCCTGCACCAGCCCACCCAGCAGCCGCTGGACACCCTGTATACCCTCCGGCTGGACCCCGGTCGTCAGACCGTAGTGACCCTGATCTTCATCCGCGAGGCCTTTGGCTACAAGGAGCCGCTGTTCCCGCAGGAAATGCTTGATCGTTTTATGCAGCAGAAGCTGGATGCCCACCGCACCAAATAAAGTTTTGTGTAAATGCTTTTCATTTTGCGCTGATTTTTTGGTATACTTGTAAGTGCCGCAGCGCAGAATATGCGGGCTAGTAGCTCAGTTGGTCAGAGCTGGCGGCTCATAACCGCTTGGTCCCGGGTTCAAGTCCTGGCTGGCCCACCAAAAAAGCACGAGAATTTTGCTCTCGTGCTTTTCCTTTTTGCATGAATAGGCGCTTTACTTGTACAATTCTTTGCTCATCTGTTTCCGAATCTCATCACGTCGTCTGTCGTAGACCTGCGTGTAGATTGCAAGGGTCGTGCTGGGCTGAGCGCGTCCGGCTTCTGCGGCCACCGTTGCCACACCGATATTGGGATTAGACAACAGAATGCTGACGAAGGCGTGCCGGAACATATGCGGATGGATTTTTTCGATTAGGGGTACATATCACAGAGCACATGATACGCTGGCCGTTTTTGTTTGCCCCCCATTGCGGCAGATCCTGCTTTCTGCCGCAAATTGCATCAGATCCCGCCGTTTGCTCAATGAGTATTTCCCGCCGTCCCGTTATACTGGGAGAGAAATGGAATTAAACGATGGAGGAACAGACCATGAAATACGGTGTCATCGATGTGGGTGGCGGCCTGCGGGGCATTTACGGCGCTGGCGTGCTGGACCGCTGCCTGGAGGAGGACCTCCGCTTCGATCTCTGCATCGGCGTTTCGGCGGGCAGCGCCAATATGACGTCCTATCTGGCAGGCCAGCATGGGCGGAACAAGCCCTTTTACGATGAATACTCCTTCCGCAGGGAGTACATGAGCGTGCACAACCTCATCCGCAAGCACTCCTATCTCGATCTGGGCTATGTCTACGGCACCCTCAGCAATGCAGGCGGCGAGAATCCGCTGGATTACGCGGCGCTTGCCCGCAGCCCGGCAGAGCTCTGCGTGGTGGCCGCTAATGCACAGAACGGCGAGGCGCAGTATTTCACCAAGGCAGACCTCCACCCGGACGACTACCGCGTCCTCATGGCGTCCTGCTGCATCCCGGTATCGACCAGCCCTGCGTCATCGACGGCGTGCCTTATTTTGATGGCGGCCTGGCCGACCCCGTCCCGCTGGAATGGGCCTTTGCCCACGGCTGCGACCGGGTGGCTCTCATCCTGACCAAGCCCATCGGGCTGGTGAGTAGTGATGCCCGGGACAAGCATCTGGCACACCTGCTGCAGTCGCATTACCCCGCTGCAGCCGAGGGGCTGCGCCGCCGGGCATGGCGGTACAACACGGCTGTCCAGCGGGCGCGGGAGCTGGAGCGACAGGGCCTTGTCTGCATCATCGCCCCGGACAGCACCGAGGGAAATGTCCACCCTGACCAAGAACCGCGCCTGCCTTGAAAAAATGTACGCCAAAGGCAAACAGGACGCCGAAGCGCTGGTGCGGTGGATGCAAAACACCAAACAAGATGAATCGGTGGGCACCTAGAGATGAAACCCGTTCACTTCCCTTGACAATATCCGCCCCGGACATTATACATATGATATGTACATACAGACAAAGGAGCCTGGAGCGGTATCGCTCTGGGCTTTTTGCATTTTGTTGTTCTGCTGCGGACAGATAGAGGGGGTCCGCAGCAGAGGAGTAGAAAACCTCCTTCCCGATTTCTGTAAAAGAAAAAAGCTCACCTTCAATTTTAGAAAGTGAGCCATGTAAAGCCAAAATGGTAACAGTAAGTGTCGAGTTTCGTAGGTGAAAATTTTCACCTACCGTTTCACCTACAAAGAGCCGTTTTAGAGACAAAAAGATACCAAAAGTTACGTCAAAGTACACAAAGGCACTTTTATGGAATTATCAAATAGCCATAAAATTTCACAAGAAAAACGGGATTTCAAAATTAGCGACGTTCTCATAACCGCTTGGTCCCGGGTTCAAGTCCTGGCTGGCCCATAACAAAAA
>ENA-OQCV01000407-OQCV01000407.1-human-gut-metagenome-genome-assembly--contig:-NODE-407-length-11807-cov-2.804110_pt1 | contig 11807 bp, 15 predicted proteins | sample MGYA00242766_ERZ504592 | MGnify/ENA primary metagenome ERZ504592 (study PRJEB26092, sample SAMD00036315) | human gut metagenome | host: Homo sapiens | study: EMG produced TPA metagenomics assembly of...
GGCGTGCCCAGCACCGCGCTGGAAAGGAACAACCCTTCAATGTAGTTGCGGCGGTAAAAACTCCACAGTCAGCTCAGCCAATTCCCGGGGCGTGAAGGTCGGCACGGGGGATATCGTTGGACTTGCGGTTGACACAATAGCTGCAGTCGAAGGCACAGCAGTTGTTGGTCATGAGCACCTTTAAAAGGCTTACACAGCGGCCGTCGGCGGTAAAGGCGTGGCAGCAGCCCGGTGCATAGCAGCTGCCAAGAATGCCTGCCCGCGCGGTGCGGGATGCGCCGCTGGAGGTGCAGGCAACATCGTATTTGGCGCTGTCGGCCAGAATGGTAAGCTTGTCCATCAGGGTCTGTTCCATGCAGAATACACCTCCAAAGTGGGAAAAGGGTCAAAAAATAAAGCCATGCGCAAAATGCAGATGGCTTTACATCAATTTGTGCCGAACTCCTTCAGTCACGGCTGCCGCCGTGCCAGCTCCCCCGGAGGAGGAGCCTTTGGCAGTACGGGAAAGTTTCCGGTTTTGCCAAGGCCTCCCTCCATGAGGGAGGTGGCTGCGAACAGCGTGAGCAGACGGAAGGAGTTATTACCACTTCGCTTTTGTTTCCACCACGCGGCCGGCGATGTGCAGATGGTTCAGGTCCTCACCCTTGATGACCATTTCGCTGTAGGCCGGGTTGAAGGGCTGCAGCACCACGCAGTTGCCGCGCTGGATATAGCGCTTCAGGGTGCCCTCGCCCTCATCGCCGTAGATCAGCACGCCAAGGTCGCCGTTTTCCAGTGTGTCCTGCTTGTGCACAAGGGCAAGGTCGCCGTCCTGAATGCGGGGCTCCATGCTGTCGCCGCGCACCACCAGATAAAAATAGTTGGAGGGGTCCTTCACACGGGCATACTCCTGACCGTAGTCCTCCTCAAAGGCGAGGGCACCGTAACCGGCCTTTACCGTGCCGATCACCGGGATCAGGCTTTCAGAATAGCTGCCAAAGAACCGCTCTTCCGGGGCGGAAACATTGCTTACCGGGCGGTACAGGCCCAGCAGATAATCTGCTGTGGTGTTCAAAAGCTCGGCAATGCGGGCCACGGTAGACGGATCGGGAGAGGACTTGCCGCTTTCCCGATTTGCCGACAGCCTGCTGGGTCACGCCCAGTTTGGAAGCCAGCTCAGCCTGGCTGATGCCCTGCTTTTTGCGGCACTGCTTCAAAAGTTCTGAAAACGACATGGTATATTTCTCCTTTACACCGCGAGGAAATTTTCTTGTGTTTATTATACAACAAAAAGGTGTACTTGTAAAGACCTGAAACAGGCCGAGACCCCAAAAAAAGGTTTGTGGTAAAATTTTGTTTTTTAAGGGCTGAAGAAAAAAATTGCCCCAAAGGCTTGACACCGGCGTGCAAATCTGGTAAATTAAATAGGCATTCGACACGGCGTAAGGCGGATGTCCACAAGGAGAGATGTCCGAGTGGTTTAAGGAAGCAGTCTTGAAAACTGCCGTACGGCAACGTACCGTGGGTTCGAATCCCACTCTCTCCGCCATTTTTTATTGAATAAGTGTAACACACTTTGCTCTGGAGTAGTACTCAAGAGGTCGAAGAGGCGCCCCTGCTAAGGGCGTAGGTCGTCTAAACAACGGCGCGAGGGTTCAAATCCCTCCTACTCCGCCAAGAAAAAGCTCGTTGATTCGTTGAAATCAATGGGCTTTTTCCTTTGTAAAGGGCAAAAAATGCGGCTTGTGGAACAAAAAGGAGAAACCAATGGCGTTTGGCGTTTTGGCAGGTCAGATCACGGTGATCTTTCTGGAAGTGCTGCTGGGTTATGTAGGTGCACGCAGCGGCATCATCAAGGATCGTGACAGCAAGTTTTTGTCGGATTTTATCATGAAGCTTCTGCTGCCCTGTACCATGCTGGCTGGTGCAGCCGTGGACGGTGAGCCGGAGCTGCTCACTCAGGCAGGGGTGCTGTTCGTGCTGCTGCTGGCACTGTTTGTGGTGACCACCGGCCTGTGCCGGTTGAGCAGCTGGCTGCACCACGACACGCCGGGCAAGTATGCGGTGCTGGTGGGCACGGCGGCTATGCCCAACTGCGGCTTCATCGGCCTGCCGCTGTGCAGCGCCCTGCTGGGCACCGCGCGCGGCACTGTGTTTGCAGGCATGGCCATGGCCTCTTATAATGTATGGTTCTTTACCTATGTGGTGTGCCTGTTCCGCCCTGGCGAGAAGATCCGGCTCAAGACCTTCATCACCCCACCAACATTGCCACAGTGGCTATGCTGGTGCTGCTGGCCACCGGCTGGCGGCTGCCCGCACCGGTGCAGCAGTTCTGCAGTGCGGTGGGCGGCTGCACCACCCCGCTGGCGCTCATGATCGTAGGTGTGCTGCTGGCAGACAGCGACATCTGTGCGCTGCTGCACACCGGTTTCCTGTACCGGGTCACCCTGCTGCGCGGCATCCTGTTCCCGCTGCTGTTCATGCTGCTGCTGTGGCTGCTGCCGCTGGACAATGTGCTGCGCACCGGCCTGTCCATCATCGCATGCTGCCCGGCCGGCAGCCTTGCCGCTGTGCTGGCCAAGCAGACCGGCACCGAAGCGACCCTTGCCAGTCAGGCGGTGGCCCACTCCACCATGTGTATGCTGGTCACAGTGCCTGCCATGCTGCTGCTGACCGGTGCGATGTTCCCGATGTGAGAAGCTGTAAAAAGCCCGCTGTCTTTGGACGGCGGGCTTTCTGCTGTTATAGCATAAGGTTTCGTGATACCTGCTAGCACCAGCAGGTGCACCGGGTAGAACCCAGTAAAAGGCTTTTTTACTGCAGCGGACTGCACGCGCCGCGCTGCCCGTTGTAGAACCAGACCAGCACAAAGGGCCAGCGGCGCGGTGAGCTCGAACAAAAGCAGCAGCGCACCTGCAAGGCACTGCCGCTTGCGGTCTGCGCGGGTCAGGTACAGGGTGCAGATGATGAGCACGCCGATGGCGTGGTAGTCGGTGTTGGCAGCCAGCGCCAGCGCGGCGCAGCCGCCCGCCCACACAAGCCCCTGCCAGCCGGGCAGGCCGTTTTCCTTTCAAAGCGCTTGAGCCCTGCCATAGCCAGCACGCCCAGCGCCAGCGTCCAGTAAACGTTCTGGTGCTGCGGGGCGAACGGTGTGCGGAAAAAGGCAAGGTCAAAAGGCACCTCGCTCAGAAGGCCGAACAGCAGAAGCCGCCGGACGTAATTTTTTTACATCGTGGGTGTGCAGAAAGCCCTCCACGGCCAGAAAGCAGAAGATGGGAAAGGCCAGCCGCCCGATATACCGCAGCACACGGTCTGCCGCCAGCAGGGTGCTGACCGGGATGCCACCGCAGCTGGCAGCACCGGCGGCGAGGGTCGGCAGCAGGATACCGGCTTCGATGCAGGAAGCGCCGATGTGATCAATGAGCATGGTGATGCAGGCGATGTATTTGAGCGCTGTGCCGCTGAGTCCACAGCGGACAGGGGCTTTGGCAGTCTCGGTCATAAGGAATCCCTCACTTGATAAAAAATCTACTTTTTGTGCTTTTTTAATGATACGGCGCAGGCTGGCAGGCTCCTGCGTCATCTTTGACAAAATACGCCGGAAAGGCGCATAAATCGGGCAAAAATGCTTGACAGAAAAGGCGCGGGATAGTACAATCAAGAAGATAATTGAACTATCTCAAATGAAAGATGAAAAAGATTCACAGAGAATCGGGCGTCTTCCGAACCAGTGAAAAAACCGGAAGGAGGCTTTTGGGCATGACGCTTTTTTCCTACGAGAATTTTTTGATGCCGTGGCCCGGCAGGGCAGCTTCAACAAGGCGGCACAGCAGCTGCACCTGACCCCATCGGCCATCAGTCACGCCATTGCCGTAATGGAGGAGGAGCTGGGCTTTGCTCTGTTCAACCGCGGCAAGAACGGCGTATCCATGACCAGCTACGGCGCATCCCTGTATCCCTCTATTCGCGATGTGCTCAACAGCGACGAGGCCCTCAAGCAGAGCATCGCCCGCCTGAACGGCCTGGAAAAGGGCAAGGTGAAGCTGGGCGTATTCAACTCGGTGTGTGCTTCGCTGCTGCCGGGCCTGCTCAAAAGCTTTATGACCCACTACCCGCAGATCGAAATCGAGGTGTATCAGGGCACCTACGACGATGTGAAGGAATGGCTGCGAACCGGTCAGGTGGATATCGCGTTCCTTTCCTCCACCTGCCGTGAAGAGTTCAACCTCACCGAGCTGTTCCGCGAGCCGCTGCTGTGCATCGTGCCGCAGGACTGGCCCGAACCGGAAAACGGCGTGATGACTCCCGCCCTGATGAACGGCCAAAGCTTCGTTGTGCAGTGCGATGCCACCGATGCTGAAATGCGCCAGTTCCTGAAAAAATATAAGATCGGCACCGAGCGCCGCTGCCATGTCATCGACGACCAGTCCAACATCGCCATGGTAGAAGCAGGTCTGGGCATTTCCATCATGCCGCAGATGCTGCTGCGCGACTGCAAGGCCGCGATCAAGATCTATCCCATCGAGCCAGAGGAAGACCGTGTGGTGGGTCTGGCTGTGCAGCGCCCCGCCGCAATGGCCCCGGCAGTGGAACAGATGTTCCACCACATCGTGGACTACTGCAGGCAGATCGAGCTGAGGTGAGCCGGACACCTTTATACTATACCATAAAACAGTCTGTGTGTGGAGCATGGACTGCTTTTTTTATTAAAAAAGAGCGATTGTATCAGCGTGCAAAATCCGCTATACTTAGAAAAACAGGCTGGTTTTATGCAGAAGCCTTGATTGGAGCAGGAAGATGAAGACCATAAAACGACGTGCCTTTTGCAAGGCGGCAGCAGCTGCCGTGGCAGGCGTGCTGGCCCCGCACGCGGCGGCAGAGGCTTTGCTGCCGCAGGCCGCACAGGCTGTGGTGGGCAGTGCGGTGCCGGAGGATTACTACTCCTTTGCTTTCCGCAGCGACCACAGCGAAACAGATCTCTCCCACGAATTTTTATTATACAGATGCCATTTTTTGAGAACACGGCGCTGCAGTACAGCCACAAGCTGGCACTGGCAACGCTGGGCCTTGTGGCGGCAAGCGGCAACACCTACCAGAGCGATGCGCTTTACTGGGTGGAGGGTGAAGCGGGCCGTGAGGACAGCATTGCGGATGCCTACCAGAAGCTTGGCTTTGCCAATGCGGTCTATGCGGGCTACCAGTGCAGCCTGAACACCCCGGTGGATACCGCGGGCTGTGCTTTTGCGCAGAAAACACTGGTACAGGATGGTCAGCGCACCACCATTATTGCAGCCATGCTGCGCGGTGTCGGCTATGGTGCCGAGTGGGCCAGCAACCTGCATGTGGGCGAAGGCGGTGGGCACTATGGCTTTGTGACAGCAGCAGAGCACTTTTTTTTGAGGATCTGCAGGACTACCTGGAAAAAAGCCGAGGCTGCAGCGGGAACGCTGGGCACCATCAAGCTCTGGCTGGGCGGCTACAGCCGCGGCGCGGCTGTGGCAAACCTGACGGCGGCGCGCATCCGGCAGCAGCTGCCGCAGATCGCGCAGGAAAATACCTTTGTTTACACCTTTGCCGCACCGGCGGCACTGACGGCAGCGGACCGCCCGGATCTGCAGGCGGACTACGACAACAACCACACTGCAGACGGCGGACTGAAAACGGATTGGGATGTAAGCAATATCTTCAACATCATTTCCAGCGGCGACATCGTGGCCCGCGTGATGCCGGAAGAGTGGGGCTACCACCGCAACGGAAACGACCGCTTTCTGCCCTCCACGGCGTACCAGAACGAGCTGGATGATCTGAGCATCATCGAGAGCCGGATGGGCGGCGTGCCGCTGCGGTTCGACCAGCTGGCCACAAAGGAAGATGTGGATTCGGTGATCGCGGCGGCTCTGGCGTTCTGCAAAAGCGCCGCAAATTACCACGAAAAATTATGAAGCTGCCTTTATGGATATGCTGCAGTGTGCCTTTACCCTCTCGGAGAAAGAGGCAGCCGAGGGCGTGATTCTGGACGATGAAGCTGTGATGGAACGGCTGCGCAGCATGGAGAACATCCGCAAAATGTCGTGGACAAAGGTGCTGCGCTGCGTGATGACGGCTTCGGCCATGAGCCGACCCATTCTGGAGCAGGTGGGGGCCATTGTGCCGCTGCGGGCGCAGCAGGTGGTGGTGCCGGTGCTGGCGGTGGGTCTGTGCTACGAGGTGGAGAGCGATGTGCTGCGGATGCTGGTGTACTACATCCTCAGCCTGATGAGCGTGAACAGCCCGGCAGACAGCGTTCTGCGTGCGGCATTCTGCCACTACCCGGAAAACTACATCACCCTGATGGAATATTACGACCCCGCCGAGCACGGCATGGAAGCCTATACCCGAAAATAAAATCTCCGGAAATAAAAAAGAGGGGCTGTTGCAAAATAAAAATGCGATAGCAGCTTGCACAAAGGAATAGCGCAAAATCAGAAACCCGGAACCCTTTTTGAGCCGTTTGGCCCTAAAAAAGGGTTCCGGGTTTTTGTACATGATTTTTCAGAGAGCTATTTTGCGACAGCCTCTTTCATCGCTGCGCAAACGCGAAGTTATTGATCTTCTGAATCCAATCCAAGTTCTTTCAGCTCTTTTTCGTTTTGGATATCTTCATCGGTTTTCTTTCCGGTGATAGCACTATATGCTTCTTGATGCCATTTTAACTGCCCATTGATAACGAAATACAGCGCAATCAAATAATAATTGCGGTTCCTCCGCTTATGCCTAATTCATTCCACATGATTCAATCCTCCAAATGCAGATTTGTTGAACTGAGCCGAGTATACCATACTCTATTAAGAATAGCAAAAGGCAGGATACCACTACCATAGTGATACCCTGCCTTTGCTCGTTCCGGTTCTCGTCCTGTACCGTCCATCACGAAAAAAGTCCCCAGACCGAATGGTCTGGCGGCATCTTTCTTGGTAGACATTCCTAGGCGTTGGGAACCGCGGGCTAAGCAACAGCCCACTGGGCTGATTGCTTACTCTGCCGACTGGCGTCGTCAGAGCCGCCCTGTTCGAGTCCTGTACCGCCACCAAACAAAAAATCCTCAGACGAAAGTCTGAGGATTTTTTGTGGTGGAGCATTGTCCACAGCACTCGAACCCAACACCTCTTCACGGGAGTATGGTTTGGAATCGTCCGTGAAGTTGAAATTGAGCACGACCCGGTCGTCAAAAACGTAGACCGAGTTGACAAAGGTATCAATGATCTGCCGCTGGTGTTCCATGTCCCTCATGTCACCCTTGCGGAATTTTTTCAAACCAGAACCGCATCCATTCGCGGGTCAGGACTGGCTTTTTCAGCTCTTCTTCCAGAATGCTGGTGTTCAGGGCTTCCTTCCGGGCTTCCAGTTCGTCCAACCGCTGCTTGGTGGTCGGGGTCAGGATGCCCTGTTCAATGGCTTCCAGAAGGTTTGCCAGCCGCTTCTCTGTGTCCCTGAGCTGGTCTTTCAGGACAGGCAGCCGGGTGTTCTCCTTCTGCTGGGCTTCCATGACCAAATCTATCAGCTGTTCGATGATTTCATCGCTGAAAATCACCTTGATGGCAGTCTCCACCTACGAACCGTTCCAACGGCTCTTGCGGATGGCTTTCAGATCGCAGTGCGCCTTGCCGTGGCGTTTGGCTTTGCCGCACTTGTAGTAATAGTAGGTGTTTCCCATGTGGCTTGTGCCGCTTTCGCCGCCCATGAGCGTACCGCACTTGCCGCAGAACAGCTTGGTGGTCAGCAGATAGCTCACATCCTCTTTTGCAGGGCGACCGTGGGCGACCTTGTTCTGCTCGAAACGCTGCTGCACCCGGTTGAACAAGTCCTCGTCCACGATGGCGGGAATGCCGCCCGGTGTCACGATGTCCTTATATCGGTATTCACCGATGTAACGGCGGTTCCGGAAAATTTGGAAGAAGCTGTTCTTCACGAACGGCTTCCCGGTGCGGGTGCGCAGCCCTCGCTCATTCAGGGAGGCTGCGATTTTCTCGGCAGGCTCGCCGTTGGCGTACCGGGTGAAGATCTCCTGCACAATGGGAGCCGTCTCCGGGTCGATATGGTACAGTCGGTCCTCCTTGCCAATGGTGAAGCCCAGCGGAACGATACCGCCGTTGTACTTGCACTGGAGGGCGTTTTCGCGCTCACCGCGCGCTACTTTCAGGGCAAGTTCGGCGGAATAATATTCTGCCATGCCGATCAGCATACTCTCCACCATAATGCCTTCAGGTCCCTGCGAAATGGGTTCCATGGCAGACACCAGATGGACACCGTTCTTTTCCAGCTGGTACTTGTAGTTCACGGCATCGAACCGATTCCGGGCAAAGCGGTCGAGCTTCCAGACCAGAACCACATCGAAGATTTTCTTCGCGCTGTCCTTGATCATCCGCTGAAAGTCCGGGCGGTCATCCGTTTTGGCAGAGTAGGCACGGTCAATGTAGGTGCCGACCACAGTGATGCCGTTCTTCTCGGCGTAGTCCTTGCAGTCGCGCAGCTGTCCCTCAATGGACGCTTCACGCTGGCTGTCGGATGAATAGCGGGCGTAGATCACGGCGGTCATGGTTGCACCTCCTTGGCGTGTATTCGACTTGCCTTTATAGTATCGGGTCAAGCGCAGCTTGTCAACAATCTGCGAGCAGATTGAAATGTGAAAATTGCGAAACGCAGCGAAAAAGGTGAGAGCAAGAATCGTCCCGTGGCCACAAATTTTCAATTCTTGAAAATTCTTGCCCCTTTGGGACAGCTTCTTGTTGGGGCGTGCCTGCCCCAAACCCTGCTAGGAACGAGTACAGCAAACTGGAAGTTATAGTGCTATCTTTTTTACCATTTTTCTAATCTTAGTTCTAAATGTTCCGAACGGAGCAACCGTGTTAACATGTATAAACTTGTATACTTCCCCAGACCGCTGTTTTGGTTGCTTCATCGGCCCACTTTCTCATATGTGGCTCGAATAACTCTTCGTCGCTTAATGAGTCAATCATTTCATAAATCGAATTAATATTCTCTCTCAGCATATCTTTCAACTCCTGCAACGACAGATAAGCATATGTATCTGTAAACCATTGATATAATTCGCCAAGCTGATTCCACTTAAAATCATCCGAAGGAGTCTTGACATGAAGACCATTTCTTTCGTCTGATTCCCATTTAAGAACAAGAGTTGTCCAGCCAACCTGGTAAGCAAGATTTTCTGCTGGAGTTCTGTCAACTTCCTCAACTCTCTTATCTTTTAATGATTCCGGAATAATATCAAATTCTGAAATGTACTTTGCAAAACTTTTATTTATCTCGTTCTTAAGTTCATCTTTATTCTCGTATGTTCTCACTAGTCTATCTCCTCAAATTTCGATTTGTTGAACTAAGCCGAGTATATCATACTCTCCAATGAAAGAACACCCCGATATAGTGAAATTTTGCCGTTTTCCTGCGTACGTGCGTACACACTCCACAGGAATTCTAAGGGGCCTGCCCCTTAGCACACGGACTTTGGAACAAAGTCTAGTGTGTTACATATTGTCAGAGGTGTACAGGCTCCCGGTACGCACGTACGCAGCGATTACCCCCAAACGCGCCATATAGGGGGACGATCAAGTTCGCACAAAGCGACCTTGATCCCGCAAAACAAAAGGCAGGATACCATCACCACGATGATACCCTGCCTTTGCTCGTTTACCGTTCCGAGTAGTCCTTCCGCAGAACCTCCGATAAACAAAAAAACGTACCCGAACCCTTTCTCGTAAAGAATCGGGTTCGAGTACGAACTGTTTGGTGGACGGTACAGGACTCGAACCTGTGACCTCCTGCACGTCAAGCAGATGCTCTACCAGCTGAGCTAACCGTCCATATTCTGTTTTGCCGAAATCAGCTTGATTATATTACCATACCTTCTGCCAAAAAGCAGTGCTTTTCAAAAATTGTAAAACCTTTTTTAAAGGCAGGGGCGCTGACTGCCCTTTTTACGCGCCAGCGCACATTTGGCGGCGGCAGGCGAAAGGTTTTCTGTTGCTCACACTGTTTTGTTGTGATATAATAATAAAGTTATAATAGGAATAGTATCGGAAGGTATTTGCAGCATGAGAGTTTTGGGCATCGACCCCGGCTACGCTATCGTTGGCTGGGGCGTGGTGGATTACGCAGGCAACCGGTTTGCGCCGGTGGACTTCGGTGCGGTGTGCACCGACGCGGGCGTGCCGTTCGAGCGCCGTCTGGACGAGGTGTATGCAGGCATCAAAGAGGTGATCGAGCGCACCCGGCCCGAGGTGCTTGCCATCGAAAAGCTGTTCTACCAGCACAATCAGACCACGGTCATCGGCGTGGCAGAAGCCCGCGGCGTGATCCTGCTGGCGGCAGCGCAGGCAGGCCTGCCCATCTACGAGTACACCCCCATGCAGGTAAAGCAGGCTGTTACCGGTTACGGCAAGGCCGTGAAAAATGCAGGTGCAGGAAATGACCCGCGTGCTGCTGCATCTGCCCGCCGTGCCAAAGCCGGACGATACCGCCGATGCACTGGCTATGGCGATTACCTTCTGCCACACCAACGGCAACCAGCTCAACCGCTTTGTCCGCCGTGTGGCCGGGCCGATCTGACCCTCTCACCGGTTCCGTCCGCCTGCAGCGGCGCGGCACCGAAGCTCTCCCGAAGGGCGAGCTGAACAGAGGAAAATTGGCCGACACAGAAACTGAGAGGGCTTTAAATGATCTACTGTCTGACAGGAAAAATCGTCAAAAAAAGCATGAATGCCGTGGTGCTCAGCTGCGGCGGTGTAGGCTACTATGCCCAGTGCCCGGCCAGCGTGGCCGGGGCCTTGCCCGGCGTGGGCAAGGAAGCCACCATTTATACCGTGATGAGCGTCACCGAGAACGACGTGAGCCTTTACGGCTTTGCCACCGAGCAGCAGCAGGCCTGCTTTGAGATGCTGACCGCCGTGTCCGGCGTGGGGCCTAAGGTGGGTCTTGCAATCCTGAGTGTGATGGAGCCGGACCGCGTGGCACTGGCGATCTCGGCGGGGGACCACAAGGCGTTCAAGGCGGCTTCCGGCGTGGGGCCGAAGCTTGCACAGCGCATCGTGCTGGAGCTGAAGGATAAGGTCGCCAAGGGCTTTGTGGACGGCATCTCGCTGGAGGATGTGGCAGGTGCTTCCGCCGACACACAGGCTTCTCAGGGCAGCAGTCAGGCCATTGCGGCGCTGGTGTCGCTGGGGTACAGCCAGAGCGAAGCAGCGCTTGCCGTTTCCAAGATCGACGCGGCATTGCCCGTGGAAGAGATCATCAAACTGGCCTTGCGCAGCATGGCAGGCAGGAGGTAAAGAATGCAGGACGAAACTGCGCTGTACGGCGCAAAAATGATGCAGCCCGGCATGACGGCGGCGGACAGCGAGGAAAACAACCTCCGCCCGCAGCATCTGGAAGACTACATCGGGCAGGAAAAGGTCAAGCAGAACCTGAAAATTTACTTGGAAGCTGCCAAGCGGCGCGGCGAACCGATGGACCACATCCTGCTCTACGGCCCGCCGGGCCTTGGCAAGACCACACTGGCAGGCATCATTGCCAACGAGATGGGGGTGCAGATCCGCATCACCAGCGGCCCGGCCATTGAAAAGCCCGGCGACCTTGCCGCCCTGCTCACCAATCTGCAGGAGGGCGATGTACTGTTCATCGACGAGATCCACCGCCTGTCCCGTCAGGTGGAAGAGGTGCTGTATCCGGCACTGGAAGACTATGCGCTGGATATCATGATCGGCAAAGGCCCCAGCGCCCAGAGCATCCGCATCAACCTGCCGCGGTTCACGCTGGTGGGTGCCACCACCCGTGCA
>ENA-OQCV01000408-OQCV01000408.1-human-gut-metagenome-genome-assembly--contig:-NODE-408-length-11794-cov-2.522499_pt1 | contig 11794 bp, 15 predicted proteins | sample MGYA00242766_ERZ504592 | MGnify/ENA primary metagenome ERZ504592 (study PRJEB26092, sample SAMD00036315) | human gut metagenome | host: Homo sapiens | study: EMG produced TPA metagenomics assembly of...
AGGGCACCGGAATGAAACAGATACTGCCCGGTGAGCATGGAAGTGACGGATTCTTTATTGCAAGATTCATAAAAAGTAAATTATGATATTAAAATAAATCATGAATTAATAAATATAAATTGGCTTAAAAACAATAGTTAAATGCAGATTTAATAAAAATAATATGGAACAGATAAAAGAACAACTAACTGACATCAAATCAATGAATATGGACGAGCTCACAGAGTTTATCATATCGCTCGGAGAAAAGAAATTCCGTGCGAAGCAGATATATGAGTGGATTCATGTGAAGCATGTGGACAGCTTTGATGAGATGACCAATATTTTCCAAAAAAAGTTCATACAGGTATTAAAGGACAATGCAATACTCATCTCGCTAAAAAAAGAGGAGGTGCAGGTGTCAAAGCTCGATGGCACGAGAAAATATCTCTTTGCACTCGACGATGGCAATGTCATAGAGAGTGTGCTTATGAAGTACAAGCATGGAAACTCTGTATGCATATCTTCGCAGGTTGGCTGCAGGATGGGGTGCAGATTCTGTGCATCCACTCTTGACGGTCTCGTCAGGGGGCTTAGGCCGTCTGAGATGATTGACCAGATTTATCAGATAGGCAAGGACATAGGAGAGCGCATCTCAAATGTAGTTGTCATGGGCACAGGTGAGCCGCTTGACAATTACGACAATCTGCTGCGCTTTATAGAGCTTCTCACTGATGAAAACGGAATCAATATCAGCCAGCGCAATCTGACAGTTTCCACATGTGGTCTCGTACCGCGCATGAGACAGCTTGCAGATGAAAAGCTTGCTATCACGCTGGCGCTTTCACTGCATGCCTCCAACCAGGAAAAGAGAAAAGCTCTCATGCCGGTTGCAAACAGCTATGATATACATGATGTGGTCGATGCATGCAAATATTATTTTGCACAGACCGGCCGCAGAGTCACCTTTGAGTATAGCCTGGTAGGCGGAGTGAACGATACAGCCGAGGATGCAGCAGAGCTTTCGGCACTCGTACATGGCATGAACTGCCATATAAATCTGATTCCGGTAAATCCGATAAAGGAGCGCGATTACGTGCAGTCCAACAAGGGTGTTATAGAGGCTTTTAAAAATAGGCTTGAAAAAAACGGAATTAATGTTACTATTAGAAGGGAAATGGGCAGAGATATAGACGGTGCCTGTGGACAGCTTCGCAAGAAGCATATAGATAAAGAGAGAGGAATAAACTAGATGAAGACGTTTTCCATTACGGATGCAGGTGCTATTCGTGAGATGAATCAGGATTTTTATTTCTCGTCTGACACTGCAGTAGGAAATCTTCCGAATCTTTTTGCATCGTAGCAGATGGAATGGGAGGACACAAAGCCGGTGACTATGCTTCCAGATACACTATAGAGCGTGTGGTTGCATCGGTATCGAGAAATGCCGGGGATGAACCGGTATCCATCATCAAAGAGGCTATCAACAAGGCAAATGAGCTTTTGGTGGCTGAGTCTCGTGAGGATGAAGCTAAGCGTGGAATGGGTACCACCTTAGTCGTAGGAACTATTATAGGAAACAAGCATTTTTGTGGCCAATATAGGTGACAGCAGGCTTTATATTGTAGGTGGCACAGAGCAGATCAGACAAATTACCAGGGATCATTCACTGGTTGATGAGATGGTCAGGATGGGTGAGATAAATGCCGACGAGGCGAGAGTTCATCCGGACAAGAATATCATCACGAGAGCTGTCGGGGCAGCAGATCATGTGGAGGCAGATTTTTTTGAGGTCGAGCTATGTGAGGACGACAGGATTCTTCTGTGTACAGACGGACTTACCAATATGGTGAGAGATAAAGAAATATGCGATACTATTAGGCAAAATGATAATATCGAGACAGCAGCGTCACAGCTTGTCGCCATGGCCAATGCAAACGGTGGCCGCGATAATATCACTGTAATGATTATTAAACCATTTTAAGACGAGGTAATAACAGATGTTAGAGATAGGAAGATTTTTTATCGGATCGATATGAGATCCTAAGCAAGGTTGGCGCAGGCGGCATGTCTGATGTATACAAGGCAAAAGACCATATACTGAGCCGTTTTGTAGCTATAAAGGTTTTAAAGCAGGAGTTTTCGGAGGATAGTTCATTTGTGACCAAGTTCCGTGCTGAGGCACAGTCAGCAGCAGGACTTGAGCATCCAAATATCGTAAATATCTATGATGTAGGCAGCGAGAATGGTCTGTACTACATTGTCATGGAGTATGTCGAGGGTATCACACTTAAGACTTATATCGAGCAAAAAGGGCCAGCTGTCATTCAAGGAGTCTGCAAGTATTGCAATCCAGGTGGCAAGGGGCATAGAGGCCGCTCACAATCAAAAATATCATCCACCGTGATATCAAGCCGCAGAATATCATTATTTCTACAGATGGCAAGGTAAAGGTGACAGACTTTGGAATTGCAAAGGCTACATCTTCAAATACAATAAGCTCAGATGTGATGGGCTCAGTACACTATGCATCTCCGGAGCAGGCAAGAAACGGCTTCGTCGATGGCAGAAGTGATATTTACTCATTGGGAATCGTAATGTTTGAGATGGTTACAGGCCGTGTGCCGTTTGACGGTGATACCACAGTGGCAGTTGCACTGCAGCACTTACAGGAGGAGATTGCAAGGCCAAGCATCTACGCACCGGATCTGCCAATCAGCTTTGAGCAAAATCATCTTAAAGTGTACACAAAAGACACCGGACCGCAGATACCAGACTATTGAGGAGCTTCTCACAGACATAAGGCGCTCTCTTGCGCATCCTGATGAGGATTTCGTTACAATAGCACCACTCGTTGACGGTGGCAAGACCAAGGTTATAAGCCCAGAGGAGCTTGACAAGATAAAAGAGGGCAGAGGTGTCGCAGAGGACTTAAACGATGATGATACCGATGCAGATAATGGTGATGAGTATGCTGACGATGAAGACGATGATGATGAATATGATGAGTCACTCTTAGACGACGATGATGACGAAGAAGACGATGACGATGATGATGACGGCAAGCTTTTAAATCCAAAGATGGATAAAGCAATCACAATCATGGGTATAGTAACAGCCGTAATCATTGTAATAGTTATCATATATCTTGCACTTTCAGTGGCAGGAGTGTTTAAGTTTGGCGGCAAAAAGAACTCAGAGTCACAGCAGACAGAGTCACAGACACAGACCGAGTCTGAATCAGAGTCAGAGACACAGACTGAGACAGAGGGCCAGATGATTGACATCAGAGGCATGTCAGTGGAGGATGCTCAGAAGGCAGTAGACCGCTTAAAGCTTGACCTCACAGTATTTGCATTTGAGACAAAGCAGTCAGATCAAAAGGACGGCACAATCCTTGAGCAGGATGTCAAGGCCGGAGATACAGTAAAGCGTGGTTCACAGATTAATGTAGTTATCGCAGGAAAAGGTGATAATACATCAGAGATGGTCAAGATACCAAGTGTAATCGGAAAGACCAAGAGCTCGGCAAAGAGTACACTCGAGTCAGCAGGCTTTAGTGTCACCTTCGAGTATGGAGATTACAATGACAGTGTAGCAGCAGATGTAGTAACAGCACAGTCACCATCAGCAAAGAAACAGGCCGCAAAAGGGCAGCACAGTAACAGTCACCCTCTCACCGGGCCAGAAGCCAATCACCGTGCCAAACGTAGTAGGTGCCTCACAGTTACATGCAGAAAGCGCCCTCGCAGGAGCAGGGCTCAAGTACACCTATGCCGACTCCCAGTACAGCGACACAGTACCCGCCGGCAGCGTAATCAGCCAGACCAAATCCGGTGAAACCGTAGCCGCAGGCACCACAATCACACTGACACTCAGTAAGGGTAAGCAGGAGATATCGACTAACGTAAGTAAAGGAATTAGTTATAGTGGAGAGGGAACTGTAGTAAAAGCAGAGTATAAGCTTGTAGGTAAAAGTGGAACTGTATACGATAAGGGTTCATATGAAAATACGTCATCATTTACAGTTTCCGGAACAATGAAAGAAGCTACAGGAAGTATTGTGGTTACTTGGACAGTTCAGACAGGGGAAACAGATGAAGCAGGAAATCCTGCAACTGTCACACTTGATCCAGTAACGTATAGCGTGCCATAAGCATAAGAGACGCTAAATAATTATTATAAACCGGAATAGCTAAAAAGAGGTAGATATTGCCATTGCGTGGGTACAAGGAAAACGAGCAGTAGCGTAGCTACGTCAAGTTTTCCACATAGCAATAGTATTTGTATACACACTCTATAGCAACCACCGGATAGCACCCACAAAGTGGGTACTATCCGCACCCCACTACCGCATCAACCCGCGGACGAAAACCTGAACTCGCGGAGAGGAACTAAGGAAGCGGGGCAGGCATGTGTTCCGAGAAAAAAACTATGAATTGCCCCGGGGTGCCATAAACCTACCGAGGAAAGAATAGGGCAGAGCAAGCCATAGCCTGTCCGTAGGAGAGCCCGGGGCTGGCTTCATATTTTTTAAGAGGAATATATGCCTGCCACCGCCATCCACACAACCTCAAAGCGCGGCATGCATCCCCGCCGAAAGCGTGACTCCTGCAAATACAAAAGCACACAAGGAAAACCATGACAGGAAAAATTATTAAAGGAATTGCCGGCTTCTACTACGTCTACGTAGAAGAAACCAAAGAAGCAAAAGAAACTGCCACAGGCGGCACTCTCTACGAGTGCAAAGCAAAAGGCACCTTCAGAAAACAAAAGATAAAGCCGCTGGTAGGCGATATCGTCGACATAGCAGTCCTCGATGATGAAAAGCACATAGGCAATGTCGAGCGTATACTGCCACGGAAAAACGAACTTATCAGGCCGGCTGTGTCCAATATAGACATGGCCCTGGTTATTTTTGCACCGCAAAGCCGGATCCCAATTTCAACCTGCTTGATAGGTTTTTTCGTGTATGATGGAGTACCAGCATGTCCCGGTTACCATATGCTTCAACAAAAAGGGACTTAATCACATCTAAAGAGCAGCAGGAGCTTAAAAGCATATACGAGCCGGCAGGCTATAGAGTGCTTTTTACCAGCACGAAAACAGGTGAGGGCATAGATGAGATAAAGCACATTTTAGAGGGAAGGACAACCACGGTTGCAGGTCCCTCGGGAGTTGGCAAGTCATCTATTATCAACTGTCTGCAGGATGATGTGCAGATGGAGACCGGACATATAAGTGAGAAAATAGAGCGCGGAAAGCATACGACCAGACATTCTGAGATTATCCCTATAAAGGATGGCACGTATATCATGGATACACCGGGCTTTAGCTCGATGGATGTGCCGGGCTTTGAAAAGGAAGATCTATGGACATGTTATCCGGAGTTTGTAGAGTATGAGCCATATTGCAGGTTTCAGGGCTGCAGTCATATAAATGAGCCGGACTGCGGCGTGAAGGAGGCTCTTTCAGAAGGAAAAAATATCGCAGGTGCGGTATGATAATTATAAGCTTTTATATGAGGAGCTTAAAAACAGACAAAATGTATTAATTTAAAGCATAATCAAACGGAGGAAAACATGAACTGTTTATCACCATCAATTTTATCAGCGGATTATTCAATACTCGGAGAGCAGCTTAAGCAGCTTGATGAGGCCGGAGCACAATATGTACATATAGATGTTATGGACGGCAGCTTCGTTCCAAGCATATCAATAGGACTGCCGGTCATAAAGACAATCAGAAAGTGCACAGAGCGTATGTTTGATGTGCATCTGATGATAGATGAGCCGGTCAGATATATAGATGATTTTGCGACAGCAGGAGCAGATATCATCACAGTCCATGCGGAGGCATGTAAGCATCTTGACAGGACAATCGAGGCAATAAAGGAAAAGGGCATACTGGCAGGTGTAGCATTAAATCCGGCTACTCCGCTCTCAGCCATAGAGTATGTGCTTCCAAAGGTGGACATGGTGCTTATCATGACTGTAAATCCGGGCTTTGGAGGACAAAAGCTTATTCCGTACACTGTAGACAAGGTGCGCGACTTAAAGGCACTTCTTGAGAAAACCGCAAATAAGGCTGATATCGAGGTGGACGGTGGTGTTAATCTTGAGAACGTGGAGACACTGCTTGCAGCAGGAGCCAATATCATTGTTGCGGGAAGTGCGGTGTTTAGCGGAGATATAGAAGAAAATGTAAAGGGTTTTCTGAATATCATGATGTAACAGATGCAGGTTAAAACAAAAATGCTTCCGGGGCTGTAGCAAATGTGGATATGTTATTTATAAGAAGGTGGATAAAATGAGGTATTTGATTGTATGTGGTGGAAAAATAGATAAGGAATTCGGCTTAAATGAGATAAAGACTGACGGAATAGATGCCATAATTGCGGCTGACAGCGGAATGGATTTCCTGTACGAAAACGGTGTCACGCCTGATATAATTGTAGGTGATTTCGATTCAGCCACGACAAATGCATTGGAGTATTTTGAGAGAAAGGGACAGACTGAGATACGCAGGCTCAATCCCATAAAGGATGATACCGATACAGAGTATGCCATAAGACTGGCAATAAGCGAGGGTGCACGAAGCATAGTGGTGCTTGGAGCAACAGGCAGCAGAATAGACCATGTGCTTGGAAATATTTCACTTTTGGGAATAGGCCTGGAAAGTGGAACTGACATCTGCATTATCGATACAAACAACCGCATAAGGATGGCAGACAAGCCGGTAACCATTGAAAAATCAGCACAGTATGGAAGGTTTGTCTCACTTATAGCAGTAACAGACGACAATGAGGTGAGCCTTAAGGGCTTTAAGTATCCTGTTACTGATTATTCCTTTGACAGGTTTACATCGCTTGGGATATCCAATGAAATAGTCGATGACCAAGCAGTGGTTGATATCCATAGAGGAAAATTTATCATTATTGAGTCAAAAGATTGACTTTTTGGGAGTTTTGGTCTACTATGGTTTTAGGATTATTTCGGAAAAGTCTGATTACAGGAGGATGATTTACACTGTGTCAGCTTTGGAACGTGATGGGGTAATTAGATGATAGAGAAGTATTATAGCGGAGTAATCGAGCAGATATACAATCGCATAGGAAAAGAGACTCGAAATATCGTAATGGCGAATTATAGCAATGATTTTTCGATTGAAAATCTTGAGGTTATAAGACGTTATCAAAGCAATGAGGATAACGTCTTTTTTGCGTACAGTGAGTTCTCTTACAATACGCTGATCGGAGCTTATGAGCCGTTTTTGGACATCATATGCAATATGCACAGGCGCTTCATAGGTGGAAGCTTTGATGATTTCCAGAAGGAGTGCGGTGTGTACTATCTGCACAGGCAGGTGTTAAACAGCTATTATGAGACCGGTGAGTGCTTCAGAGAGGAGACAGTGCTGTTAAATGAGGTAGCATATGAGCGGAGACGCATGACGATGGCCATAGCTGACATGCTCAAGAGGCTTTCTGAGGTGAGGCCTTTGATGATTGTGATAAACAGATTCCAGATGGCGTCTAAGAGCTCAATTGAGACCATCAAGTATCTGATTGACAATCCATGCGCGAGTATCGGTATCGTGTTAGGTGTCAATGCTCTGGTCAAGGGTACAGACAGCACTGTTGAGGTGTGGGATCGTATAGTTGAGTCGCTTGAGGACAGGAGCGCCATATACTATATAGGCAGTGCCGGATCGCTTAAAAATAACGTAAAACCACGAATGATGATGAGCTGTATATCACTATGAACTTTGAGCAGAGCATCCAGGAAGCATCAAATATCATGGAGTTTCTGGATTTTGAGCAGGCAAAAAGAGGCTGTCGCATCATAGAGCATAAGCTTAAGTTTGAGGATGCATGGATTGATGAGAAAAGCCTGCGCCGCTTTTATATGGTCTATGCAAGGACGTCTGTTTTACTTGGAGAGATGTCCAAAGCGATTGAGCTCACGAATGAATACAAGGCGCTGATACCGAAAAATTGACAGTGAGCATTATCTTTCGTTGTATTATTTCATGAAGGGCACCTGCTATATGTATCAGGGCAAGCTTGAGAAGGCAGAAAACTGTGCAAAGAGTGCCTATGACTATGCAGTTTTGGCAGAGGATGACACACTGATATTTAAGGCAGAGCTTTTGTCAGTCATGATAAAGATGTCAGGCTGGTACAATATATTCTTCTGTGTACAGGATATACCTGTCAGTGATGAAATTATAGAAAAGCTCATAAAGCACGGCTACAGGAATCATCTGGCGCATATATATATTTACGCATACGACAATAGCCGGGATGTGGTGAAGCAGTCCTTTTATGATGAATCCCTACTAAAGCATTTTACGAAGGGGCTTGAGCTTGCAAAGGAGATAGGAAATGAGCAGCTTGTGTATGATGCATATCAGAAGATTATCATGCTTGCCAGCACAAACGGTTTCAATGAGATAGCCTTTTTATATGTTATCCGTACATACGAGTTCATGAAGGGGCACGGCAATATATATGTTGCGAGAGTGCTTACGTCCATAGGCTACAATTTAAGTGCCATGGGTAAAAATGAGCTGGTTGACAATTATTACAATGCTGCAATCAATATGTTATATAACCTGAAGATGCCGGAGGATATAGCTGAGGTGTATTATAACAAGTCTCTTAACTATATCATGCAGGGCAATTATAAGGAGGCTGTTCATGCACTTCTTCTTGCCATGAAGACTATTATAAAGCTTCATCTAAACAGCTTAAGAGTGTGCAACACGAGTAAGGTATATGCGCTTCTTGCGCTTGCATCTATATTTTCCGGTGACAGATTCAGCTGTGAGCGCTATCTGCTCAGCTGCAAGCAGTTTCTTAATTATGTCATCTACAGAGTAATTGACACCACAAGAACTGAGGCAGTCCATGACTATTCCAGATGTGATGATGAGATGTTCCTTTACTCCTTTGCATCAGCCATGCTCTTGTGGCACGATGATAAAAGGAAGAAGCCTTTTTGCGGTTTGAAGATGCAGAGAGATACCTCGTTAATGCGGAGGGAAACGAATTTTTTGCATATTCGATATACAGGGAAAGCAGGATGAAGCTTTTTGAGCTGCTCGGCAAAAATGAGCTTATAGAGCGTGAGAGAATACTTTTAGAGGCACACAATAAAAGGATGCATGAAATAGCAGAGGCAGCTCCGCTTGACATGTTAAAAAAATATCAACCTGGAGTCACTGAGTGATGGCCATATCAATGAGCGGCAGATTAATATGCTTGTAAAGCAGCAAGGGCTCGAAAAGGATTATCAGGGCTCAAAGCGTCAGATGGAGTTTATTTCCATATGGCAGACCATTATCGATGTCAATGACCAGAAGAAGGACACTATGATTGAAAATGCCATGAGCAATTTCATCAATCATTTCAGTCTTGACTGTGCGCTGATTATAGATCTGCACGCGAATGCGCCACAAGTGCTTTATAATGATACGGGCTGTGATATGACAGACGAGGTTATAAAGGGTATATGTGATATCATGATAGACTATCCGGAGGGCTTTGCCACATCAAAGATTGGAGAGGGCTTCTACGAGCATGGAAAATGTCATTTCATATTTCGGCGTGGATGATGTATGCTCATTTGTCGCAGTGCCTTTATCAAGAATGATGCGCTTTCAAGTGTGCTCATAGCATATGTGCGCATGAAGGACAATTGGCATGGCTCAATCGAGCGATACATGCTCAATGAGGATGATCTGAGCATCTTCAAGCTGTTGTTCAGAGAGCTTGAGTATTCCATTGCCCGTATTGAGGCCAATGAAAACGGCTAATGAGATGAACAAGAAGCTGAAGCAGGCAGCTATCACTGACATGCTTACCGGTATCTATAACAGAGCAGGTATGTATCAGGAGATTGAAAAGCTTGAAAAGCGCATAAGTGTGACATCCGGTGGCATGGATGTGGGGCTTATGTTTATTGACCTGGATAACTTCAAGCATTATAATGATACATATGGTCATGATGTGGGAGATCTGATACTTAAGGAGATGGCCTTTGTGTTCAGGGAAGTAGCTAAGGACAGAGGCTTTGTGAGCAGATATGGCGGTGATGAGTTTATCATAGTTATTGAGTCATGCGCCAGATACGAGCTTGAGAATATCGCAAAGGATATCTATGCAAGGATTGCAGAGGCAGACGGCTTCAGCAGGCAGATAAAGAAATATTTAAACCATGACGTAGAGTTTAATGAGGAGAAGAATATCACCTGCTCCATCGGTATTTCATATGAGAGAAATGTTACCAGTGAGAGTCAGATTACTGAGCTAATTAAGAAGGCGGACGATCTGATGTATACAGTAAAGATAGGCGAGAAAGGACACTATGCATTCTTTTAAATCTGATGAATTTAAGATAAGAGTACTGACAAAGGATGATGCGGAGGAGTACAATGCACTGCTTCGTTATGCTTTTCAGGTGACGGAGGCAGACCTTGCCGAGACCGGCTGGAGGGATGACGAAATCAAGCAGTCGAAGTTTCCTGTGCTTGAGAGAGCTGATGTGCTTGGCTGCTTCAATATCATAGACAAAAAAGAGGAGCTTGTGGCTCAGTTTGCGGTATATCCGCTCGATATGAATATATATGGTGAGCGCTACGAGGTAGGCTTTGTCACAAGTGTTTGCACGTATCCTGAGTATACCGGTCATGGCCTCATGAAAAAGCTCATGAGAAAGAGTCTTACGAGAATGCGCGACAGCAACAAGTCGTTTGCTCTTTTGTACCCATACTCCATACCTCTTTACAGAGGGCTTGGCTGGGAGATTATCTCAAACAAGATGACATATGTGATAAAGGACAGACAGATTCCCACAAAGCTTAAGGAGCCGGGCTATGTGCGCCGTGTGCAGTGGGATGACGAGCAGTTTAAGAAGCTTCATACTCACTTTGCCGCAAAGACGCATGGCTGTCTGTACAGAAACAATCTGGCTTGGGAGGAGTACTTCCGCTGGGATGAGGATGATACGATGGTCGCCATCTACTACAACGAGGATGATGAACCGTGCGGCTATATGGTATATCTTATCAGCTCCGATGTCATGCACATCAAGGAGCTCATCTACTTAAACCGTGAGGCGCAGCTTGGCCTGTGGGAATACATTCATGCGCATGATTCCATGATAGATGAGGTCAGAGGCAACAACTATTACAGCGAGCCTATCGCCTTTGAGCTCGACGACAGTGATATAAAGGAGACAATCAGACCATACGCCATGGGCAGAATCATCGACGTGGCGCAGTTTATTTCACAGTACAACTGTGACCCTGATGGTCCAAGCGGCTGCTTTAGCTTCGAGATAGCAGATGAGCTTCTGCCATGGAACAATGGCACATTCGTCATTGATTTTGAGAAAGGGCACTGTGCTCTCACCGACAAAAAGCCGCAGTATCACATTAGCATGTCTATTGGCACATTTACCACACTGCTTTTGGGATACAAGATGTGCGAGAAGCTTTTGCAGATGGCGAAATACAGACTACATATGATGCTGTTGCTAAAGCTTGATGATATTTTATACCATGAGATACCATATGTATCTGACTATATATAATTAAAGGTAAAGGAAAATAATATGTCAAATTATGTGATTAGCTGCTGTTCAACAGCAGATCTTACCAAAGAGCATATGCTTGATAGGAATATTAAGTACGCGTGCTTTCACTATGAGCTCGACGGCAAAGAGTATATGGATGATCTGGGACAGTCCATGCCACTGCCGGATTTCTACAAGGCAATGGAAGCCGGTGCCATGACAAAGACCTCGCAGAT
>ENA-OQCV01000409-OQCV01000409.1-human-gut-metagenome-genome-assembly--contig:-NODE-409-length-11794-cov-1.828662_pt1 | contig 11794 bp, 11 predicted proteins | sample MGYA00242766_ERZ504592 | MGnify/ENA primary metagenome ERZ504592 (study PRJEB26092, sample SAMD00036315) | human gut metagenome | host: Homo sapiens | study: EMG produced TPA metagenomics assembly of...
CTTTCCACACCGACGTCGTACTTCTCGGTGGATAGCCCTTGAGCACGTCGGCCGGCTTCTTGGTGCCGTTCACAGTTCCTGGAATTCCGCCGGAACAGCATCGGTAAGGTTGGAAGCGGCGTAATCCGGTAGTAGCTGAGCTTGCCATCATTGGCGTAGGAGGCGTATTCCTCGATCATGGCCTTGCTCTTCTCGTCGTTGATCTTGCTGGCGTCGCCCGCCACCGGAATTCCGCCGGCGTTGCCGAGGTAGTTCTGCACATCGTCGGAAAGCACGTAGTCAATGAACTTCGCAGCGAGATCCTTGTGGTGAGAGCGTTCCGGAATCACCAGCAGATTGCCTGCGCAGCCAATCGCGAAATTCGATTCCGGCATCACCGCGGCGTCCCAATCGAAAGTGGTGATCTGCTTGACGAAACGTCCCTGATTCCAGGTGCCGGTCTGATAGATCGGATACTCCCCCTTGATGAATGCCTGCGTGGTGTCTTCGGCCTTCATACCGGTGGCGTTGTGGGAGATGAAGCCCTTGTCGAGCCAGTCGTTGATGGTGCTCACGGAATTGGTGAGAATCTTGGAGTTCCAGTCGACATCGCCCTTGTAGAGCTGCCAGTTGTCGATGAATTTGGCGTCGGCCTCCTTGGAAACCAGCTGCCACCACAGCCACATCACGCCGTATTCCTGCGCGTCGGCGGCGATCGGCGTCACTCCGGCATCCACGAATTTCTGGCAGACGTCCACGAACTCGTCATAGGTGGTCGGAATCTCCAGCCCGTACTTGGCGAACAGATCCTTGTTGTAGTAGACGCGCTGGAATTCCGCGTAACTGGTCATGCCGTACCAGGTGTCACCATCCATGATGCCGTTTTCATCATACTTGGCCACGGCCGCATTGGCGCCGGTCACCTTCTTGTCCCAACCGTATTGATCGACGTAATCACCCAAATCGGTGAGCAGCCCCATGGTGGAGAGCACGCCGGCCGAACCGTTGCCGCGATTGGATTCCATAAGATCCGGCGCCTCATCGGAATTGAGGAATTGGCTGCCGTTCTGCGCGATCTGCGTGAACGACTTGCGTTCGAAATTGATTTTGACACCCGTTTCCTTTTCGAAGGCTTCCGCGGCGCGACGCCATGCCTGGGTCTGGCCAGCGTCGTCTTCCTCGTAATACCAGAACGACAGGCTGTCTGGCGTTTCCTCGTCTTGCGCGGTGTCGCTGCCGCATGCAGCGAGCGTGGTCAGCGACATTGCCGCCGCGGCCGCAAGTGCGATGCCTCGTGTGATCTTCATGGTTCTCCTTTGTTATTGGTGGTTGTGTTGTTGAGTTATGTCTCAAGTTGCTTTTTCAGTTATGAAGATTGATATGTGTCGCCTCCATTTTTTCGAAACGGTTTCGACGATGGCCGCGGATTGGCGCTTTTCAATTCGGCAATCACCATCTTCGCTTCGGCTACAACGCCTTCACTTACTTTCGAATCGTTTCGATTATGGATACGGAAATCCGTCCGCCTTTCACGGACATACTCCTACAACCTTCTTTTCACACGTCACCAACTTTGGTAACGGAACCTCGACTATGCATGACCGGAGCGGACAGCTCCACCAATCCCTTGATGTCGCGATGCTCATCGATGGCGTCGACCAGCAGATCCACAGCCTTAGAACATAATTCCTGCGGCATGACCGGCATCTCGGTAATCGGCTGCGGCATCAGCTCTCCCTCGAAATACGTGCCGCACGACAATACCGAAATATCATCTGGCACCCGCAATCCCGAAGCCTGTAATTGCTGCAATACCAACTTCAGCACATTGGCGTTCGCCTGGTTGACAATCGCCGTGGGGCGCTCATCCAAAGAACGAAGCTCACGCACGAATTCCGCGGCATCAAAGCGATCGTCACGATGCTTGGAGGATTCATGAATCGTCATGCCCAACTCTTCGGCACGTTCCAGCAAAGCCTTGCGGAACAGCAGCACATAGCCCGAACCGCGATCGTAATCGGTCTCATTGTCACGCAAAAACATAGCGCTCCGATGCCCCTTGGAATACAGGCAATCCACAGCCATACGACCAGCCGTGGCAAAATCGATATCGACACAGGCACAGCCTTCATGCTCTGCAGGGTAACCGATGGCCACACAGGGTTTGGAATATGAGCCAGCCTGGGCGTACGCTCGTCATGTTCCTCAATGTCGAGCAGCACCACGCCATCAACCAAGTTGCTTTGCGTCACGCGCCGAATGTCGGCCACCGCGTCCTCGCCGGTAAGCAACAGCACATCGTAGCCACGGTTCTTTGCCTGCCATGCGGTCTGCAGAAAGTAAGCGTTGTATTTGGCCTGATTGATATCACCGCGAATCGGCGCGCTGAGCGCCAAAAATATGATTACGCATACCACGCATTTTACGGGCGCTGGCATCCGGAGTATATCCAAGTCGTTCAACGGCGGCCATCACCTTATCGGTGGTTTTTGGCGGAGATGGAACGCTTGCCGGAAAGTACGTACGAAACGGTGCTGACTGACACCCCCGCCTCCCGAGCCACATCTTTGATGCCCGTCATCTTCCGCCTCCTTCGGCTCTCCAAGTCATTTGCGTTACACGTCATGCGTACCGCAGCTCTCGTCCATCGTTCAACAAAGCCATCCGCCGAGCCTTCCGGAATTTCTTCCGCAGAATCACGCTCGTATTTTATCGAATCGTTTCGTCGAAACGTTTCACTAATCGTAAGCCAGCAACTCAGCTTTGTCAAACGTTTCGACACACCTACCCGTCATTCCTCGAAATGATGGACACCAGGATGCTGCGACCCCGTTCCTTCATATCATGATTTTGATGTACCGACCGTTGCAATCTTGAGTCCCGTCGCACGATTGCGATTGGTTCGACCTTACGAATTTTATTTCCGCTTTTTCCCAAACGTGAGGTCAGCAAGCCAAAAACGTGCGGCCATCCTCCCCAAACACTAGGACGTGCAGACGGAAACGCAAGTTGCATAGGAATGGAGGCATCTACAACCGCCGCCCGTACACGTACACACGGGCTAGAGAAGTCTCAAGGCTACAGCGGGCGGGACTCGTAGATCATTTGGCGGTCGCCGAAGTAGAGGGCGTCACGCCAAGAAGCCTTCTTGCGGGCCGCCTCCTGCTGAGGCTCCTTGATCGGCACGAAGAACCAACGGACCAGACCAACCACCATGTCTTGCACGGAATGCCAGATGCCGATATACGCGGTCAACGCCCAGAACGTCACGATCGCATTGAAGCCGGCGAACACCGCGTTGCCCCAATTATGCGAAAGCGTATCGGCGTAGAACACCATGCACGAGTAAATGATGATCACCCACGGCATCGTCACATACAATGCCGGAGAAGCGGTACGATTATTGACTTTCGGCGTACGCGCGAACGGAATCTTCGTGTTCGTCATGCCCTGCTGAATCGACTTGAGCGTGCCGGAAAGATTCACCGTCAACAGCACGATGTTGAAGCCGTAAATACGGAAAATATCGGAACGTTTATACCCGTTGCGTTTCAAATCGCTCGACATGGTGGCAAAATACGGCAGCGACGCGAGCACCACCCACGGGCTCAGCAACCGCTGGTCGAACGGATATGCCAAGAGGAACATCAGGCCGAAACTCGACCATGCGATGGACGCCATATAGTTCACGCGCAGCGCCCACTCACCCAGCTTCACATCATTGCCCTGCTGATGCCGCGCGTGCACAATGCGGAAGAATTTGCCGATGATCAGCAGACCGCCATTCGCCCAACGCCGCCGCTGCACCACCAACGAACCGAAATCAGGCGGGGTGGCACTATAGCTCAACCGCTCCGGATAGTTGACCAAATGCCAGCCGAAATAACCCAAATCGATACTGGATTCGGTGTCTTCGATCACCGTGCGATCCTGAATATACGTTTTCACCGTGCGCGTGCCCTCAGTCGACACCACGCAGATATCGTCGAGCGCGGCCTTGCGGATCACCGCGTTCGCACCTACCCAGAACGTGGCGTCATAGTAGGTCATGCCCTGATGCAGCATGTGCTGAATGTCGGTGGTGGCGGCCGCGATGCGTTCGATTCGCGTCGGCGCGCCACGATACGAGGAATACGGGGTTTGGATCACGGCCACGCGCTCATTGCCGGGCTGTTCCATCTGGTACACCAAACGCAGGCAGTAATCACGCAGCAGCATGGAATCGGCATCCAACGTCAGCACATATTCGGAATTGCGCATCACGAAATCCGGAGATTCGCCCTCACGCGCGTCACGCAAAATCACCCCATCGGAAGTTTCCACACGTTTGAGCGAGTGTCCCATCAATCCGATGAAGGAATTCAGATTCATGGCCTTGTTGCCTTCGCGGGAAGTCGATGCGTACAGTTTGCGTTCGAAAGACCATCCTTTTGCGGTGAAGATACGCACCAAACGTTCATACAGTTGCAGAATGCGATTCGCGTCGACATGCTGCTGCAATGTGATCGATTCGTTCAACGCCTGTTCCGTCAAACGCAGGTCGCGTGCAAGACCGCGCAATACCTGATCGCAGAAGAAATCGTCGGTATGATCTTCGACCAGCCATGTGTCGGCCTTATGCTCCAACCATTGCGCGGCCGCACGATAGTCTTCCGCACAGCGTGCGACCACGCTACGCCTTGCGTCCATCTGATCGGCGAGCGCCGCAACGGTTTCGTCGCGCGCTTTGGTGAAACGTTCCGCAGGTGCCGCCAATTCGGCCAATACTTTCGGCATGAGTTCGCGGCTTGCTTTGAGAATCGCTCGCGCTTCGTCATTGTTAGGATGCGGAGGATCGTCGATTAGGAGTACGACTGCAAGGTCGGGAAATTCCTGCAATGCCGCCGACCAGATCGTTTTTTCGACGACTTTCGGCTGTTCCACGTACGAAGGAATCAGCACTGTGATTCCCTTATCGTAGTTGTGTGCGAAATGGTCGTCGAGCATCGCCCGAGGCACGCGTTCATGCCGGATGAAACGGTATAGCGCCCCTTGCCGTGTGGTCAAGTAGACGAGCGCGCTGAAAATCAGCGTGGTCACAATCGTCATGTACAGCACGCCTTCAACCACGAAACGTAACGTGAGTGAAGGATTGTTGACGAACAACGACAGAATCATCGTGATCATGTAGATCAGCCATGAAACAACCGTGCAGATGATGGCAACGTAACCACGCACAACGCGCGTTGGCGAAGGCTTGGCATGCATGATCGCAAGCGGTTGCGTGGAGGTTTCAGCACCCCACTGGTGCCTGCGGTCATCGCCGTCAAAATCCCCTATTTTTGCCACCATATACCCCTTTGCCTTATCAGCGCTGCCTCACCTGCATAAACCATACATCACTGTTGAAATCGTCGTACTAGCCACAGACTACACTCCCTAACTGTAAGCGAGATATAAGAAAAACAGCGCCACGAGAGGAAAGCTTAATCCCCCGTAAAATCCCCCGCATATGCACTGAAGCCCAGCGGGACACAGCCTGCTAGACGCCCCAATGTCCCCATCAGCATTGGTGACCTGACGATTTCGAAATGGGGAATCGATGCAAACCCCTGATTTCCAGGAAGACGATTTTCCTTCCTCCGACTGTTCATAGCGATACTGTGCATCGCGCTCGTCGCGGCCGGCACATGGTCGTGGATCACGTTCACGCGAACGGCGGCTAAGAAATTGCCGGAACCCTGGTTCGGCGGCTATGTGGACGTGACCGCAACACCCTCATACGAGTTCGAATCCAAGGTAGGCAACGCCTACCGGAATGTGATTCTCGGATTCGTCACCGCCGGCGACGGCTGCCAGCCCAGCTGGGGCGGCTACTACACGCTCGACGAAGCGGCCTCCACGCTCGATCTCGACAGCCGTATCGCGCAAACCTACAAAACCGATCGCACGGTAACCGTCAGCTTCGGCGGGCAGAACGGCACCGAACTTGCCAGCGCATGCTCCGACGTCGATTCCCTTGCCGACGCATACCAGCAGGTGATCGACCGCTATCACATCACCTCGCTCGACTTCGACATCGAAAACTCGAATCTCGACGGGTACAGCGAAACCGCAACCCGGCGAGCGCAAGCCGTGGCAAAACTCATCGCCAACGAAAAGCCAAAAACAAAGGGAAAGACGATACCAGTCACGATCTGATCATCAGTTTGACGCTTCCAGCCGACGCGAAAGGTCTTACAATGCAAGGAATGCAAACCGTGAACGCGTTTCTGGATGCCGGCGTGACGCTATCCACCGTGAATCTCATGACCATGGATTTCAACGTGGCGTCCACGTCGATCACGCAATCCACGCTGATCAAAGTTCGCTGAACGCGGCCCACGCGCAATACAAAACGTTGCTGTACAGTCGCGGCAAACTCTTCAGCGACCATCAGATCTGGGAGCTGTTGGGAGCCACCGTGCTCATCGGCCAGAACGATACCCAAAAACGAGTATTTCACGCTCGACAATGCGCGCGAAATCAACACGTTCGCACTGGAAACAAGCCTGGGCCACTTAAGCTGTGGTCGATGAACCGCGACCAGCAATGCGGCGAAAACTATACGAACACCAACACGCTCAAACGTTCTGCGCGGCATGAAACAGACGGACGGCGAATTCGCCACCACATTGGGGTCAGGATTCCGAGGCACGCCGGGCACGCTCGTCGACTTCGACAATGCCAGCTGGAATTCCTCGCAGCAGGCCTACCCCACGTGGGAACCGGGAGTACTGTACAAGCAAGGCGACAAGGTGATCTGGAACGGCAATATCTACGAATCGTTGGGCAACAACGAAAACGAGCAGCCGGACAGCGCCGAGGAAGGCACGAACGCACCGTGGCGCATCATCGGACCGGTGTTATAAACGCTTGCCGCAGCGAGACGCAACCACAGACACAATACAAGGCAGGAACACAAGGCAGTCGCTACTTTTCAGTAAAAGTGGCACGCAACAGGGGAACGAAATCAGGCAATCATGGCATCGAAGCAATCAAAGCATCAGGCAGCCACTGGCAGCCAGCCAAAAGACGGCATCAGAAAACCAGCCAGACTCACCATTCTGGCCATCATCTATGCGTTGTGCATTGCGGCCGCAATCGCATTCCATGCACAGGAAGGCGTGCAGCAACTTATGGAAGACCCTGCGCGCATCTGCATATGGTCGCTGTGTTTTCTGCTGTGCCTGATCTACCACAAAAAGCGTTCGTCGTATCGCGTTGCCGCCGAACACACCGTGCTGCCACCGTTGACCGTCATACTGCTGGTAACCGGCTATTTTCCCGACGTGGCCATGTTCCTGATCATCGTCACCATCATCACGTCGATCATCACCGCACGCAGTCTGAAAAATCGGCATTCTTCGCGCCGGAACCACGCTTGCGCCAATCCCACTGATCAAAAATATTATTTGCGAATACTTCTCACGTACTATCAATTATCATCAGCCAGAATTCCAGCATTGGTTGCTGCCATTACTGATTATGACTGTCGCAGTGCCGATTATTCGATTGATTTGTGATATTGTAACGTTCATTTTTTGTACTAAAATTCCCGATTCGTAAAGCCATGCGCGAGTATTCGCTGTCTCACATTCTTGCCATGGCTTTGGCTGATTTGATGGCGATTGTGTGGATTCCTGAAATTCTGGAGTTCGCCAATATTGGCTCGGATACTGCCACCGTGCTTTCCGTGTTCATGCTGGCACTGATCGCCTACTCGCTGTTGCTGATGACGGTCGATACGATGAGCCGGCTCACGCGATCCCGAAGTGCGTTGAAATGCATAGCGAATGTGAGCGACGCGCTGCCGTTGCCGAATCAAGTGCCGGAAGAGACCGTCGTAAGACGCATCAATCGTGGCCTCACCCGCATGCGCTGTTTCATCAGCAATGCAAACAATCTTGATAAAAGAGGGTATTCCTACCGCTATTCCGCGCCTATTTCCACCGGCTCGCGACAGTATTATCTCGCGATGGAACGCAGTATTTGGAATCGTCCGTTCATGTCGACCGACGAGACGATATTGCTCACCTGCGGCGAAGTGCTTACCGAATCGTTACGCGTGAACAAGGAAGTGACGCTGCTACGCACCGAATCGGAAACGGATACGCTGACCGGCGCACTCACGTATCGTGCGTTCATCGGACATTTGAAGAGTCTGCAGACCGAGAATGTGCATAATCTGGTTGCCGTGGTGTATTTCGGCGTGGAGCATTTGCGCACCGTCAACGAACATTATGGACGCAAAATCGGCAATGCCGTGCTGCGATCCGTGGGCATGCGTTTAAGCCAGCTGCTGCCGGGAAACGCCACGCTTTCGCGCGTGAACGGCGCGGAATTCGCCATGATCGTAACCGATGTGACGTCAACCAGCGATGTGGAGGAGTTGGCCACGCGCATGCGCAATCTTGCCGTCATGCCGGTATACACCGAAGAAGGCGAGGTTTCCGTGGACGTATCGAGCAGCATTTCGTTCTCGAACGCGACAGACGGCTTCTCCGTGCTCCTCGCCGATGCGAGCGCGCACATCTACGAGTCGGAGAGCTCCAATCTGCCCGTAGTCGACGGCATGACGTCCACGCTCGCCGCGCAGAATGGTTCGGGAGACTATTTCAACGCTTCCGACGTGCTTCGCCATGCGATCGAAGACAATACGATTTCCGTGCTCTACCAGCCGATTTTCGATGTGAATACGAAACGTATCACTTCGCTGGATACGATTGTGCGCGTGCATGACGCGAAGGGCCGTACGCTGGCACCGTATTTCGTAACGGCTGAAGCGCATCGTCTCAACATGAGCGTGCAGCTGACGCTCGACGTGCTGGAAACCTGCGTGAAAGACATGACCGCGTTCCGCAAGGTGGCACCCGAATTGGATATTGTGGACATTTGCATGAATGGTTCGGAATTAGGCGCGTCCATCTTCCACGAGCGCTTGGAGCAGTTGACTCATGAGCAGCCACAGCTGCGTTTCGGTCTGCAGTTGGGATCGCATGCCATTCATGTGGTGCATGATGAAGTTGATGATGAGGTTGCCGCTCTTGCCGCTTTGCCGAACGTCGAGTTGGGTTTGACCAATGCTGGCACCACGTATTCGGAGGTTGCCGCGTTCGCGCATCTGCCATTGGATTTCGCACGATTCGACAAGACGGTGGTTCGCGATTTCCGTACGCCTCGCGCAAAGCAGATCATGCAGCGCACGCTCGAGATTTCGCGCGATAACGATGCGTTCCATGTGGTGTTCGATGGCGTGGAGTCCCTGGACCAGGTTGAGTTCATCCGTTCCATCGGAGGCACGCTCGCCGAGGGCACGCTGTTGAGCAACGCCATGAGCGCCAACGAGTTCCTCATGCGCCTCGAAACCATGGGCACTTCATTGCCCGAAGCCGCCCCGAGGCAAGCTGAGTAAAGAGGAGTCTCGTTTGTCGCACGATTGCTTCATCTCGTGAAACGCTTGGAGGAAATATGGCGAGATGGGAGCATGTGTGCTAAATTAATTAGTAAACGTGTTTAGCCAACGATGGCTTTGAGGAGGATTCACATGGCCACTATCAGAGAGATAGCGAAACGGGTAGGTTTCTCCCAAGCCACTGTTTCCAGGGTTTTGAAGGACGATCCCACTTTTTCGGTGAAGGATTCCACCCGCGAGAAGATTCTAAACGCCAGTCTGGAAATGGGATACAAGAACGTACCGCAATACCAGCGTATCACCATTCCGCAGGATGTTGCGATTCTCGACAATGTCGTACCCGACAAGGGCTTGCAGGACGCGTATTTCGACGAGCTGCGCGAAGTGCTCGTCAAGCATGCCGAAGAGCAGCGCATGAACGTGACCATGCACGAGGACGTGGATTCGCTGATCGCCGATGCCGATAAATACGCGGGATTTATTTCGATCGGCCCGTCCCCACTAAATCACAAGACGCTTCACCGCTTGCATAAGAAGCTCCCCCACGGCGTATTCATCGACATCAATCCTGCGCCGGCATTGTTCGATTCGGTACAGCCGGATTTGGAACAAACCATATTGGATGCGATCGACGCGCTTATGGGGTCGGGTTGCTCTCGGATCGGCTTCATTGGCGGCTTGGGCAACATTATGGGCAAGCATGAATATCCGGAAGATATTCGTACGTTCGCATTCCGCAATTGGGCGTTGCGCTTGGGATTGGATGCGCAAGGATTGGTGTATGCGGACGGCCCGTTCACTGTGGAAAACGGCCGTTTGCAGGGGCGTCAGTTGGTGCAGGATCATGCGGACGATCTGCCCGACGCGGTAATCGTCGCAGCCGATCCGTTGGCGGTTGGCGTGCTGCAGGCATTTTGCCACCGAAAATGTGATGGTGCCGCGAGATATGCAAAGTGATTCAGCATCAACAATCAGGAGATCGCAAAATACACGTCTCCCGCATTGTCGTCGTACGACATTAGCCAGGACGAGCTTGCGAAAGCCGCGGTGCTTATGCTTGCCGAAGCGCTGACCGCCGACCGCAAAATCAGCCAGCATATGCGAATCTCCACCAGTCTCGTCGCACGCGACAGCTTCATCCCGCAAGACTAAATATAAAAACTTGAGATACTGCAAGGGCCGGCATCCTGTTGCGGAGCCGGCCCTGCAATTGTGCTTCAGTAATCTCGCTTCAGTAATCTCGCTTTAGCGGAGACGGCGAGCGTCACACCAGACGTGGGTGACGGACCAGGTGGCGGGATCGAGCAGAAGCACGTCGGCAGCGTAGCCGGGAGCAAGCAGACCGAGAGGTTGCTTGGTGACCGGGTTCGCGCGGTCGAAACCGAATGCTTTGGCCGGAGTCAACGTGGCGGCCTCCACCGCGTCGGCGGGCGTGAATCCCAATTCGAGCACCGCACGCTGAACAGCCTTTTCCAACGTCAGCGTGGAACCGGCAATCGCACCATTCGACACGAGCCGAGCGTGACCATCGATCACATCCACATCCAACGCACCCAGCAGATAATGACCGTCCGGGCAGTCGGTAGCAGCCATGGCATCAGTCACGAATGCCGTGCGATGCGGTGCGAAACCAAATCCCAAACGCACCATCGGATTCTGCACATGCAAAACCATCATTGATCAACTCGATAGTGACGCGTGGATCCTCAACAGCAGCCGGAATTGGACCAGGCTCGCGATGATGCAAGCCATTCATCGCATTGAACATGTGCGTCATAATGCCAGCACCCGCATCAAAACCCCTGCAGGCAGTTGCATAATCGGCATCGCAATGCCCTACCGCAGGAACCACTCCGGCCGCTGCAAAACGACGAATCGCATCAATACCGTGAGGCAATTCAGGGCGCAATGGTAATCTGCCGCAAAACAGCCGTTTGCCGCTTGCAAAAGACGATCAACATATTCGGGAACCGGATCCTTCAAGCATTCCGGATCATGCGCACCTTTGCGAGACAACGCGAGGAACGGACCTTCCAAATGCGCGCCAAGAATGTCAGGGCGAGCATTCATCATGCCACGCACGGTTTGAAGATTGGCGCACATCACATCAAGCGGATTGGTGATCAAACTGAGCACTTGGCGGGTGGTGCCGTGCATCATATGACCTGCGCGAGCCGTGCCGTATGCCTTGCACGCCATCATCGAAGGAGCTCCCCCACGAACCGTGCGCATGAATGTCGACGTAACCGGGAGTCATCATGCAGCCTGCAGCGTCGGTTACGGAACCGGTCGAACCGGTCATGGAATTTCCGGAACCAGCCGAACTGACCGAACCGGAATCAGCATCGGCACCAACTGCAGCATCCGCATCCAAACCGACGC